>Ga0308157_10008601_pt1 | contig 11557 bp, 9 predicted proteins | sample PhyBR1_FD_201035 | JGI IMG/M metagenome (GOLD analysis project Ga0308157, IMG submission 201035) | Phyllosphere microbial communities from UC Gill Tract Community Farm, Albany, California, United States - DLSLB.R1 | ecosystem: Host-associated > Plants > Phyllosphere > Unclassified | place: USA...
CGGAGAAGCCGCGCAGCAGCATCACGAACGCCACGATCAGGTACATCGCACCGATCTTCTTGTGGTCCACCGAGGTGAACCACTCCTTCCACAGGTAGCCCCACAGCTTGAACTTGGTGACCGCGGCAACCACCGCAAGGCCGCCCAGGATCGCGCCGATCAGGGTGGTGAGCACGATGGGATCGTGCGGCAGTGAATCAAGAGAGAGTTTTCCAAGCATCGTCATTCTCCCGAGGGGCCGTGGCCGGCATGTGCGGCCTCGGCATGCTCGTTTGCATTGTGACCGGCGTGGTCGCCAGCAGCCTCGGCGGCGGCAGGCGCAGCAGCGTCATGGCCTTCGTGGCCCATGGCAGCGTGATCCATGCCGTCGTGGTTCATGCCGTCGTGGTTCATCGCACCGTGGCCAGCGGCCTCGTGCGACATCGCCTTGCCGTCATGCTTCATGCCGAAGTGGTGGTTCTGGCCGGCGTGCTTGGCGATGAGCCAGTCGAACAGTCCCTTCTCGGTGCTGCCGTAATAGGTCACCGGGTACCAGTCGTGGTTCTTCTCGGCACCCAGCTCGGTGATGGACTTCTGGTCCAGCACCTTGGCATCGCCGCGCACCTTGGCCAACCAGGCCTGGTAGGCCTCTTCGCTGACCGCATTGGCGTCGAAATGCATCTTGCTGAAGCCTGCGCCGCTGTAGTGCGAAGACAGGCCGTGGAAGGTGCCCTCCTCGTCAGCGATCAGGTGCAGCTTGGTTTCCATGCCGGCCATCGAGTAGATCATGCTGCCCAGATGCGGGATGAAGAACGCATTCATCACCGTATCGGCGGTGATGCGGAAGTTCAGCGGCGTATGCACCGGGAAGGTCAGCTCGTTGACCACGGCGATGTTCTCTTCCGGGTAGACGAACAGCCACTTCCAATCCAGCGAGATCGCCTCGATCACCACCGGTTTGGTATCGGATTCGAGCGGCTTGTACGGATCCAGCGCGTGCGAGGAGCGCCAGGTCAGCACGGCCAGCACCAGCACGATCATGCACGGGATCGACCAGACCACCACTTCGATGGCGGTGGAGTGAGACCAGTTGGGCTCGTAGCGGGCCTTGGTGTTGGTTGCGCGGTACTTCCACGCGAACACCAGCGTCAGCACGATCACCGGAATCACCACAAGCAGCATCAGCACCGTGCAGGTGATCAGCAGCGTGAGCTCGTCCCGGGCGATCTGGCCCTTCGGGTCAAACAAGGCCCAGTCGCAGCCCGTCATCAGGACGGTCAAAGCGACAACAAGGCCCGGGCGCAACAAGCGCCCTAGGGTTTTCAACGGAATCATCGGTCGATCCAATTGCGGTGGGGTACTGCACCTCGTAGCCCTGCCGACCGCACCTGCGGGGTGCCGACCGGGGATTGCCCTCCGGACGGAAGCTGAACAGGGAGCTACGAGTCAGCTCCGTAATTTTAGGCTGCGCACACCACTTAAGAAAGCCATTGACAATGATTTAACGCAGCAAATGCGGGCTGCGCCGTGCGACATGTTGTCGCACCTGCAGCCGCGCGCAGGCAACCAAGGCAAAACCGGGGTCAGAGTCGAATTGATCCTGCATGACACGCCGAGCCACCTTGAACACCTGGACTGTGCACGGACAGGCAACACGCATCCGGGGCCAAACCATCGCCACAGAAAAGGCCCGCACGAGGCGGGCCTGATCTGGTGCCGGAAATAGGAATCGAACCTACGACCTACGCATTACGAATGCGCCGCTCTACCAACTGAGCTATTCCGGCAAGGCCGCGAAGTGTAATGGAATGCTGTTGCACAGGTCAATCCGATGGCTCCTGGCCGGCATTGGAACCCACAACGCGGCCCCAGGCCGCTGTGCGGCCCGCACCGATCCCTGATGAGCAACCCGCACCCTGCTCACTCCTGCCCCACCTCTCAATCCCAAACCTGCCCCACCCGCTGCGCCGCCGCCAGCCGGTACGCCTCCAGCCTTGCCCGCAGCATGGGGTCACCAGCGAAGGCAACGCCGGTCGGCAGCAGGCCCGGGTCGAATACGCGCTTGCGCTGGGCGGCCTGTTGGCGGGCCACATGGTCCAGCCACAGGTGTCCGAGGGCTACCGATGGCAAGGTCGGATCCCACTGCAGGCTGATGTCGGCGGGATCGAGGTTGGACGGGGCCTCGGTGAAAACCAGTGCAAACACCGTACTTTCCCTGGCGAGCTCAGCCCGCATACGGCGATCCAGGTAGTCGGGGGTGGATGGCGTGCCCAGCAACGGGGGCGACTTGGCCGCACGCAGCACCAGCCGACCGATCCGGGTGTGCCCGTCGATGGCGGTCAACCGGTAGGGATGCAGAAAATGGTAATTGAGCGCACTGAAGCTGGGGCTGCGAGCGCTCTGCCGCAGATACTCGAAGCGTTGCGCCGCAACGGGCAGGCTTTTCAGCACGGGATGCGGTGCCGCCATCGCACGCAGGTAGGTCAGGAAGTCCTGCGGGGTACTGGCCGGATAACCTTCAAGCGAATGGCCAACCAACACCATGGCCGCACGCGCACCAATGCGCAGGGCCAGCCCCCGCGGTTCAGCGGCTTGGCTGCGCTGGTCAATCTGCGGATCGGCACCACTGCTGGAGAAGCGTGCAAGAACGGGTTGATCCAGGCCACCGAGCACTGCCGCCATGCTGTAGCGTGCGGCGAGCGGAGTCGCACGGAAGCGGCCCTCCACCAGCAGCCCGCGGGCATGGTTCAAGCGTGTCCCGGGTGCAGGCCTCCCTGCACCCTGCAAAGCGCCCAGCAACACCTGCGACTGCCCATTGTTCATGTTGCCTCTCCTGCCGGGCGAGGCCCCCGGCAACCTCCAGCACCACGCGATGCCCTCATTGATCCGCGACACCCGGGCGCAGCGCGATGTGCTTGTACTCGATGAAGTCTTCCAGGGCGGCCAAGCCGTTCAACCGGCCCAGGCCTGACTGCTTGAAACCGCCTTCTTCGGTGCCGTCGAATACCCGCGCCCAGTCATTGATCCAGATCGACCCGGCATCCAGCGCTCCGGCCACGCGCAGCGACTTGTCGAGGTCACGCGTCCATACCCCGGCTGCGAGCCCGTAGGAGGTGCTGTTGGCCAGACGAACTGCGTCCGCCTCGTCTCTGAAGCGCTGCAGCGTGAGCACCGGCCCGAACACTTCCTGTTGCACGACCTCCAAGGTGTTGTCCTCCACTTCAAGCAACGCTGGCCGGAAGAACGCGCCCTTGGCCAATGCGCCGTCAGTTATCGCACCGCCACGCACGATGGCCTTGGCGCCATCACGCAATGCGGTTTCCACCATCAGTTCCACACGCTCGACATTGCCGCGATCGATCAAGGGCCCCATGTCGCTGCCCGGGTCGCTCGCCGGGCCAACCTTGACGTTGCGCAACCGCTCAGCAATCGCCTCGCTCACGCGCGCGTAAACGCCATCCTGGACAAGCAGCCGCGAACCGGTCATGCAGAACTGTCCTGCAAACACCGTCAGCGCCTTCTCGATCACTGGCAATGCCTGCTCCAGGTCGGCATCGTCGAAGACGATCATGGCGGTCTTGCCACCCAGCTCCATGCCGAAGCGCTTCAGGCTGCTGGCACCAGCTGCGGCAATGATGCGCCCGGTACGGGTGGCACCGGTGAAACTGACCACCGGCACCTGCGGTGTATTGACCAGGTAGCTGGAGCCATCGGCGCCGCTCTCGAAGAACAGGTTGATGACGCCATCCGGAAGATCATCCGCTTCGGCCATGATCCGGCCCATCAGGCTGGCGGTCTGCGCCACCTGCGAAGGCAGTTTGATCACCGTGGTACAGCCAGCGGCAAGCGCGGGTGCCAGTGAGCGGATGGTAAGCACGACCGGTGAATTCCAAGGCGCTATCACCGCCGCAACGCCCATCGGCTGCCGCAGCACCATCGAAAGCCGACCAGGCTTTGGGCGCATCACCCTGCCCGCCTCCAGCAACGCGACGGCACCGTAGTAGCGCAGCTTGCTGGGTACCATATCCAGCTCAAACGCAGCCTCACGCTTCACCTTGCCATTCTCAAGCGAAAGCACCTCAAGCAAGCGTTCGCGGTTGCGTTCAAATGCAGATGCCAGTTGTTCCAATACACGCGCGCGCAGTTCGTGGTCGTGCGCCCACGGCGTGCCTGTGAAGGCCCGGAATGCGGCTGCAACCGATGCCATCGCAGCACTCAACCCGTTGTCCGGATAGTTGCCGATCACCCGATAGCTGGCCGGATCTATTGAATCGCGCAACGGCCCGTCGAACCTCGGCACTCCGTTGATCCAGTTCGCCGCCCGGTGCAATTGCGTCGATACACTCGTCGTCATGCTCATGGAAGGTCCTTTCCATCGTGATCCGCGGAAGGCGATGCGCGTTCCAGCAAACGTTGCAGCAACCACTGGATAGAACGCTCGACCAGCGGTGCCGCAATGTTGACAACCACCGGCACGATGACCGCGGTGGCAACCAATACCCGTAACGGAAGCGGCCAGTGCCCCAGGTAGCGTCCTGCAACGCCCATGAACAGCAGTACGCATGGGTACACTGCCAGCCATACCTGCAGCGTTTTCCGGATTTTCGAAGCGCGTGCGTCTGGCTGCGGCATCTCAGTCATCCCGCATCCACTGGCTGATGCGTTCGGCCAGCATGATGACCGTTGGGTTGGTCGCCACGCACGGCACGTCAGGGAAGGAGGATGCATCGGCCACGCGCAGGTTACGGATGCCGCGCACGCGCCCCTGATAGTCGGTGACGGCATGCGGATCATCATCGCCGCCCATCGGTGCGGTCGAGGTCGGGTGATGATAGATGTCCAGCGCCATCGGCAACGATGCCTGCAATTGCTCGCTGCCGGTCACCAACGCACCCGGAACAAGTTCCTCGGCAATCATTCCAGCCAATGGCGCTTTGCGGGTGATGCGACGTACCAACTCGATCCCTTCGACCATCCGCCGACGGTCCTCGGCATCGGCCAACAGGTTGAAGGTGATTACCGGCGCATCACTTGGCAACCGCGAACGCAGCTTCACGCTGCCCAACGAACGCGGCCGGGTCAACGCCAGCGCCAACACGAACACCGCTCCCGTTGGTGAACTTTCTGGATCGCCATAGTGAACGGCCGACACATGCAGGTCGCCTTCGTCCGGCGCCGCAACAGAGGACCGCGCCCAAAGGATCGCACCCACCGGCGGTACCGGCAGACCAAGCGCGCCTGGCTTGGCTGCCCAGGTTGTGTGGAAGAACGGATGCTCCTGCAAGCGCTGGCCCACCGGCAAGTCGGCCACGACCTCAACACCGAGTGCGCGCAGTTCATCAGCCGGGCCTATGCCCGAACGCAGCAGGATCGACGGCGTACCGTAAGCACCGGCACTCAACACAATCTGCGCGGCCTTGATCCGCTCGCCGTGCGCCAGCAGCACCGCCACCACCTGCCCGTCCACCACTTCAATGCGATCGACGACAGTCTGGCTCCGTATCTCCAGATTGACACGCTGCCTCACGTCCATTGAAAGATAGGTCATGCCGGTGTTCAGGCGCTGCCCCATGCGGTTGTTCATCGGGTACGGCCCAACACCGAATGGCTGCTCGCCATTGAAATCCTGCACCCGCGGAAACCCCGCCGATGTAGCCGAGGCGATGAAAGCGCGCTGCATGTCCGATATCTCATCTTCCTGCAGCTGGTGGATCGGCCAAGGCCCTTCGCGCCCATGCACGGCATCAGCGCCGTGCAAGGTCCGCTCGCTGCGGCGAAAGAACGGCAGCACGTCTTGCGGTGTCCAGTGCGGCAAGCCGGCGCGTGTCCAACGCAGGAAGTCGCCGGCAGGCGCGCGCATCGCGACACCGGCATTGACTGCCGAGCAACCACCAAGGACCTTCCCGCGCGGCACTGGCCGCGATACACCCAGACAGTCCGGCTCGGCGACGAATCCCCAATCGTGGGCCGGATCCGCACCGATGATGCTCTGCAGCCGCACCGCATCCGGGTAACCATCGGGCGCATAACCGGGCCCGGCCTCGATCAACAGCACGCGCCGATAAACATCCTCGCTCAAGCGACTGGCCAACACCGCACCAGCCGATCCCGCGCCCACGACCACCACGTCGTAACCCGTTGTCGGCTCATTGGCATCCGGAACGAAGGCGCTGTTCCGTGCATTGCCGCGCTCTGTACCCGAGGAAAAACATTGGCTTGCCATGGACAATACCTCCAAACGCACTGGCTCCGACGCAATCGCCAACCGTCATTGCAAGCAGCTCGCGCAGGCGGAACGAGTGGCATCCGGATAGTCAGCCAATCGGCACACATGCGGAATCGCCGCAGCGCTCGGGACACTCCGGAAACAATGTCCGCAACCATCACTTCGCTTGAATCACTCAACGGCTTGCTGGCGTTTGCCAGCGCCGTTGAAGCGGGTAGTTTTTCCGCGGCGGGTCGCCGCCTGGGCTTGTCCGCATCCGCGGTGGGCAAAGCCGTTGATCGGCTGGAAGTTCGGCTTGGAATGCGCCTGTTGAATCGCAGCACCCGTGCGTTGGCGCTCACCGGCGAGGGCGAAGTACTGTATCGCCACGTCACCAGGATCCTGCAGGATCTCCAGGAGGCCGAGCGCGACATGCGCCTGCAGGAAACCACACCGCGCGGCCGCCTGAAGGTGAGCGTACCGATCGTTCTGGGCAGAAAGCATGTACTGCCCGCACTGCTCGACTTCCATGCGCTCTATCCGGAGATCATGGTCGACATCAGCCTTGAGAGCTGGCACCTGGACCTGATCCAGGAGAGCTACGACGTGGCGCTTTGGGCGGGCGAGCTGGAGGACTCCGGCCTGCAGGCGCGGAGATTGGGGCCATTGGGGCTGATCACCTGCGCCGCGCCGCGCTATCTGCAGGCCAATGGCGTACCGCAGACACCGGCTGACCTGGCCGATCACTGCTGCATCAAGTACCGCCATCCGCACAGCGGCCGGCTGGAGCCCTGGGCTTTCTCCAACGAGACCGCAGCCACCAAGCCGCGCTCGATGATCACATTGAATGAAGCAGAAGCCGTGGTTGTCACCGCGGTTGTTGGATGGGGGATCGTGCAGGCGCCGGAGTACATGCTCAGGGAGGAATTGCAGGCTGGCCACCTGCTGCCGGTGCTGCCCGGATATACCAGGGACGACGGCAGCATCTCGCTGGTATGGCCAGCGCGATCGGCACAGGTACCCAGGGTACGGGCATTCATTGATTTCATCGCCGGGCGCCTCATTACAGCGCTGTACCCGCCGGTCCGATGAGCCAATGCCGCATCGCTCCAATCGCACATCCTTTGCGAAGCGCGGCCCTGATTGCGCCCACAAAGAAAAAGGCGGAGCCGCCGGCTCCGCCCTTCCACGATCACTTTGGTCGAGAAGCACCGGGGCTGTCGTGCAGGCCCGGTCATGCAGGCATCAAGCGCCCGCCATCCATTTCAGCATCAAGCCGATCATGTAGGCGATCACTGTACCGGTGGCATAGCCCACCGTGCCCAGCAACACCCCAACCGGCGCCAGGGTCGGGTGGAATGCAGCAGCGACCACCGGAGCCGATGCGGCGGCGCCGATATTGCCCTGCGAACCAATCGCGAAGAAGAACAATGGCGTGCGCAGGATACGGCCAACGATGTAAAGCAAGCCAATATGCACGGCCATCCAGATCACCCCGAGCAGGAACAACCACGGGCGATCGGCCAGCGACAACAGGTCCATCTGCATGCCGATGCAGGCGATCAGGAAGTACAGGAACAAGGTGCCGATCTTCGAGGCGCCGGCGGCTTCCAGGTTGCGTGCCCGGGTGAAGCTGAGCAACAGGCCGGCAACCGTGGAAATCATCACTACCCACACGAACGACGAGTTCAACGATGCCTTGCTGGCCCAGCTGACGTTCTCACCGAACCAACTGGCCAGCGGCGTCGCCACTGCATGTGCGAGACCAACGATGCCAAGGCCGACACCGACGATCACCATCAGGTCGGTCAGGCTCGGGTTGCGCGCACTCTTGGCCTCGTACTCGGCGATCCGGCGCTTCATGTCGTCGATGGCCGAGGTATCTGCACCATTCCTGGAATCGATGATCTGCGAGCGCCCTGCCATCCACAGCAGCATCGCCATCCACAGGCTGGCGCAAGCCACGTCCACCACGGCGAACTGGCCAAACGTGGTCGCATCGACGTTGAAGGTCTCGCGCATGGCGGCCATGTTGGCGCCACCGCCAATCCAGCTGCCCGCCAGAGCGGCCATGCCAGCCCAGGTATCACCGGCAACCGTTTCCGGATGGATGAGTTTCATCACCTGGAACGACACCGCTGCACCCAGCGCGACACCGACGGTGCCGGTCACGAACATCACAAGCAGCTTGGGGCCGAGTCTGGCGATGCCCTTCAGGTCGATCGACAAGGTCAGCAGGACCAGCGCGGCCGGTAACAGGACATCGCGCGCGATCGGGTTGTAGAGCTTGGTGCCGTGGCCGTCGATCAGGCCGGTGGTGTTATAGATGGCCGGTATGAAATAGCACAGCAGCAGTGCGGGGACCCAGGTGAATATCTTCTTCCAGAGCGGGGTCGGGCCGCTGGCCAACCAGAAGATCAGGGCCAATGTGGCAGCGATGAGGCCGAGGCCGACGATGTCATTGGTGATGAGTGCGGTACTGGGTTCGGTCGGCATAAGGCCTGTTCCTGTCGATCGAAGGGAAACAAAAACGCCACGTTGGTGACGTGGCGTGGGAGGGTGGAGCCTAGCATGGTGCTCGATGTTGGTCTTGTTTGGCTGAAGCAGCGCTGCGCGCTTCCCCTCTCCCCACCCCCTCTCCCGCAGGGGGAGAGGGGCTTTGAAGCTGCAATTGCCGGGGTAACTGGCACTCGCCCTGATTCGAGCCCCTCTCCCTTTACGGGGTGAAAGGAGCAGCTTGCGAACCACAGGTTCGCTGTTCCTTGAATGCCCTTGCGCTAGCGCAGGAGCCGGGGCGCGGAGCGGGGGTTGGGGAGGGAAGGCGCGCAGCGCGCTTGAAATCACCCAGCCCCGGCCATCGCCCGCAAGGTAATCCCCACCACATAAGCCGCACCGGTACCCACCGCATAACCCAAGGTACCCAGCAACACGCCAACTGGCGCCAAGGCTGGATGGAAGGCCGTCGCCAACACCGGCGCCGAGGCCGGGCCACCGATGTTGCTCTGAGATGCGATGGCAAAGTAGAAGAACGGCACCTTCAGCAGTTTGCCGACCAGCCACAGCAACACGATATGTACGCCGATCCACAGCACACCCAGCGCGAACAGCCACGGCTTCTCAAGCAGCGCGAGCAGATCCATCTGCATGCCGATGCAGGCGATCAGGAAGTACAGGAACATCGAGCCCCACTTCGATGCGCCCACACCTTCCAACTCCCGCGCACGCGTGAAGCTCAGGCCCAAGCCGATGAAGGTCGCCAACATCACTACCCACACGAACGGCTTGTCCAGGCTCACCGAGCCAGACCAGCTCACGTTTTCCGCGAACCAGCCCGACAGCGGCGCGGCCAACCCATGCGAAAGTGCAACCACACCGAATGCTACGCCGGCCATCACCATCAGATCGCCCAGCGCAGGAATACGCGCATGCTGCGCCTGATAGCTGGCCACGCGATCACGCAGATCATCCAGCGCGCGTGTATCGGCGCCACTGCGCTTGTCCATTGCCGGTGCACGCGATGCAAAGAAGATCAGCACTGCCATCCATACGTAGCCCACACCGACATCCACCACGGCGAACTGGCCGAAGGTGGTGGCATCGACTTCGAAGATTTCCTTCATCGCCAGCATGTTGGCACCGCCACCGATCCAGCTGCCGGCCAGCGCGGCCATGCCACCCCAGGTTGCGCCGGCCACGGTTTCGGGGTGCAGCCACGCCATTATCTGGAAGGCAACAAGCGCACCGAGCATGATGCTCAGCACCGCAGCCACGTACATGGCCAGCATCTTCCAACCCAGGCCGAGGATGCCTTTCAGGTCGATGGACAGCGTCAACAACACCAGCGCCGCGGGCAGGAACACATCGCGCGCGATCGGGTTGTAGAGCTTGGTGGTTTCGCCATCGATCAGGCCGACGGTGTTGTACACGCCGGGAATGAAGTAACACAGCAGCAACGCGGGCACAAAGCCGTAGAACTTTTTCAGCAGCGGATTGCTGCTGCCTGATGTCCAGAAAATAACGCCCAAGGTGGCGGCGATCAGGCCGAACACCATGATGTCATTGCTGATGAGTGCGCCTGTTGCGGCTGCCATCATCGTCTATCCCCTTGATTACCTTGCGTGCGGAAACCGCCACCCGTGAAGAGAACCTGCAGCCGCACTGCTTCAAGAACGCAAGGCAGGCGCAGCGCAGGACGAAGCGACAACGGCGAGTCCTTCGCCCCTCCCGGCTGCGTCAGCCGGGCACAACATCATTCTGTGATCCCCGGCCGAGTTCTCCGCGACCGGGTTGACCATCAAGCCCCCCCGAGCTAGATGCCGCTCAGGATGGCACTGCGCTGCTGCTGATACTCCGCCTCGCTGATCAAGCCTTTGCCACGGAGCTCCTCCAGTTGCTGCAGGCGCTGTTGCGGGCCCAGCGGAGCACTCCCGGGTCTCGGCTTACCTGCCGCGCGCGTGCATAACCAGACAACCAGAGCGACGCCACCGGCAAAAAACAGGCCTGCGATCAGCAGGATCAGTAGATGCCAGATGCTGAACATTCCCATGGGCACATCCTCCATGACAGCCAATGCCAGAATCGAGAAGACCGCGAAGTCACCACAACGCTGACCGCGCAAAAGAAAGGGCGCGCTGACAGCGCGCCCTCGCCTGGTTCCGTTACTCGCCGATGTGCTGTTTCAGCCAGCCATTGACCGTGTCATGCCACTGCACGCTGTTATGCGGCTTCAGCACCCAGTGGTTCTCGTCCGGGAAGTACAGGAACTTGGACTCGATGCCCTGGCGCTGCAGTGCGGTGAACGTGGCCAGGCCCTGCTCCACCGGGATGCGGTAATCCAGCTGGCCCTGCACCACCAGCATCGGCTTCTTCCAGTTCGCGACGTGGTTGACCGGGTTGAACTTCTCGTAGTTCTGCGGCACGTCGTACGGGGTACCGCCCTGCTCCCACTCGGTGAACCACAGTTCTTCGGTGGCATAGCCCATGGCGCGCTGGTCGAACACACCGTCGTGGTTCACCAGGCACTTCCACGGCTCGTTCCAGTTGCCGGCGATCCAATTGACCATGAAGCCGCCGTAGCTGGCGCCCAGCGCACAGGCCTTGTCGCCGTTGAGGAAGCTGTACTTCTGCTGCGCCGCAGCCCAGCCCTTCTGCAGGTCTTCCAGCGGACGATCACCCCAATGCTGGCTGATCGCATCGGTGAAGGCCTGGCCGTAGCCGGTGGAGCCGTGGAAATCGATCATCACCACCGCGTAGCCCTGGCCCGCATAGGTCTGCGGGTTCCAGCGGTAGCTCCAGCCATTGCCGAAGCTGCCCTGCGGGCCGCCGTGGATCAGGAACGCTACCGGGTACTTCTTGCCTTCCTGGTAGTTGTGC
>Ga0308157_10008603_pt1 | contig 11553 bp, 8 predicted proteins | sample PhyBR1_FD_201035 | JGI IMG/M metagenome (GOLD analysis project Ga0308157, IMG submission 201035) | Phyllosphere microbial communities from UC Gill Tract Community Farm, Albany, California, United States - DLSLB.R1 | ecosystem: Host-associated > Plants > Phyllosphere > Unclassified | place: USA...
CGTGGGCACTACCTACCGCCTGACGGAGCACTTCCACTACTGGACGAAGCATGCGCACCTGAACGCGATCATCCAGCCCGAGCAGTTCGTCGAGATCGGAGAGGCGCTGGCGCAGGAGGTGGGCGTGAAGTCCGGCGAGTGGGTGAAGGTGAGCTCCAAGCGCGGCTACATCAAGGCCGTGGCCATGGTGACCAAGCGCATCAAGGCGATGCAGATCGAAGGCAAGACGGTGCACCACGTCGGCATTCCCATCCACTGGGGATTCAAGGGCGTGGCCAAGCCAGGTTTCCTGGCCAACACGCTGACGCCTTTCGTGGGCGATGGCAACACCAACACGCCTGAATTCAAGACCTTCCTGGTCAAGGTCGAGAAAATCTAAGGGGCCGCCATGTCATCACTGCAATCACTGGACATCAAGCGCCGCTCCGCCACCACCACGCCGTCGCCCAGCATCCGCGAGGCGCACGGCGGCGGCGAGGTCGCCAAGCTCATCGACGTCTCCAAGTGCATCGGCTGCAAGGCCTGCCAGACGGCGTGCATGGAGTGGAACGACCTGCGCGACGACGTGGGCACGGCCGCCGCTGGCGTGTACGACAACCCCACCGACCTCACCGAACACTCCTGGACCGTGATGCGGTTCACCGAGTACGAGAACGAGGCCACGGGCAACCTGGAATGGCTGATCCGCAAGGACGGCTGCATGCACTGCGAAGACCCGGGCTGCCTGAAGGCCTGCCCGTCGCCGGGCGCCATCGTTCAGTACGCCAACGGCATCGTGGACTTTCAGGAAGAGCACTGCGTGGGCTGCGGCTACTGCGTGACGGGCTGCCCGTTCAACGTGCCGCGCATCTCCAAGAAGGACCACAAAGCCTACAAGTGCACGCTGTGCTCCGACCGCGTCGCCGTGGGCCAGGAGCCGGCCTGCGTGAAGACCTGCCCTACCGGCGCCATCATGTTCGGCACCAAGAAGGCCATGAAGGACCAGGCAGCCGAGCGCATCGAAGACCTGAAGGAACGCGGCTTCGCGCAGGCAGGCCTGTACGACCCGGCCGGAGTGGGCGGCACGCACGTGATGTACGTGCTGCACCATGCCGACACGCCGTCGATCTACCACGGCCTGCCCAACGATCCAAAGATCAGCCCCATGGTCAGCCTGTGGAAGGGCGTGTCCAAGCCGCTGGCCATGGCCGCCCTGGGCGTGGCCGCCGTCGGCAGCCTGTTCCACTACATCACCAAGGGTCCCAACGACGTCTCCAAGGACCTGGAAGACGAGATGGAGCGCAAGGATGAGGAAGCCGAGGCACGAGCCCGCGCGGCCACACAGGAGGACCGGCCATGAGACGCAATCCCCGCGACCTGCAGCGCTACAACGCTTCCGAGCGCGCCAACCACTGGATCGTAGGCATCTGCTTCATCCTGCTGGCGCTGTCGGGCCTGGCGTTCTTCCACCCGGCGTTCTTCCCGCTGACCGCGCTGTTCGGCGGCGGCCCGTGGACGCGCATCCTGCACCCCTACATCGGTGTGGTGATGGCGCTGTTCTTCGTGCTCATGGCGCTGCGCTTCTGGCGCCTGAACGTGATCGAGCGGCGCGACATCGAGTGGCTCAAGAACGTCGACAAGATGGTGGACGGCAACGACCACAACATGCCCGAGCAGGGCAAGTACAACGGCGGCCAGAAGGTGCTCTTCTGGGGCCTGGTGATCGGCATGGCCGTGATCCTGGTCACCGGCGTGCTGATGTGGCGAGCCTGGTGGGCGCCGCCCATCACGGTGATCCGCGTGGCCTCGGTGCTGCACGCGGTGGCGGCGGTGTGGATGATCGGCCTGATCATCCTGCACGTGTATGCCGCCATCTGGACGCGCGGCACCATCCGCGCCATGCTGTACGGCACCGTGACCCGCGCCTGGGCCAAGCAGCACCACCGTGGCTGGTACCGCAAGGTGACGGGGGATGACAGTTAACCCCCAGCGTACGCCCCAAGAAAGCACGCGCTGTTGAAAAACTGATACGCTGCTTTTGCCCCTGCCGCCGGCGCAGTCGCTGCCCCGGCGGCAGTTCTCTTTCTGGAGTTCTTCCCCGTGCAAACTCGCATTCTTCAACCGGGTGAAATCGAGACCCTGGACCGCACCAGCCCCATCCGCGTGCGCCTGCCCCAGCCGGCCAGCCTGTTCGCGGACCGCGCCGCGCGGCTGCTGCAAAAAGCCGAGGGCAATCCCATCGGCGACTACCTGCGCTTCATCGCAGCTCTGGTGAAAGCCCAGCAGACCGCAGCAGCCACGGTGCAGACGACCGCGCCTGATACTGCGGCCATCGCCCAGGCACAGGAACATTCCATGCCCCTGCTGCCAGCCGGCAACCACATCGACCCGGCATGGCATGGCGTGCTGGACGGCCTGCTCGACACTGCTGCCCAGGCCCCCGCCCTGCCCGAGGCCATGGCGCCCGTCCTGCAAAAGCTGCGTGCCCTGCCCGCTGCCGAGCGCGACACCCTCGCGCGTCGCGTGCTGGTGGGCCTGCTGACCGAGGCCGAAGAGCTGGCCGCCGCCCCGCTGGTCATGGCCGCGCTGCAGGTGGTGTTTGCCGACCGCGCCAGCCGCCTGGCCCTCACCGACATTCCCTACACCGACCCCGCCACCCTCTGCCCCGTGTGCGGCACACCGCCCGTGGCCAGCGTGCTGCGCATCGGCGGGCGAGAGGCTGGCCTGCGTTACCTGCATTGCGGCACCTGCTGCACCGAATGGCACATGGTGCGCGTGAAGTGCACGCACTGCGAATCCACCAAGAGCGTGCGCTACCAAGGCATGCAAAGCGAAAGCGGCGACCAGAAAGACGAAGTGGTGCTGGCCGAAACCTGCGACGCCTGCCACACCTACCGCAAGATCAGCAACCAGGAAAAGGACCCGCTGGCGGAGCCCCTGGCCGACGACCTGGCCACCCTGCTGCTCGACCTGCTGATGGGCGAGACCGACTACGGCCGCGCCAGCGCCAACCCCTTCCTGCCGCTGGCCGACGTGGACGCCACGCCTCCCGACGCCGCTGGCGACGCCAGCGCTCCCGCAACCGCATGACGACCACGCCCGCACCTGCAGCCCCCTTGCGCCTGCCCGCCGTGGACCGCGTGCTGTCCACACCCGAGTTCCGCGCACTGGCCACCGAGTACGGCACGCGGCTGACCACCGACACGCTGCGCAGCGCGATGGACGCCATCCGCCCCGCCGTGGTGGCAGGCCAGGCCACGGCCACGCAGATCGAGCCAGGCGCCTTCGCCACTCACGTGCGCGCGCAGCTGGAGGCCAAGTTCGCCCCGCGCCTGAAAGCCGTCTTCAACCTGACCGGAACCGTGCTGCACACCAACCTGGGCCGCGCGCTGCTGCCCGATGCGGCCGTTCAGGCCGTGGTGCAGGCGCTCACCACGCCGGCCAATCTGGAATTCGACCTGGCCACCGGCGGCCGGGGCGACCGCGATGACCTCGTGAACGACCTGCTGCGCGAGCTGACGGGCGCCGAGGCCGCCACCGTGGTCAACAACAACGCTGCAGCCGTGCTGCTCACGCTGAATGCGCTGGCCGCGCGCAAGGAAGTGATCGTCTCGCGCGGCGAACTGGTGGAGATCGGCGGCGCCTTCCGCATTCCGGACATCATGGCCCGCGCCGGCGCCAAGCTGGTCGAGGTCGGCACCACCAACCGCACCCACGCCAAGGACTACGAAGACGCCATCACCGAACGCACGGCGCTGGTGATGAAAGTGCACTGCAGCAACTACGCCGTCACCGGCTTCACCAAGAGCGTGGCCGAAGCCGAGGTGGCAGCCATCGCCCACGCGCGCGGCGTTCCGCTGGTGGTGGATCTGGGCAGCGGCACGCTCGTCGATCTGTCGCAATGGGGCCTGCCACACGAGGCCACCGTGCGCGAAACCATCGCGGCCGGGGCCGACCTGGTCACCTTCAGTGGCGACAAGCTGCTGGGCGGCCCGCAGGCCGGGCTCATCGTGGGCCGCAAGGACCTCATCGCCAAGATCAAGAAGAACCCGCTCAAGCGCGCGCTGCGCGTGGGCAAGCTCACGCTGGCGGCGCTGGAGCCCGTGCTGCGCCTGTACCTGCGGCCCGAACAGCTGCCCCAACAGCTGACCACGCTGCGCCTGTTCACTCGCCCGCAGGCCGACATGCGCGCCCAGGCCGACGCACTGACCGCACCTCTGCAAGCCGCTGTGGGCGCCGACTACACCGTGCACAGCGACGCCGTCTTCAGCCAGATCGGCAGCGGCGCACTGCCCGTGGACACGCTGCCCAGCTACGGCCTGGCAGTGCGCCCGGTGCACCTCAAGCGTGCCGGCCGCGCCCTCGCCAAACTGGAGGCTGCGCTGCGCAGCCTGCCGCGCCCGGTCATCGGTCACATCGCCAACGACACGCTGTGGCTCGACCTGCGCTGCCTGGAGGCACGCGACGTGCCCGCCTTCACCGCACAACTGGTCGCGCTGGCCGACGCGCTACCGCAGGCATGATGGGGCGTGAATTTCAAGCCAAATCGGCCTTCAGCGCTTATTCCATAAGCGCCAATAGCTATCAATGTTGAATAAACCGCCGCAGGACACCCGCCCATGATCATCGGCACCGCCGGCCACATCGACCACGGCAAGACCTCGCTGGTGCGCGCGCTCACCGGCGTCGAAACCGACCGCCTGCCTGAGGAAAAGCGCCGCGGCATCTCCATCGAACTCGGCTACGCCTACCTGCATGCCGAGGAGGGAACGTCCCTCGGCTTCATCGATGTACCCGGCCACGAACGCCTGCTGCACACCATGCTGGCCGGCGCCACCGGCATCGCCCATGCGCTGCTGGTGGTGGCCGCCGACGACGGCGTGATGCCACAGACGCGCGAACACCTGGCCGTGGTCGCCCTGCTGGGCGTGGGCCAGGGCAGTGTTGCCATCACCAAGATCGACCGGCTGGACACCAACACCCGCGCCGACCGCCTGCGCACCGTGCGCGCTGAAGTGGCTGCGCTGTTGGCACCGACCCGGCTCGCAGGCTCGCCCGTGTTCCACGTGTCCGCCACCACCGGCGAAGGCGTGGACGCGCTGCGCGAGCACCTGCTGGACGCTGCCCGGCAGCAAGATGCAAACCCCGGCGCGCTTGGCTCCGCAGCGCATGCCACCGCCACCGCCACCGCCACATCCGCCTCGCACGACACACCGCGCGCCTTCCGCCTCGCCGTGGACCGCGCCTTCACCCTGGCGGGCGTGGGCACCGTCGTCACAGGCACCGTCGCCAGCGGAAGCGCCCGCGTGGGCGACGAACTGCAGATCGCCCCCAGCGGCCGCAGCGTGCGCCTGCGCGGCATCCACGCGCAGAACCAGCCGGCCGAAGTAGCGCTCACTGGCCAACGCTGCGCGCTGGCGCTGCACGGCGTGGCGAAGGACGAAGTAGGCCGGGGCGACTGGGTGTGCGCTGGCGCCATCACCCTCGCCACCACGCGCATCGATGTGGAATGCACGCTGTGGCCCGATGAAACCAAGGCCCTGCGCTCCGGCACGCCCGTGCACGTGCACCTGGGCACCAGCGACGTGATGGGCAGCATCGCCCTGCTGGAAGGTGACACGCTCGCACCCGGCGCCACCGCGCTCGCTCAACTGGTGCTGCACGGCACCGTGGCCGCCTGGCACGGCGACCGCGGCGTGCTGCGCGATGCCTCCGCCACGCGCACGCTGGGCGGCATCCGCGTGCTCGATTCGTATGCGCCGCAGCGCTGGCGCCGCACGCCCGAACGCCTGGCTGCGCTGCACGCCATGGCCCTGCCCGCCCGCGCCGAACGCATCGCCGCCCTGCTGGCGCAGGCGCCGCTGGGTCTGCAATGCACATCACTGGCCCGCGCCGAAGCGCTGGCCGGCCCCGACGCGCTGCCGCTGCCCGATGGCACCGTGCGCATCGACGACCTGACCATCGCGCCCGTAGCCCTCGCCACGCTGCAGGCGCAGGCCGTGGACAAGCTGCGCGCCTTCCACACCGACACGCCCGAAGAAATCGGCCCCGACACACGCCGCCTCAAACGCCTGGCGGCCCCGCGCGCCAGCGATGCGCTGTGGCTGCACGCCATCGACGACCTGATAGCGCAAGGCGCCGTGGCACGCAGCCACCACTGGCTGCACCTGCCCGACCATGCGGCGCGCATGAACGCCGCAGAAGAGCAGCTCGCCCAGCGCCTGTCGCCCGCCCTGGCCGCTGGCGCCTTCGACCCGCCCTGGGTGCGCACGCTCGCCAAAGACCTGGACGTGCCCGAAGCCCTGGTGCGCCAGACGCTCGCCAGCATGGCGCGCCGGGGAATGCTCTTTCAGGTGGTTAAAGACCTGTACTATCCCGTGACCACGGTCGAACAGCTGGCCGCCATCGCACGCACTTGTGAGACCGGAGCAGATGGCTTGCAAGCCGCCAGCTTCCGCGACGCCACCGGCCTCGGCCGCAAGCGCGCGATCCAGCTGCTGGAGTTCTTCGACCGCGTGGGCTTCACCCGCCGTGTGAAGGACGCGCACCTGCTGCGCCCCGGCACACCGCTGTTTGCGGACCGCGCCTGATGCGGAGCGTGGTGGGTTGAGAAAGAGATTGAATGCATAGGTTCTTCTGGCCGCAACGGCCCGAAGCCTTGGAAGGGAAGCGCTCCCGGTGGGGCGCCCGGGCTTCAAACCCGGTGGACTGCGCCACGCGTGGTCGGTGGGTTCGACTCCCTCTCCCTTCCGCCATGTGATTGGGGCATGACAGGGAACTTTAGACTGCACTTGTCACAGGAAATACTGCTTTCAGTAAAAAAACGATGACTGAAACCACCGATCGTTGGGAGCGTTTTCTAGACCCAGATAGAGTCCGGCCCTCGCTCATCTCCGCAACAATGTTCATTACTGCGTTTGAGATCCTCAAGGACTCAATAGTGGACGACATTCGTAGTTTTTACACGGTCGGGCTCAATGAGCATGGTCCAACTGTCGACTCTCAATATCAGTCGAAGGTTTTATCTAAAAACAGAAGTCCTCTTTACGCCTCACTTGACTGGCTTCGGGAGCACTACGCTATTAACGACGAAGACTTATCAACCTTTGAACAACTAAAGCAAACTCGCAATCAGTTGGCTCATCAGCTTTTTTCTGTAGTAACCGGGCAAGTAGAGTCTGAGCACGAAAAACAATTCGATGCACTCATGACACTGCTGCGCAAGATTGGGGTGTGGTGGGTCGTCAACGTTGAAATCCCAACGAATCCGGATTTCGACGGTGAAGATATTGATGAGGCCAAAATAACTCCTGGCGCTGTGCTCTCACTGCAAATGCTCATTCAAGTAGCGACAGGGGACACTGAACTTCTCAAGCATTGGCAAAGGTTGCGTCCGAAAAAATAATCTAAACGCAATCGAGTTGTTGCTTCTCAAAGCCAAGGCAGCTCACCGTTAGTCTCCAATTCTTAACTGCGTCGCCCCAGCCTCCACACGCCCCACCACCACCGCCTGCTCGAAGCCTTCGCGCGCGAACACATCGAGCACCTGCGGCACGGCCTCCGGCGCGCACGCCACCAGCAGCCCCCCCGATGTCTGCGGATCGGTGATCAAGCTCTGCGTGATGGCGGGCAGCCCCTCCGCCAACACCACATCCGCGCCATAGCCCGCCCAGTTGCGCCCGCTGGCGCCGGTGACGAAGCCGGCTTCCGCCAGCGCCTGCACGCCCGGCAGCAGCGGCACGCGGTTCCAGTCGATGTGCACCGTCACGCCCGCGCCGCGGGCCATTTCCAGGCCGTGGCCGGCCAGGCCGAAGCCGGTCACGTCCGTAATCGCATGCACACCGGGCAGATCCGCCAGCAGCGGGCCGGGGGTGTTCAGGCGCGTGGTGGTGGCGATCATTTCGCGGTAGTGGGCGTCGCCCAGCTGCTCCTTCTTGAGTGCAGCGCTGTACACGCCCACGCCCAGCGGCTTGCCCAGCACCAGCACGTCGCCCGGCTGCGCGCCGGCGTTGCGGCGCACGCGGTCGGGGTGGACGAGGCCCATGGCGACCAGGCCGTAGATGGGTTCCACCGAATCGATGGTGTGGCCGCCGGCAATGGGGATGCCCGCGGCGCGGCACACGTCCTGCCCGCCGCGCACGATGGCGCCGATCACGTCGAGCGGTAACTGATTGACCGGCATGGCGACCAGGGCCAGCGCCATGATGGGCTTGCCGCCCATGGCGTACACATCGCTCAGCGCGTTGGTGGCGGCGATGCGGCCGAACTCGTACGGGTCGTCCACGATGGGCATGAAGAAGTCGGTGGTGGCCACCAGTGCCTGCGTGTCGTTCAGGCGGTAGACGGCGGCGTCGTCGGCCGTTTCGATGCCCACCATCAGGTCGGGCGGCACGAAGCTGGCGGCGCCGCTGGCCTTCAGGATTTCCGACAGCACGCCCGGCGCGATCTTGCAGCCGCAGCCGCCGCCGTGCGACAGCGAGGTCAGGCGGGGGCCGCCCGTGGATGGATTGATTTGCGTCATGACAGCAGCATTCATGGCAATGGGGGCAGAACGATCGGGGCCCAACAGTGTGCAACAGCCCTACCATGGCCGCCGCCCATCCCCGCAACGACAGTCGAGTTTTGTGCGCCGCACACCGTCTTTTCGCGCAAAAGTGGGATCATCTTTCGCCAGTGCGGGCCCACCGGGCTCGCACTGCGCGCGCAGTCCAGACCTAGAACGACGACCACCTCACAGGAGTGCCCTACATGCAACGCCGCCACTTCCTCCAACTCTCTGCCGCCACGCCGTTCGCGGGTGCACTGGCTTTGCCGGGCATTGCCAGCGCCGCCACCAGCCCCGCAGCCGACGGCTGGCGCACGTATGACATCACCACGCAGATCGACCTGGCCGAGCGCACCACGCTGGGCCGCGTGTGGGTGCCGCTGCCCGCACGCCAGTTGGGTACGGGCGACCACGCTCACCAGCGCCTGGTGGACACGCGCTTCGAAGCCCCTGGCGCGCAGCGCGCCGAGATCGTGACCGGCACGGGCGGCGCCCAGATGCTGGCCGTGCAGTGGGCCAACACCAGCGCGCCGCAGCAAGTGAAGCTGGTGAACCGCGTCGCCCTGCGCGACCGCGCCACCGACTTGGGGCAACAGACTGCCGTGCGCGCCGCCAGCGCTGCCGAGCTGCGCCCTTGGCTGCAACCCAGCAGCCTCAAGCCCACCGACGGCGTGGTGGGCGAAACGGCCCGCAAGATCGTGGCCGACGCAGGCGCGCGGACCGACATCGAGAAGGCCAAGGCCATCTACGACTGGATCGTGGCCAACTGCCAGCGCGTGGGCAGCGTGCGCGGCTGCGGCACGGGCGATGCGGCCTATGTGCTGACCAGCGGCAACCTGGGCGGCAAGTGCGCCGATCTGAACGGCTTGTTCGTGGCCCTGGCACGCTCCAGCGGCGTGCCCGCCCGCGATGTGTACGGCGTGCGTGTCGATGATTCGGCCCACGGCTACAAGAGCATGGGCAAGAGCGGCGACATCAGCCGCGCCCAGCACTGCCGTGCAGAGTTCTACGCGCAAGGCTACGGCTGGGTGCCGGTGGACCCGGCCGATGTGCGCAAGGTGATGCTGGAAGAAGTGGCCGGCGGCCTGCCCAAGACCGACGCCCGCGTGCGCGCCGCCAACGCCATGCTGTTCGGCGCGTGGGAGATGAACTGGATGGGCTACAACAGCGCCGAAGACGTGCGTCTGCCCGGCGCGCAGCAGACCGCCCCCATTGGCTTCCTGATGTACCCCAACGGCGAGACCGCCAACGGCCGCCTGGACAGCCTGGACCCTGCCACCTTCCGCTACACCATCCAATCGGCACGGGTGTGATGTGATCCGCCCCCTGAGGCGCTGCGCGCTGCAGGAGTGGGACGCAGCCACTGCGGCGGGGCGGCCCGCGCCTGGGCCGCGCCCGCTTCGAATGATGCGCACAGTGCTTTGCGCCCTTGAAGCCCAACGAAACCCGTGCACGGCATGGCCGACCTTCAGCGCCGCCGCGCACTGACACTGGCCCTGGGCGGTGCAGCGGCCGGCATGGCCGGCGTGCGCGGTGCGTGGGCTGCCACGGCGGCGACACCGTCCTTCCCTGACCCCAGCGACACCACGTTGCAGCCCTGGCGCCCTGCGCGTGCGCCAGTGCTGCAAGCGACCGACCTGGCCACGGGCCAGCGCCGCACGCTGGCGGACTTCGCCGGCCGCCCGCTGCTGGTGAACTTCTGGGCCACCTGGTGCGGCCCCTGCCGGGTGGAGATGCCCAGCCTGAACGCGCTGGCCGAGCGCCTGGCGCCTGAGGGCCTGCAGTTCGTGGCCTTGAACCATGGCGAGATGCCCGAGCGCGTGCAGCGCTTTATGGCCGAGGTGCCTTTGCGCGGCACCGTACTGCTGGACCGCAGCCAGATGCTGCTCAAGGCCTGGAGCGGCGGCAGCACGTTGCCGGCCACGTTTCTGCTGGACGCGCAGGGCCGGCCACGTCTGTGGGCGCAGGGCGAGCGGGACTGGGGGCATCCCGATCTGGTGCGTGCCGTCCAGGCAGCCCTGAGGTAGATTTCAAGCCAAATTGACCTGCAACGCTTATTAATAAAGCGCCGATAGCTTCACTTTTGATAGCAAATCAATAGAAGTCGCCGGACCGTCCTCCAGCACACGCACGCTGGGCAACAGCGCCGCAGCAACAGCGCTCCCCTCAAGCCCTTCGAGGCCCTTGGCCTGGAACCAAAGCGCCCACCCGCAACCGCCGCGCGGCATAGACCGCCGCCACGGCCAGCGCCAGCAGCACGCCGTCCACACCCCAGACGGCTGCCGGCGTCTGCACGATGGCCGCGCCATACGCCCCGGTCGTCCAGGCATTGAGCGCTACACACGCCGGCGCCAGCAATGCAATGGCCCAGGCCTGGTCACGCCAGGCGTGCGCTGCGCGCGCCCACGCGTGCACCAGCGCCACCACCCATACCGCACAGAACACAGCCACTTCCAGCGCACCCCGGTCCAGCCCTCCCCATGCGGCCGAAGGAGCAGCCTGCGCGGGCAGCAGGCGGTTCGCGGCCAGGTAAGCAAGCGTGGCCGCGATCAGACCCGTGATGCTGGCGATGCACAGGGCCTCCACCCACCGCCAGCGCGCGCCCGGCGGCGTGCGGGCCCGGCGCGTGGCCAGCCAATAGACCATGCCGGTGGCTATCATCACGCAGCCAGACAGCCCCAACCCGAAGTACAGCCAGCGCAGCAGCCAGTGCTCGAATTGCACGAAGTGCAGGCCCGAGAAGAAGCGCTGCACGGCCATGGCTGGAGCCGCCTCGAAGCGCTGCAGCAAACGACCGGTGGCGGCATCGAAGTACAGCTGGTCCAGGTTCATGGACACCTCACGCGCATACGAGCGGCGCAGCTCGACATAGCTGCCGGCGCTGCCAGGCTTCCAGATGCGTACGAAGTACGGCTCGGCACCATCGCCCCACAGTTGGCGGGCCTGCGCGGCCATGGCGTCCAGCGAGGCCATGGGCGCTGCTGCGGCCGCCGCCAGCTTGTCGGCCGCAGGGGGCGGACGGTAGCGAC
>Ga0308157_10008604_pt1 | contig 11552 bp, 11 predicted proteins | sample PhyBR1_FD_201035 | JGI IMG/M metagenome (GOLD analysis project Ga0308157, IMG submission 201035) | Phyllosphere microbial communities from UC Gill Tract Community Farm, Albany, California, United States - DLSLB.R1 | ecosystem: Host-associated > Plants > Phyllosphere > Unclassified | place: USA...
GTTCTTATCTTGTTCACCATTCTGGTTGGGATCAACGAAGAAGTGTATTTCCGCGGATTAGTATTCGGCTTTATCCGTCAAAAAGGACCTAAAGCGGCTGTGATCGGTTCTTCAATCATCTTCGGCGTGCTGCATTCGGTCAACGCGCTCAGCGGAACCAACCCGTGGGCCGTTCTGCTGCAAATCGCGTTCGCTTTTCTGGCGGGTCTGGTGTTGGCCTTGATCGTGAGCATCACCAAAAGCTTATGGATCGGCATGTTGTGGCACGCGGTACATAATTTTATCTCTTACGTCACCGAAACGTCGCTGGATCGGACTGTGCTCATTGTGGTCGGCGTGCAGGTGTTGGTGATGTTGGTGTATGCGATCGGGTTGTGGAGAGCAGGGACGCGGGAGTCGCTGTAAAACAAAAACCCCAACTTTTGATTTGAAAAGTTAGGGTTCTCATTGTAAATCTGTACTTTATTTAAAAACGAACTCAGATTGCTGAATACTTAAAGAATTATTTTCATAATAAATTGGATTTACAATTTTAGAGTTTTTACTTTCTAAGGAATCGATATGAAATTCAATCATCACATAATTTTGCCCCGCTTTTAAATACTTTTTATAATCAGTTCTGTATTTATAGTTATAATTTGTATTATCCATGTCTAGCGAGCGACTACTATCAGATTTTGTGTTTCTAATTTTTTCAAGAAAATCATTTTTGTTATTTAAAGTACTCAAACTTTCTTGGAATGCAACTTTAAAATCTTCACTCTCCAAATTAATAGTTTTGATAACTTCCTGCTTATCATCTTGTTCGTGAATAAATGTTATTACCACATTCTCAGGTGCTTCGAATGTGCTATTTATATTTAATTCTGAGCCTTCAAATTTCAGAGTAGTTATTGTAGGAGACATCATAAAATTTGTACCTAAAAATAGCCAAAATGATGCCACCATTATGAAAACTCCTATTTTCTTGATTGGAACTTTCACTACTATTTTTTTAAATTTCTCAAAAAAACCATTAAGGTTGAAACCAAATTTTTTAAAAATGACAATCACAAAAATTAATAAAAAAATAGCAATCACAATAAAGAAACCTATAAGTATTTTATCCTCAAAATAAAATGATTGTATTATCCAATAAGCATTAACAATTATTGCTCCAATGACAAAGTTTACAGAAAGATCATTTAAAATTTTCCCGTAATTGATATTAGCTTGATCAACTTTCTCTTGATTATAGCTACTTTTAATTTTTAATCTATTGAGGCTTTGAAATTCAGCAAAAATATACGCTAATATTCTAAAAGCAATAATAGAAATATAAGAACCAATACAAACCAATAAAATGTGAGATGTTCTCAGAACCAATTCTAAATAAATCGCAGATTCAAATGTGTAAGTGAAAAAACTAAAATAAAATTTACTTAAAAAACCAAAGCTTCCGCCGAGTATAGTAAGAACTAATACTAATCTAGTCGTACGTTCACCAAAACTAAGCTCTTTAAGTTTCCCTTCTCTATCTTGCCTAATTCTATTATTTCTTTGACTTTGCAATGACTTCTCTCTCTTTAATGATTTAATTGTAAGTCACTTATTTAGCAAATACGTCTTTAATCAATTTTAGTTTCATTAACTAGAATTTCGATCTTTACTACACGCGAAAAAGTCCGTATAAAAATATACGGACTTTTTCGCTTACAGAATGTCGAGAAACCCAGCTCTTCTAATCGAGAGTTGGGTTTCTTTTGCGTTTTGCCTTTCTTTTTTCCTCAGCCGGCAGGCCAAGCAGGCCCGTTAGGCCTGCTTGGCCTGCCGGTCCAGGTGGTTCGCCACCTTCTTCATGTTCTGCACGGCGGCGGTTAGGAGCGCCTGCTCCGTCACATTCGCCAGCCCACGCAGCCTGAAATAACGAAACCCATGCAGCTCTTTCGCATCTGCAAAGCTTCGTTCAATGGTCTCTTTTCGTTTGCGGTACAGCTGCTTGCCCGAGCGGCTCAGCCGGTTTTCCCGCATCTTTTCCTTGCTGTTTTCCCAGACGTGCCGGGTCACCACTTTTCGTCGGTTCGCCGAGCGTGTACAGCTCTGGAGCAAGGGACAGTCTTGGCAGAGCTTGGGGTCGGAGGCATACTGGCGGTACCCTTGTCGGTCGGTTGTTCGGTACGGTAACTCTTGCCCATTTGGACAGGTATAGTGGTCCTCCTCGGCATTGTAGCGGAATTTGGCTTTCGGAAATAGACCTTTCACAGGTTGGAATCTTCGGTGGGCAATCACGCCATAAATCTGTCGTTCTTCCAGTCCTCGGCAAATCGGATTCGTCAAATAACCGGCGTCCAGCGCCACGGCTTCCACTTGAAACGAGAATCGCTCACGCTGCCGGTCCAGGCGCGTCAAATACGGCACGGAATCATGCACATTTCCGGCCGTCACATGCACATCGGTAATCACATTGTACTTCCCATCAACCGTACGGTGGTCGAGATAGAAAAAGCCTTCCGGCTTTCCGTCACGCACCATGTAGCCACTGTCCGGGTCGGTCGTGCTGACTTTCACTTCTTTGGTTTCTTCCACCTCCTCTCGGGGTTTTAGCGCTTTTTTCCATGCGCCTTCCGGTCGGCTTCGACAGCGGTGTTCAGCTCGTCCAGGTAGTCTTTTGTGTTTTGCAGTACCTCTTGCTTGGTATATTTGTGTTTGTTGGCGCTGGCTTTGACGTGAGTCGAATCCGAGAACAAGACACGTCCGCCCACCATCTTGTGCGAAATGGCCTGCAGCACAATCTCATCGAAAATGTCCTGGAAAATCGTCGTACCCTTGAAGCGCGTTCGGCGGTTCCAACTAATCGTCGAGTGGTCGGGCACTTTATCGGTCAATCCAAGTCCGAGGAACCAACGGTAAGCCAGATTGGTTTGGACTTCGCGTTCCAGCTGGCGCTCGGAACGAATACCATAAAAATAACCGAGGAAGATCATCTTGAAGAGAACGGTCGGGTCAATCGCCGGACGGCCGTTGTTTTCGCAATAAAGAGGACGGACTTTTTCATCGATGAAAGAGAAATCGATGTATCGATCAATCTTACGCAGCATATGGTTTTCGGGCACGAGATCTTCAATCGAAACGAGTTCGTAGGTTTGTTGTTTTTCTCGATTTGGACGCAGCATGAGAACACCATCCGTTCGTTAAAAGTTACTTCTATTATATAACATTAACGCGGTGTCGTCATGAATCAAATGAACATAAAGAAAGGCTGTCGAGAGTTTCTCGACAGCCTGGCGAAAAAGTCCGTATAAAAATATACGGACTTTTTCGCTTAGTTTAATTTTCATAAATACAAACTTTATTCAATTACACTCCACTCACTCCGGTCAACTCTACCGACAAATCCCACAACCGCTTCGCTTCTTCCGGATCGACCGCATAATCCTTCACGCCGACGCGCGGACCTTCCTCCTGCGCGGGCTTAGCGATGTCGCAATCTTCGCAATACACGCCGCCTTTGCCTTCAAGCTGCGGCGAAGTCGCAGCCCAGACCTGCGTCGCGGCCCCTTGTTCCGGCGTTTTGAAGCCCGGGTTGCCTTTGCCGTCTTCGTCGATCCATTTCAGCGCGATCATTTCTTCCCGGCCCATATGCCGTTGAAGCGGGGTCAAAATGCCGCCCGGATGCACCGCGAAAGCCCGCACTCCCTGCTCTGCTCCGCGTCGATCCAATTCTACGGCAAACAGCGAATTCGCCGTTTTGGATTGTCCGTAAGCTTCGAATTTATGATAGTTCCCTTCAAAGTTCAGATTATCCCAACGAATCGGCGAAAAGTGATGCCCCGTCGAAGACGTCGACACGACCCGCGCGCCTTCGCCTGCGGTCAAAAGCGGCCACAGCCGATTGATCAGCGCGAAATGCCCCAGATGATTCGTCGCGAATTGCAGCTCCCACCCCGGGCCGACACGCGTCTCCGGACTTGCCATCACGCCGGCGTTCAAGATCGCCAAGTCGATGCTGCGTCCGCTTGCCAGCACGCGATCCGCAAAAGCTTTGACGCTGCTCAAATCAGATAGATCCAACTCGTCAACCTCGACGTTCTCGATGCCAGACAGCGCTTCTTGAGCTGCTTCCGGGCGACGGGCAGGCACGATGACACGCGCTCCGGCTTTGACCAGCGCTTTGGTCGTTTCTAATCCCAGCCCGGAATATCCGCCTGTTACAAGAGCCAGCTTGCCGGACAAATCGATGCCTTTCAACACCTCGTCCGCCGTGCTTCTGAGACCGAAACCCGATTCGATTTTTTGCTGCGGGGTTCGGGTATACGCTTGTGCCATGTTGATTCGCTCCTTTGAGTTCGATTGTTTTGAAAGACCCTCAATGTTCTTCCTCCACTTTACTCCTTAGAGCGTACTATAAGTCAAGTTTGACGTATGAACGGATCAACGAATTTATTTACATCTTGGATACAATTCGGTTTTAAATCGGATACATTCTTTGGGTAAGATAACCTCAGAACAAGAAAACAAGACTTCGAAGGAGATGGATGAACAATGCGTTACACCAAATGGATGGCCGCTTCGCTCGCCGCCGGCGTACTTTTGACAGGAACCGTATCCGCGCAGACGGCTTCGGCGGCAAGCAGCACGACTCACTCGGCAGCTGCCGCAGCTTCGACAACCGCCGCCGCCAAAACGCAAAAAGCAAACTTTACGCTGAGCGATGTGGACTATTCCGCCGCTCAATATAAAAGCATCGTCAAAGCTTTTGCGGCGTTCGACGGATTCGAGACCCCATACGTGCCGTCGCGCATGATCACGGGCGACGCGTTCAAGAATGTAGCCGTATCCGGCGACAGCGTCACGTTCTCGTTCAAATACATGAAAGTATCGGTATCCCCGCGCGACGATTCCTACGGCTACAAAGGAACGACCGTGACGCTGCCGAACTCGAACAACGTCAAAGGCAAATGGTACAAAATCGGCAAAACCGATATGCTTACCTTCCCGCTGAATGATCGGTTTGTGACGATTTACGCGCCTTACCATTCGTTGAGCAAAACGAAACTGGAGCATGTGGCGGTGGACGTAACGCGGTATCAGCCAACGAAATAACCATGCTTTTCAATCCATCGACAGGTAATTTTTCCCGCTTGAAAACCCGTGCCATGCGCGGGTTTTTTCTTTTTTGAACCGCTTATTGAGTCTTTTCGAAAATGTGAGCCCTAAGCCATGCTTCTCCGGTTCTATTGTTCGTTTCTATTTATCTTTTTATAATAAAAGGGATTATATTGAATATATGATAATTACATAAAAATACTCTCATACACTTCGAAAGGAGATTATCCCTATCGCTATCGTTGATTTTTTTATAAGAGTCGGCATTTGCGGGACTTTGATTTTCGGTTTATTGAGTTTTACTCAATTTTTGGGAAGAAATGCTTTTGCGGCAAAAATCAATATGAAATTCACGTTCGTCTCGATCGGTTTGATTTTATTCTCGGTTCCGGTCGTCGTTTTTTCTTCCGCGCCCGCCCGACCGTTTCATATCGATTCTTTTTTATCGAGTCTGTTCCTGCCCGTTTTATTCGCGATCATAATCAACAGCAAACGGGGCGCCACCGATCCTCTAAACTCCCGACATCTAAAAGCCGTACTTGCCGAGTGGGGAACGGGAAAAGAAAATCACTCTCCTTACGAACTCCGAAGAGATCGCACGGAGTCTTTGATCACTGCCGGCGTTTATGCGTTTATTCTGATCCTTCTAAGCCGAATCGACTTCTACGGCCATACCGCATTGATGTGGAACCTTGCGTTGATGGGAGTTGCTCACGTTGTATATTTTGGAAAGTATCAAGGCGTTTGCCCTTACTGCGACTATTCGCTGCAAAACGTTCCGGTTCACCGATCGGCATTTCAATGTCCCGTATGCGGGCAGCGCATCATTCAAAACGGAAACCGGCTCGATCGGCCAAGAGGCAGAAAAGCAGGTTGATTTATCGGATGATCGCAGACGGCATCGGGTTGTTTACTTCATGTTTGCCCGAGGCATCCGACTCATTTTCGCAAAAGACGGCCCTCCTTGAAATCCGGCTTTCCGATACAGATTTTCCGCCGGATTGCCCACCGTTACGCACAACTTGACCACGTCCGTATACGGTCGCGCTTGGTGTTTGACATGATGCAGCATTAATTCCGCGATTCCTCGGCCGCGGTGCGACGGCTCGACGCCGATTTCGGCGATCTCGGCAAAGCCGAGCGGCATCTTCTCCCCGACTCCCGCTATACAGACGCCGATCGGCTTTCCGGAATGTTTGTCCGCGACGTATACGGACAAATTCCGCTGACGGTATACGTCCAGCAAATATTGAATATCGCCGCGCAGTTCTTCATCGCTCGGCGTACCGAATATTTCGTAATCGAGACTGCCCGTATAAGCGCTTCGGATCAACTCCTGAATTTCGTTCAAATCGGTCGCGCCGTCAAAAGGATGCAGCGAGTATCCTTCCGCAAGCGCGATCATTTTCCCTGAACTTGCGGGACTGCACATAACGCGGCGAACAACCTGGGATTCAAAACCGCGAGCAAGCAAAATGTCCGCATCCTGCTGCATGACTCCGTTGATATGCGCGACCTTTTCCCCGAGGCTGCCGAGCAGTCCCGTCCAAAACTTCTCCCGATCCGAAAAAGGCGGAATCAGAAACGGATACATCAGCGTATCGCCCAGTTTCAGAATTCCGCCGATTCTTCGTCCTTCTTCCACGATCCAAAAGCAATCTTCCGTAAATTTCGTATCGTTCAATCGAGCGGTCCAGTCGTACCACATCTCGATATCGGCATTCGAATAGACGACTTGATTCACGGCAAACTCTTCTTGGTTTGCCCGTTCCCATCCATAAACGGCCATCTGCGGTTCCTCGCATTCGTGAATAATTTCAAGCAGGTAGCTCGCTCTTAAAGAAGCGTATAGACCTGCTTTCCGTATCCTAAACGAATTCGAGATCTGCGAATGAACGGTTCTTGCTCGAATTTCAAAATAAATCGATCTGCTCTACCGTCACCGGATTCAGCTCTTCCGCCTGCACGCCGTAGCCTTCGAAAAATTCGCCGACCAGTCTGCGGTGGCAGTAACGATGGTCTTTGCAGAAGCAAATCAGCGCCACGTCCTGCCCCCGCAGCAGTCTTTTGTACACGTCACGCAAAGCAGCAAGCTTCTCCTCGCTTTCCAATTCCCGCCGAAAGCAGCGCTCGTACTCGGGCCACCAGCTTTTGTCCGGGCGGTCCCTCCATTCGTCGAGATAGGTGTGGAAAAGATCAGGCGAAGGCGACAGCGCGCGGACAGGCTCGACGTTCGAAATCTCCGCTCCCGCCCGCGTGATCAGCAGGCGATCCGCCTGAGTCTTCAACTTTTTCAATCCGGGCAGGTTCGAGGTGTACAGCCTGCCGGACGGTTTGCGCGTATTCGTCAAAGCGCGATCTCCTTTCTTGTTCGGATTGATTCTCCTTTCAACCATAAACCGCTTCGGCACGCATTGAAAAACGCAAAAAAAGCCCGCGGAGTACGCGGACTTATATCTTCGTTCTTGATCCTGCGTGCCGCAGGGTTTCATTTCGCCTTCGGCAGCCTTTTATGCCGTCTCCGGCAGCTTTTCAACATCGCCGTCGCCGGAGGACGATACCAGCTCGCTCAGTCCGACGATCAGGCTTTCCAGCTCGCGGAAGCTGTCGACCATTTGTTTCGTAAGGTTTCGCTGTTCTTCCATGCCGGCCAAAATTTCTTCCGCCGCCGCGCTGGATTGCTCGGTCAGGCCCGAAATTTCCGTAACTTCGCCTAAGACGTGTCCGGAAGAATCTTTCATCGTCACGGAGCTGCTTTCGATATGCGAAGCCTGCGTCAATACGTCGCGGGAGCTTTCGTCGATCGCGCGGAAAGCTTGTTCCGCCGTTTGAACCACGTCCCGGCTTTCCTCGAGCGAAACGCGCATGCTGTCGAAACGCCCGGTCAATTCGCTCGTGCGTCCTTGAAGCCGTACCAGGATCGAAGCGATTTCGGTCGCCGACCGTCCCGAATGCTCCGCGAGCTTGCGCACTTCGTCGGAAACGACCGCGAATCCTTTGCCGTGCTCGCCAGCCCGCGCCGCTTCGATCGCGGCGTTGAGCGCAAGCAAATTCGTTTGGCGGGCAATATCGGAGATGCCGTTCAAGATCTCCGTCATCGACTCGCTTTCCCGATTAAAGCTCTGCATATCGTCGGCCGCCGTTTTCATGGCGTCGTACAGGCTGTCCATTCGCGTATTCAGCAGGTCCATTTTCGAGCTTCCGACCTGCGTGCTTCCGGCCATGTCCGCCGAGATGTCTTTCATCTGCTGAGAGTAAGCCGCCACGTTCCGGATATGGCCGTCCGTCAAAGCCAGCGATTCCGAAATTTCCGCCACGCTGGCCGCCTGCACTTCGACGCCACGGGCCACCTCGCTGAAGCCCAGCGTGATTTCGTCCGAAATCGTAACGGTGTCGTTGACTTTCCGTTTGAATCCGTCCGTGAATTCCGTCAGGCCTTCCACCGATTCCTTGACGCGGTTCAGCATGGCTTCGACGCGCGTCTGCGATTGCTCGATCTCTTCCCGGCGCTTCTCGCCGCTCAGGAAAAGCTTTTTGTTCACGTGGGACAGCGTGATCAGGATAATGCCCGTTACCGCGAACATGCTCAGGTTGATCAGATCGGTAAACGCGACGATCGGGTCCGCGGCGGGCTTGAACGTCAAGTGACCGACGAAATAGACCAAGATGGCCGAGAACGCGATATTGTAATGCTTGCTGTTCGGATACAAAAGCAGCGGCAGCAAGATCAAAATGCCCTGCACGATGCTGATTTGTTCGAAGCTGGTCGTGACCGCGCTCAAAATGACCCATCCCGTGACGACCCAGGGAATAATCCGGATGCCTTTTTTTGCGAAGTTGGCGATCGTGACGCCTACCGGCACGATCAGGGAAATCAATACGATCGGCCAAATTTCCGGGAGAACGATAGCCAACGCCGCACTGATCGAGGTGATCGCCCACAGCATATAGCTTACCAATTTGTTGCGCTTCCAAAGAATACTGTCTTTGCGATCCATGTTCCGATTCCGTCCTTTTCTTTGTCATGATGAAATTCGTCTGCTGATGTTACTCCTTGTCAACGCTAAGGGGAAGACTAAGAGTTGACAAGTTAGTAGAACGTTTTCGGTAAGCCGATCTCTTCTGGACCGGATCGATGGATCTATCGCAAACGACCGCTCCGAAGCCTTTTATCGCGTACTTGACGTACCACTTCATACATATCGGAATAATTCGACAATTTATTAAGCATTTTTTGCAATTTCGTCATTATCCGACAGCAGAACGAACTTTTCACGGAATCGTGTCCGAAACGGTGCGGCATTTCTTCTCAAAATCCGATCCGCTCCAGCATGGGTTCGCCCGCCAAAAACGGACGGCAGTACTCCCTGCACAGCATCGGCATGCGGCTGCGCATCCAGTCGTGCATCGCCGCGTTCCCGAAATGGAACACGTAGTAGCCGATGATCGCGACCAGCATGAATCCGTCGATCTGCCGAAGCTCGTTTTCCGTGCGGCGTTTGCTTCCGAAGTACACGTCCAGAAATCTTTCCCGCCAATCTGCCGGCAGCATCATGACCGCCATCGCCGTATCGGTCAGCGCATAACCACGGCCGTAAAAGCCGAAATCGATCAGCCGCACGCCGCCGCTCTCCGTCAGGATCGTATTGCCCAATCCGATATCGCCGTGGATCAGGCCCGGGCCTTCGTCGCCGTCCGCATCTCCGAGACGCCGATTGACCAAGTCCAGCGTTTGCTCGATCGTATCCGCGTCTTCTTCGGCGAACAGACCTTGTCCGACGCCCGAACGGATCACGCCGGCCATTTTGACGTTATACGCTTTGCCCTGATGAGGACGGGCCTCGATCCCCGCAGGTTCATATTGGTCGAAAAAGGCATGCAGATTCGCAAGCTGCTCGCCCAATCCGCGGACCGTATTCTCGCAGGGCAGATCGTTTTTGATCAGATCGCGTCCCTCCAGCCAAGTGAGCAGCGAAGCGTGAATCTTTTTCCCGTTGCTTTCGAATGTCGTGACCAGTCCGCCTTGCCCGTTCCGTACCGGAATTTGGACCTCCCGTTCGTTCCAGCGTCCCCAATGCTCGAGCATGCCTAATTCCGCGGCGATGCCTTCGAACCGATGCTGAAGTCCCGCCATGTCCGGAACGAAAGGATCGTGAATGCGCAGCAGGTACTTTTTTCCCGATCCGTCCTGCACGCGGTAAGTCCGGTTCTCGTTATGCCTTAAAAAGGTCGCTACGGGACGTTCGAGATCGTAAAGCGATAAAAGATGCGTCAATTGTTCGTTTATGAGTGTGTTCACCGTGCTTCCCCTCCCTCTGTCGTGCCGTTCTTTTTTTCAGAAACGCTTGCGCCGTCCGTTCGTCTGCGCCCGCTTCCTTCGGTCATTCCCGCCGCCCGTTCCCCGCTCGAAGTATCTCAGCGCGACAAGCAGCATCTCGCAGATCGCTTTCCATACAATCACCGCCACGATCAACGCCGCGCCGCCCGCGATCAAGCCCAAAATCCAGCCGGGCCTTTCGCTTCCTGCATAAAAACCGTCCGACTGAAGAGACATGCCTTGAATCGGGTGCATCAGAGCGAACATCTTCCCGAACCGGTAAGCGGCATAAAGAATCGGCAGCAGCCCCGCATAGAATAAAGTACGGACCAGCTCCAAAGCGGACTTGCGTCCGAATTCGAAAAATGGGTCGTCCATGGGTCACGTTCCTTCCGAGTATGAATGTCGGCGTGCGGCATTTGCCCTTGCTTTAACATACCCAATACGGGCAAACGGTGCCGCAGCTTCTCTTTATGATGAACGTCCGCACTCGGCCCGATGTTGTTTTTCAGAGAAAAAATTCAAAGGATCGGATACAAAACAGACTCGAGCGCCGTCTTATCCATCAGATCTCAAGAACGTATTCCCGAAGGAGAAGACCATGTCAAAATCCCGCAAACTTATCTTTTACGCAACGCTGTTGTACACGCTTTTGATCCTGTACTTCATGTTTTTCGCTTTCGGCAGAGGCGATACGGCAGCGGATCAATACACGTTTATTTTCGAACTCGATAATTTTTTGAAATTGCCGAATCCTTCTGAACTGTTTCCTCCGACGCTGATGGACCTCGTAGGCTGGGGCAACACGGCGGCGTTCATTCCTTTCGGCATCTTGATTCCTTGGTTGTACGGAGTGAAATTCGTTCGCTTCATGCTCGGTTTCTTCGCGTCTATTCTGGTGCTGGAAACCGTTCAGGCGCTGACCCTGCTCGGCAGCTTCGATATTAACGACGCGCTGCAAAACTCGGTCGGCGCGGCGATCGGATTCGCGGCTTACGCGATCGGCAAACGCAGTCGAAACGTAAAGAAAAGTTTGGCCGTCATGGCCGTCTCCGTCGCGCTGCTGCTGGCCGCGAACTGGACGGTCGGCTTCGGCGTCGATTGGGTTATCGCCGAAAACCCGGGTCCTTTCGTCGCTTTGAACGAATGG
>Ga0308157_10008605_pt1 | contig 11551 bp, 10 predicted proteins | sample PhyBR1_FD_201035 | JGI IMG/M metagenome (GOLD analysis project Ga0308157, IMG submission 201035) | Phyllosphere microbial communities from UC Gill Tract Community Farm, Albany, California, United States - DLSLB.R1 | ecosystem: Host-associated > Plants > Phyllosphere > Unclassified | place: USA...
TGCTGCACACCGCGCTCGGCGCCGACGCCCTCGATCTGTTGCACCGCCTCGGCCAGCAACTGTTGAACGACGACGTCTCGGTCGAGGATGCGGTGTCGCAGCTCGACGCCTCGGAGGGCTGATCCGCCTTGTCGAACCTCGCCACGGCGACCCGGACACTCGTGACCGGACGGCGGGACGGCGGGCGCACGCGCGCCCCGCGCCCCGCCGTCCGCAAGCGGCCGTGGACGTTCGAGCGCCTCACGCCGTACCTCATGGTGCTGCCGGTCATCGCGATCCTCGCGGTGTTCCGGCTGTATCCGCTCGTGCTCGGCATCAACTTCTCCTTCACGGGAGACGGCGACCTGAACGGGCAGTTCGTCGGGCTCGACAACTACGCCTTCCTGCTGCAGGATGAGCGGTTCCAGGCGTCGGCGCGCAACGTCATCGTGGTGCTGCTGTTCGTTCCGATCCAGGTGTTCTTCGCCGGCATCCTGGCGACGTTCATCTATCTCAAAGTTCCGGGACATCGGTTCTACCGCAGCGTGTACTTCCTGCCGGTCGTGCTCTCGCCGATCATCATCGGTGCGATCTTCAACATCATCCTGGCCGCCAACGGACCCCTGAACGGTGCCCTGAGCGTCATCAGGATCCCGACGGTCGACTGGCTCGGGCTGCCGGAGACGGCGCTGCCCACCGTGCTCGTCGTGCACATCTGGGCGACGTTCGGCATGGCGTTCACGATCTTCCTCGCCGGGTTCGCCACGCTCGATGCGGAGCTGCTCGACGCCGCGAAGATCGACGGCGCGAACCTGTGGCAGCAGATCGTGCACGTCATCATCCCGAGCCTTAGCCAAACCATCCAGTTCGTCTTCGTCACGACCACGATCGGAATGCTGACCGGCCTGTTCGCCCTGCTGTACACGATGACGGCCGGAGGCCCGGGCGCCGCCAGCTACCTCCCGGAGTTCCTGATCTGGAAGCTCAACGGCGAGGCGCGTCCCGCGCTCGCCTCGGCGGCGTCGGTGTTCCTCTTGGCAATCGTGCTCGTCATCGGGCTCATCCAGATCCGCGTGCTCCGGCGCGCCACGAAGGAGGCATGATGCGCCGCGAACGCGCCGCCCGGTTGGCCATCGCCGTCCCGATGCTGTTGCTCGCCCTCGCGACGATCTATCCGATCCTGTTCGGCCTCAACGTCTCGCTGAAAACGCGCAAGGACTACGTGCTCGACCGGCTCGGTGCGACGCAGACGATCAATCTGCAGAACTACGCCGACGCGTGGGTCAATGCCGACATGGGGCGCTACTTCCTCAACACGATCACCGTGACCGTCGTGTCCGTCCTGCTGATCCTTCTGCTCTCGTCGATGTGCGGCTACGCGCTCAGCCACCTGTCGTTCCGCGGCAGCAAGGTCGCGTTCCTCGTCATCCTCGCGATGATGATGATTCCGTTCCAGGTGATCATGGTGCCCACCGTCAAGGTCATGAACGACTTCGGCCTCATCGATTCCTTCCTCGGCCTGATCATCGCGTACGTCGCGCAGTACCTGCCGTTCACTGTGTACTTCATGACGTCCTACTACTCGGGGATCCCGAAGGAGATGACGGAGGCCGCGCGCGTCGACGGCAACGGGCTGTTCGGCGTCTGGTGGCGCATCATGGTGCCGACCGGCAAGCCGGCCCTGATCTCCATGGGGATCCTGAACGCGCTGTTCATCTGGAACGACATCCTGATCGCGCTGCTGCTCATGCAGTCGCCGGAGAAGCGCACCGTCATGGTCGGCGTCAGCACGCTGCGCGGGCAGTACCCCGACAACGTGCCGACTTACATCGCGGGGGTCATGCTCGCTGTGCTGCCGATCATCGTCATCTATCTTGTGTTCCAGCGGCAGATCACCGCGGGTGTGACCGCAGGCGCGACGAAGGGCTGAACATATGAGCACCGACCGCATCGAGGTCTGGGTCGCGCCCGATGGATCCCCCTTCGCCGACGGCTCGCATGGCTACCCCGCGAATGACCTCGCGCACGGGCTCGCGCTCGTGAGGCGTCGCCGCGAGAGGGGGCAGCGCGCCGTGATCTGGATGGCGGGCGGCGAGTACGCCCATCCGGATTCTGTCGAGTTCGGCCCGGCCGACTCGTTCACGTCGGTCGTCGCCGCGGATCCGAGCGACCCGCCCCTGCTGCGCGGATCCGTGCGGATCACCGGATGGCGGCCCGTCACGGTGAACGGTCGTCGCGTGTGGGCGGCGCCCGCGCCGCGCTCAACGGGCCGACGTCTGTACGTAGACGGCGCCGCCGCGCCGCGCCCGCGCTATCCGCGCGAGGGGTTCCTGCGCGTCGAGGAGCAGGAGGGGCTCGACCCGTCCGGCAGCTTCGTCGGCACCCTGTTCGACGGCTCCGCCGCCTTCCGGTATGCCGAGGGCGACATCCCTCAGCTTGCAGAGGAGACGAGCGTCGAGGTGGTCGTGCCGCACTACTGGGTGCAGGAGCGCATGCCGATCGCGCGGATCGACCGCGAAGCGCGCACGATCACGAGCGACCTCACGAGCATCTTCGCCCTGCGCGACGATGCCGCGGCGCTCTTCGCCCGGTACCACCTCGAGAACGTGGCCGAGTCGCTCGGCGAGGTGCCCGGCGAGTGGTACCTCGATACGACCGGCGCCGTGTCCGGTTCGGACGGACCGCAGATTCTGCTCGCGGTCGACGACCCCGCAGACCTCGACGTCCGATTCCCCGTGACGGACGCGTTCGCGATCCTCACCGGATCCACCGACGCCCCCGTGCGCGAGGTGCGGTTCGAACACGTGCGCTTCGCCGAAGCCGACTTCGCGGAGGTGCCCGCGGCAGTGCTGCCGTTCGGCGTGCGCGAGGATCCGCAGCTCCCCTCAGGCGGGCGCTACGCCGCCGACGTCCAGGCCGCGAGCACCGTTCCCGCCGCGCTGCGCTTCGGTCACGCCCGCTCCTGCGCGGTGATCGGCGGATCCGTCGAGCGCGTCGGCGGGTACGGAATCTCGTTCGGCCGCGGCTCTCGCGGCAACCTCGTCTCGGGCGTCGCGCTCCGAGACCTCGGTGCGGGAGCGGTCAGATCCGGCGGGGACATCGATGCGTCATCGGCGGGCTTCAACCGCGCGAACGAGGTCTCCGACTGCACCGCCGAGCGCGGCGGGCAGGTGTATCGCGGTGCGGTGGCGATGCTGTTCCAGCACGGTTCGCACAACGTCATCGCGCACAACGAGATCCGCGACTTCCCGTATTCGGGGGTGTCGGTCGGCTGGATGTGGGATTACCTGCTCAGCCCGTCCGAGGGCAATCAGATCGTCGGCAACCACATCCACCGCCTCGGACAGGGCCGGCTCAACGACATGGGCGGCGTGTACCTGCTCGGGATCGCGCCCGGCACCGTGGTGCGCGGCAATCACATCCACGACATCGAATGCCAGAACTACGGCGGCTGGGGCATCTATCTCGATGAGGGCTCGAGCCACGTCGTCATCGAGGGCAACGTCGTGCACGACACGTCGAGCCAGTGCTATCACCAGCACTACGGACGCGAGGTGATCGTGCGCGACAACGTGTGGGCGCGCGGTCGCAACGGCCAGGTATCGATCACGCGCCCCGAGACGCACACGTCGTTCACGTTCCTGCGCAACATCGTGGTCGGATCCGGCACGCCCGCCTTCGTCGGCGCGGAGGGCACCCGCGATGCGCGCCGCTTCGGCGTCGACAGCGATCTCAACCTGTTCTGGGATCCGTCTCCCGTACCCGGCGCCGTGCGCGCCGCGAACGCCGTGCGGCCCGTACGCGACGACGGATCCGTCGGCTTCGAGATCGCCGAGGCGCTCGACGACGAGTGGGCTGCCCTCGGGCGCGATCGTCATTCGGTGACGGCCGACCCTCTCCTCACGGACGACTTCCGTGTGGCGGACGACTCGCCAGCGCACGCGCTGGGGATCCGCGTGCCCGATGTCTCGGGCGCGGGACCGCGCGAGTGTGCGGACCGCCGGCACCCTCTCGCGGCCGGAACCCGGCCGGATCCGTTCCTGCCGACGCAGGGGTGAGGCCGGCCGCGCGCGAACAACATCGCGCACGGCCGGATCGTGATCAGCCCTTGACCGCGCCGGCGGACAGGCCCTGCACCAGGTACCGCTGCACGAATGCGAAGATCGCCACGACAGGAGCGACTGCGATCACACCGCCCGCGGCGAGCGCTCCGAAGTCGGTTCCGAACTCGCCGATCAGGTAGCTCAGACCGACGGGGATCGTGAACTTGTCCTGCGAGGAGATGAACATCACCGCGAGCAGGAAGTTGTTCCAGGCGCTGATGAACGCGAACGATCCGACCGCGACGATGCCGGGACGCAGCAGCGGCAGCACGACGGCGATGAAGGCTCTGAATCGCGAGCAGCCATCGATCCACGCCGCCTCCTCGATGTCGATCGGCACATTGCGAATGAATCCGACCATCAGCACCAGTGAGAGCGGAAGCTGAAAGACGCTGTCGCCGATGATGAGGCTCCAGAGGGAGTTGGTGAGCCCGATCCCGTTGAAGATCTGGAACAGCGGAATGAGCAGCATCGCACCCGGCACGAACTGCGTGCACAGCATCACGAGGAGAAACGCGCCCTTCCCTCGAAAGGAGAATCTCGCGAGCGCATACCCGCCCATGAGCCCGACAACGATCGAGATCACGAGGCTCGCAAGCGCGACGTAGACGCTGTTCAGGAAGAAGGTGCCGAAGCCGCCCCCGGTCCAGACCTTGGCGAAGTGGTCAAATGTGAGCGGCCAGGGAAACAGCGCGGTCGAGCCGGACGGCCGGAACGCGAACAGCAACATCCAGTAGAACGGCACCAGCGTGAAGAGAAGCGCGAACGCGAGGGGAATCCAGAGCAGCAGCCGGTCGACGACGTTCCCTCGCCGCCCCGCGGTCTTGCGGCGAACCGGGCGCGCCGAGATGATCGTCCGAGTCTCGGTCGAAGGCGCTATCGGAGTGGTCGTCATATCAGTCGTCCTTACCGAATCGGTTGATGCGCAGGTACACCGCAGTGAAAATGATGAGCAAGATGAAAGCGATGACGGTGAGAGCTGAGCCGTATCCGAAATCTCGGTCATAGATCGCGGTCTGCGCTACGTACAGCGGCAGCGTCGTCGTCGACCCCGCCGGGCCGCCGCCCGTCAACGTGTAGAGGAGGTCCACGTTGTTGAACTCCCACACAGCGCGCAGCAGTGTGGCGATGACGACGGCGAGCCGGATGTGTGGCCACGTGATCGACAGGAACTTGCGGATGCGGCCCGCGCCATCCATTTCGGCCGATTCGTAAAGTTCCGCCGGTACCGACTGCAGGTCGGCCAGGATGAGGATCGCGAAGAACGGCGCCCCCTTCCAGAGCTCAGCGAGCACCGCTGCCCAGAAGGCCGTGTCCTCCCCCGCCAGAAGCGACGTTCCGTAAGGAATGAGGCCCATGTCGGCGAGATAGCGCCCGACTCCGGTCGTGGGGTTGTAGATCAGGAGCCAGATCGTCGTCGTGAGGATACCCGCGACCGCCCACGGCGTGAATACGAGGGAGCGCACGACGCCGCGCCCCTTGAAAGCCTGGTTGATCAGCAGCGCAAGGATCAGGCCGAAGATGAACTGCAGCCCGATCTCGACGATCACCCATTTGAAGGTGAACACCAGGCTGTCCCAGAACTTCTGGTCATTCGCGATCGCCACGAAGTTGTCGAACCCGACGAACCCGTTGTACAGCGGCATCGTCACGTTGTAGGTCTGAAGGCTGTAGTAGAACACGCTTCCCACGGGATACACGAGGAAGACCGCGACCAGCGCCGCCGCGGGCGCGATCAGCAGATACGGGTACCACCGAGCACGTCCCCGGCGTCTTTTCGGAGTCACCGTGCGATTCTGAGCCACACTTGTCATTGCCACGTCCATTCGTTCCTCACGAGATCGGCATCACGAGCGATCAGCATCTATTTCGTGGCGTCTTCGTAACGCGCCTGCGCCTCCGTCAGCTCCTGCGCGTACGTCGTGCAGAACTCCTCCACCGTCATGTCGCCCTGCAGCACGGCCTGCCAGTCGGGCAGCATGGCCGTTCCGGTGATCGACGTCCACTCGGGCAGATAGTAGGGAACGTTCAGCGGAACGACGTCAGGATTCGAGCGAGCCTCGGCGGCCGCCGCGAGCGCCTGACTCTCAGCGATCCAGGGCTCATCTGCAACGGCAATGTTGCCGGGCATGTAACCGGAAGCCTCTGCCCAGAAGCTGTTGCCCTCTTCGCCCATCGTGAACTCGAGGAACTTCGCGGCCGCTTCCTTGTGCTCGCTGTCGGCGAACATGCCGAATCCGGTCGTGAGCTGCGCGATCACCTGGGTGCCGTTCTCCGACGGGTATGGGAGACCGACCGCGATCTGCTCTGCTTCCAACGACTCGAGAATCGTCGGGTAGGACCCGATGCTGTGGCTCAGCATGCCTGCCCCGCCGCCCGAGAACTGGGCGATCATCACCTTGAAATCGGCGGTGAGATCGCTCTCCGCGGTCGTCGTTCCGTAAAGGTCGACGTAGGACTGCGTCGCTTCGATGATCGCGGGATCGTCGAGGGTCGACTTTCCGTTCTCGTCGAACAGCTCGCCGATCCCGGCACGCGTATAGACCATGTCCATGAACTGCGGGAAGAACCCGCTGCCGCCGCGAATCGTGTATCCGAACTGCCCGCTCGACTTGTCGGTCATTCCCTCGGCCGCGGCCTCGAACTCATCCCACGTCTTCGGTGTATCGAGGCCCGCAGCTTCGAGCCAATCCGCCCGATAGTAGATCACGTCGACGAGCGCCGTCGCCGGTGTCATATACAGCTGGCCGTCCGGCGAGGCGGCGCGCGTGGCTTCCACCATGACAGGGTCGATCTGGTCCTCCCACCCGCCCTGTGCGAAAACCTCTTCGATGGGCTCGAGTGCGCCCTGCGCGACCAGCGCGGAGATGTCAGATGCCTTCGGGGTGAGCAGATCCGGTGTCGCCCCGGTCGAGATCGCCGTACTGACCTTCTGCATGTACGAGTCGGTAGGCAGTCCGAGGTACTCGACTGTGATGCCCGGGTTCTCGGCCTCGAACATCTCGATCAGCTTCTCAAGATTCGCCGTGCGTTCTGGGCGCGTATCCGTGTCCCAGAGCTCGAGAACGACATCGCCGTCCGTCCCGTCGCCCGAATCCCCGCCCGAGGCACAACTCGTGAATGTCATGGCCCCGACCGCAGCCACACTCACGAGCATCCACCGCTTGGCCTTCAATGTTGTCGAACGCATCAGAGCGCTCCTCTCCCGGCACCTTCGCCGATCTCGTCTGCCCACAACGTGAGTCTGACCGAGAGTATACGGTCGGTCATATATGATCCACCATACATGCCCGATCGTCTCGTGCTAGCGTCACCGGTAAAGGAGATAACCATGACGATGCCTGTCCCTCTGCAAGGCGGCGCGGCTCCGATGTCGCGCACCAACCATGTCCTCGAGTCGCTGCGGTCGCAGATCCTGCACGGCGTGTTGCATGCGGGACAGCCGCTCGTGGAAGCTGACCTCGCCCGCACGTTCAATATGTCGAAGACCCCGGTGCGCGAAGCGCTCAAGATGCTCGCAGGCGCGGGGCTCGTCACGATGTCCGAGTATCGCGGCGCGGTCGTTCGATCGGTCGACTATGAAATGGCCCGCGAAGTGTTCGATGTGCGCCTCCTGCTCGAACCCGCGGCTGTCTCTCTCTCAGTCGCGTCCGGAAGCATCGATATCGAGCGCGCTCGTGCCACGCTTCGCCGCGCGGATGGCGTCACCGAGAACGCCGACCGAAGCTTGATCAACCGCGAGTTCCACCGGATGACGTACGCCGAGTGCGGCAATCCGCTGCTCGTGTCGATGCTCGACGGGCTCCGCGACCAGACCGCGCTCATCACGGTCAACGCATGGCGCTACGGCATCACATGGATCCATGAGGCCCACGAGCACGAGGCGATCCTCGATGCCGCCGAGCGTGGAGACGCCGAAGCGGCCCGCTCGCTCGACGAGCAACACATCCGCACATTCACCGACCAGGTGGTATCGAAGTTGAAGGAGCACGATGCATAACCGCACCGACGCACTCGAGGGCATCGTCGCGATCCCCGTCACGCCGTTCGCTGACGATGGAATCGATCTGGATCGCTACCGCGAGATTCTCGATCACATCCTCGACGCGGGCGTTCGGACGCTGACTCCGAACGGCAACACCGGCGAGTTCTACGCGCTTTCTCAGTCGGAGCGCGACACCATCCTCGATGTCACGGCCGAGCACACTCGCGGACGGGCGACGCTCGTCGCCGGCGTCGGCTTCGATATCGCGACGGCCATCGCCGATGCGCGCCGGGCAGCGCGCGCGGGCGCCGAGTTCATCATGATTCACCAACCCGTGCACCCGTACATCTCTCGCCAGGGATGGCTCGATTACCACGCGACGATCGCGTCAGCGGTGCCGGATCTCGGCGTCGTGCTCTACGTACGGAACACACAGGTGGATGGCGAGCTCGTGCGGGCGCTGGCCGACCGCTGCCCGAATGTCGTGGCCGTGAAGTATGCCGTTGCTGACCCCGTACTGTTCGCGGCGGTGAAGAGCGCAGCTCCTCACCTCGTGTGGATTGCGGGCCTGGCCGAGCCGTACGCGCTGTCGTACTTTGCGCACGGGGCAACGGGATTCACGTCGGGCCTCGTGAACGTGAATCCGCGCCTGTCCGTGGATCTGCTCGCGGCGCTGCGCGCGGGCGATTTCGAGTCCGCCCGCCGCCTCGAGGCTCGCATCGCCGAGTTCGAGCAGCTGCGGGGCGCGCACGGCAGCGCGAATAACGTGAGCATCGTGAAGGAGGCGCTCGCGCAATTGGGGCTCGTCTCGCGATCGGTGCGCCCGCCGAGTGCTGTCGTCACGCCCGCGATCGCTGAACGGGTTTCTGTGATCCTCGATGATTGGGCTCGCGACTACCGTCTCGTCCCTGAAGCTTCGCAGGCAGGTACCGCGTGAAGGTCACCGGAATCGAGGCGTTCCTCGCGCGCGTCGGCGAGCGTCCGCGTGTGGTCGTGCGCGTCACGACCGACGATGACATCGCGGGTTGGGGTGAGGCGTACAACCACGGCCCGGACGGCGCGCTCTTCCCCGTGTTCGACTACATGGCCGAGCAGATCATCGGCGAGGACCCTCGCCGCATCGAGCACATCACACAGAAGCTGCTGCGACTCGCGAGATTCCCGCAGGGCGCCATCGGGCTCGCCGCGATCTCGGCGATCGATCACGCGCTCTGGGAAATCGCGGCGCTCGCGCTCGATGTGCCCGTCTATCAGCTCCTCAGCGGCCGTGTCCGCGACCGTGTGCCGGTCTACTGCGGGCTGTACTCCGCACCCGACCCGGCCGATGTGCGAGACCGCACCGCCGAGCTGAACGAGCAGTACGGGCTGACCGCGTTCAAGCTGAGCCCGTGGCGCAGCGATATCCACACCAGACGGTGGGGGCTCGTCGTCTCCGAGATCGCCGACTACTTCGCGGACGTCCGATCGGCCGCAGATCCGCGATGGGACTTCGGATTCGATGCCCATGCACAGATCTTCGAGCCCTTCAAGGCTATCGAGCTCGGCAACGCCCTCGCCCCTTATCAGCCGATGTTCTTTGAGGAGCCGATCAGGCCCGAGCACATCCCGTCGTGGGCGCATCTGAGATCCCAGTTGCGCGTGCCCCTCGCAACCGGCGAGAGCCTGTACAGCACGCACGAGTTCCTCGCGCTGTTGAACGCGGGCGGTGTCGACATCGCTCAGCCCGATATCGCCGTCGTCGGCGGGCTCTCCCAGATGCGCCGCATTGCGACCTTGGCCGAAGCGCACAATGTCATGCTCGCGCCCCACAACCCCATGGGACCGTTGGCCACCGCGCACAACGTGCATTTCGCGGCCGCGTGCAGCAATTTCTTTCGGCTCGAGTACAAGTTCGACGATGCTGCGTGGTGCCCGGACCCGTATCTGCCCGAGGACGGGCACCTCGAGCTGCGCGACGATCGCCCCGGGTGGGGCGTCACGATCGACGAAGAAGCGCTGCGGAACTCTGACACGACCGTTTGGACGCGATCACTCCACGTCAGGCCCGACGGATCATGGGCATGGGCGTGAGGAGCTGATCAGTCGACGAGATCAGAGGCGCTCGCCTCGGCGGCGTCCAGCCAACGAGCCTCGGCGTAGCGCCGGAACCAGCTGACCTGGCGGCGCGCGTAGCGCCGGGTGAGCGACTGCGTCTCGGCGATCGCCTCGGCCTCGGTCTTGTCGTTCGTCAGCTGGGCGAGGGCCTGCGCGTAGCCGATCGCACGGCTCGCGGTCTTCCCCCGCTCGAGGCCCGCTTCGCGAAGCCGCTCGGTCTCCGTGAGGATCCCGTCGCGCCACATGCGCTCGACGCGGCGATCCAGGCGTTCGACGAGCGCGGGCCGGTCCAGGCCGAGCGCGGCGATCGTCGTCTCGCGCCAGAGTGTGGGCTTCTCGGGGAGCGCGGCACCGTGCCCTGAGCTTCCGAGGCGCAGGACCTCGAGTGCCCGCACGACGCGGCGGCCGTTGCGCGGATCCACGCGTTCGGCCGTCGATGGGTCTGCCGCGCGGATCTCCTCGTAGAGGGCTCCCGCCCCCTCCGCCGCCAGGCGCGCCTCGAGCTCGGCGCGCAGCGCCTCGTCACGAGGCGGGAACTGGAAATCGTAGACCACGCTCGAGACGTACAGCCCCGATCCCCCGACGAGGATCGCGTGCCGGCCGCGCGCGATCACGTCATCGATCACGGCGCGTGCGCGCGGCTGATACGACGCGACCGCCGCATCCTGGGTCACCTCGAGCACGTCGAGCATGTGGTGCGGGATGCCGCGGCGCTCTTCCGGCGCGAGCTTCGCCGTTCCGATGTCCATACCCCGGTACAGCTGCATCGCGTCGGCGTTGACGACCTCGGCGGGCTCTCCGCGCGAGGCGAGTCGCTCGGCGAGATCGAGCGAGAGGTCGCTCTTCCCGGTTCCCGTCGCGCCGACGACCACCCAGAGACGGGGGCCGTCAGATCCCGTCACAGGCCGACGCGGAGCGACGGGATGCCGAGGCCGACCGATGCGTCTGCCGCGCCGACCGCCGTGGGAACCGCGCAGCTCGCGGAGAGGCTGCGGTCGTACGCGTCGCCCGCGCGGGTGCGGCGCACGACGAGCGGCGCACCGTCGATGCTGTCCGCGAGGAGGTGCGACGGCGCGGCGTGCGTGACCTCCACCGACACGACGTCGCCCGGCCGCGGGGTCTCGGACCCCTCCGGCACCTCGAAATGCACGAGGCGGTTGTCTTCGGCGCGGCCGGTCAGGCGATGCGTGGCCGCATCCTTCTTGCCCTCGCCCGTCGACACGAGGACCTCGAGGCGGCGGCCGACCTGCTTCTCGTTCTCTTCGAGAGTGATGCGCTTCTGCAGCGCCATCAGGCGGTCGTAGCGCTCGGTCACGACGTGCTTCGGCACCTGGTTCGGCATCGTCGCGGCGGGCGTTCCCTCGCGGATCGAGTACTGGAAGGTGAAGGC
>Ga0308157_10008607_pt1 | contig 11547 bp, 12 predicted proteins | sample PhyBR1_FD_201035 | JGI IMG/M metagenome (GOLD analysis project Ga0308157, IMG submission 201035) | Phyllosphere microbial communities from UC Gill Tract Community Farm, Albany, California, United States - DLSLB.R1 | ecosystem: Host-associated > Plants > Phyllosphere > Unclassified | place: USA...
CCGATGCGCCCAAAGCAAGAATTACGCGTGGTTTGATCAAGGTTATCTCCTGACGAAGCCACCAGCGACAATGATTTATTTCATCGCGGTTGGGGGTCTGATGCAGGCGTCTTTTTCCGCGCGGCATGAATTTGAAATGCTTGACGGCATTGGTCAACCAGACATGTTCATGCGCAATATGAGCCTGATGCATAAGGCGGCGCAGCAATTGGCCAGCTGGTCCGACAAACGGTTGGCCGTTTAAATCCTCTTGATCGCCCGGCTGCTCGCCGACGATCATAAGATCGGCCTTCTCCGCTCCTGCGCCACAAACGGCCTGCGTTGCATGTTCACACAGGTTACAACGCGTGCATTGGCGGATGGCCTTTTGAAGATCATCCAACACCTCCACATTGTCAGATAATGTTTCAAACTGAACACGATAGCGCTCGGAGATGCGTGCCGCGCCTTTTCGAGGCGTACTTGCCTGAGCTTCACGCATCTCGCCGACACGCGCTTCTGCATTTTTCAGCATCTCCGGTATCAGGTTGGTTTCTGGAAGGTTTTTCCAGTATTTTTTTGGCATCTCCGAAAGCATAGCGCGCGCATTGGTTCGCGCGGGGTTGAAGATATGGGTGAAATAGGTCGCCCAAAGCGCCTCAGTGGCATCGGACGAAAGGTTTGGCCGCTCTGCCCCCGGCTGAAATGATAGTTTCCCATTTTCGAAATTGACTGAGCGTTGTGGCGTCAGGATAGACCAGTCCATGTCCGAAAATCGAGCCACAAAGAAGCTCGATGCAGGTTCGACAATGTTGTGGTCCGGTTCAAACCAAGCCGCAAAGCGTCTGCGTTCTGTGAGCGGTTCAATTTCTCGAAATCGCAAAAATGCATGCATTTTATGCAGATCGCGTCGAACGTTTTTTGCCATACGGCTGAGGCGAATACCCAACGCATCGACGGGAGAAAGTGGGTTGCCATCGCGATGAACAATCCGCCACAAAGCTTCATAGAGCAAATAAAACCGTTCAGGATCGGAATGCCAGACGATACTATGCGCCAAATCAAGGAAAGCTTTTGGTGTGGAAATTGCGGTCTTATCGCAAGCGTCAGGCAATGGCTGTTCAATAAACAACGAATTTTGCGCGGCCCAGTTAATATGCTGCGGCTCGATATGATGTGATATGGCGCTTTTGGCTGCCTGCCTCCAGGCATCGAATGTGCCTGTTTCGGCAAGGCTGACAGAAAAAGACATAGCAGAATCACCTAACACGAAGGCATTTTCATGGGGTTTAAAGCAAACTCAGTTGTTTGGGTGGCGGTGCAAAACGATCTCGTAAATTCGCGCTGTCCGTGAGTGCACGGGGCGTCCAATCGGGCAACATAATAAAGGGCCTTGCTGTGCGCGTGAGCGCACCCATGCGCATAAGATCGTCAAACCGCAGACGCTGTTGACGTCGCGCAAGTAGGATTCTGTCCACTGTGCGTACTCCAAACCCGGGCACGCGTAACAGCATTTCGCGAGAAGCTTTGTTGACGTCGAGCGGAAAGATGCCACGATTTTTCAAGGCCCAAGAAAGCTTGGGATCAATATCGAGATCGAGAAAACCGTCTTTTGAGCCAGCGGTTATTTCCTGCGCATCATAGCCATAGAACCGCATCAGCCAATCTGCCTGATAAAGTCGGTGTTCGCGCTCAAGCGGGGGCTTAATAAGCGGCAGCGCTTTGGCTGCATCCGGAATGGGACTGAAGGCAGAATAATAGACCCGTCGTAACTTATAGCCGGTGTAGAGACGCACAGCAGTGTTCAAAATCGTCGCGTCGTTGCTGCCATCCGCTCCGATGATCATTTGCGTACTCTGACCGGCGGGTGCAAATTTGGGTGGCTTTTTACCCTTCAAGGTCTTTTCCGAGGCTGCTTCACCTTCGAGGCGGACTTGCGCCATCGTTGCCCGAATAGTTTCCGGCCGTTTTTCGGGTGCAAATTTCCGTACACTCTGGTCCTGCGGAAGCTCCACATTGATTGATAAACGATCCGCATAAAGACCTGCTTCCCGAATAAGTTCAGGCGCTGCGTCTGGAATAGTCTTGAGGTGAATATAGCCTTGAAAACCGTGATCCGCTCGCAAGGTTCGGGCAACCTGCGCCATTTCTGACATGGTCTGATCGGGAGAACGGATAATGCCGGATGAAAGGAATAGGCCTTCGATATAGTTTCGCCGATAGAACTCAAGCGTTAATGAAACGATTTCTTCAACTGAAAATCTTGCGCGTTGCACGTTGCTGGACACTCGATTGATGCAATAAGCGCAATCAAACATGCAAAAATTGGTCATCAGAATCTTGAGCAAGGATATGCAACGTCCATCGGGCGCATAAGCGTGGCATATGCCGCTGCCTCCCGACGATCCAATGCCGCCTTTTAAGGAGTTGCGTTTTTCACCGCCGCTCGACGCACAGGAGGCATCATATTTTGCGGCATCCGACAAAATCGCCAGTTTCGTTTGTAAGGTCATGAGAGCCATAATTCAATCTACATGTTCTTGTTTTGTTCGTCAATGAATGAGGTGTAAGTTTTGAAGGTCTACTGACAATTGAATTAGTGATTATCAGAGTTTTGGTGGAACGATGGCGGACGCCAGCCGTTTATTGTCAGTGAGTTTAACTGAGGAGAAACAATAATGTCCGCAGATCACCAAGACCGCGCTTGGGAAATTGCTGAAGGGTGCCATGTTTGCTTTTTTCGAACCGGAAATCAGCAATTTCCAATGTCTGCAATTGTCAGAAAAGAGGAGGGCGCGATTTATTTTTTGACCGAAGCTGCTACGGAAAAGGTCAATGAGATTAAAGACGATCTGACCGTTGAACTGACGTTTTCAAATGAAAGTGCCAATGACTATCTTTTTATAAAGGGTTCTGCGACGATCACTTATGATCCTGTGAAGGTAAAAGACCTTTGGAACCAGTTTTCTGCGGCGTTCTGGGATAAGCCGGAAGATCCACGTATTCGAATTATTACGGTGCGTCCGATTAAAGCTGAATTCTGGGATGGCCCGGGTCGTTTTGTAGCTGCCAGTAAAATGCTTTTTGCTGCAATTAGCGGTGGTAAACCCGATCTTGGTGATCATCACGAGACGACGATGTAAAGCAGGTTTTATGCTTGAATATACGCTATATACTACAACAAAAAAAGCGCCAGAACAGGCGCTTTTTTAAGTTTTATCTTGTATAGAGTGTTGAACCTACTCGTAACGATGTACATGCATTAGCTATTTGTCTTTATTCATTATCCCGTGCTGAACCGCTGCGAACTTTTTGCTGGGGGTGCTCTAACTCCTGGTTCTTTAAGCACAATCTTATCGATTCTCGTGTGACGAAGTGCCGACTATGCTTTAGAATAAACTATTCACGTAAGGGCTAACGCCGAGATCGTGCGGAGAACGTCCTGCCGGTCCATAGCGGGCCGAGACAGGGCGTGGGTTGCGTGGCTGTGCACGGCTAATCGGGTAAGTACCTTCATGCTCCTGCGTCCAGACTTCAAATCTATTGAGTTGATGCGGCCCGAAGGTTGAGAATAGGGGAATATCGCTAGCGTCTCTGCCGCGCGCGACAACAATCCGACCTATGCGTGGTTGATTGTGCCTTGCATCGACGGTGAACCACCGTCCACCCAGATAGACTTCAAGCCATGCGTTATAATCCATCGGTGATGGATCAGCGGGCACGCCAATATCACCCATAAAGCCATTCACATAACGGGCGGGAATGTTAAGCGCCCTGCAGAACGTAATCGCCAGGTGAGCAAAGTCGCGACATACGCCCACGCGTTCACTATATGCTTCGAGGGCTGTTCGGGTTGACCTTGCATAGCCATAAGAAAAATTCAAATGGGCGTTCACGAAGTCGCAAATCGCGCGCACTCGGTCCGCTCCACGAGAATAATGTCCGAAACGGTTCCATGCCACCTGTGATAGCCGGTCCGTTTCGCAATAACGACTGCCCAGCAGGTAGGGCAAACATTCGACCGGAAGATCGTTTGGGATAATCTGGTCTGCGGTTTCATCGAAGGGGTCAGGCATTCCACTATTTTTGACAATTGCATCATATTTGAAGACCGTATCGCCAGGTTCAATGATCAGCCGACTGCATTCATTGCCGTAAATATCAATGAAAGTGGAGGCATCAGGCTGATCAACCGTCGACCATAAGACGTCTTTCTGATTTTCAGGATGAACCTTCAAATAGGTGTAAACAGCTGTCGGCTGCGTGACTTCAATAGCAACTTCATATCCAACGCGAATGAGCATGGTGGAACTCCTCTGGCCATAGAAACTGTCGGGAGGGCAGAAGGTTTCAAGCTCATTCACATTATTCTAAAATAGGACAAAAAACGTTTGAGTCAGGGATTAGGAACAGGTTTTGGTGTGACGATTTTCCCGTTCAACAAGTTTTTAGGGCGCTGTTAAAGAAATAGTAACGTAATGAAACAATTTTTTATGCTACGTGATTTTTGACAAATGGAGGTTTCAGGCAATGACTAAAAAGACAACCACTGTTGCGTTGGCGCTTGCAGGGTTGGTGGCGAGTTCTCTCGCGGCTTCGGCTAAAACAAGCCACATTGGCGAGTTCCGGGATTGGGGTGTTTATCAGAACACGCAGTTGCCTGGAAACAAATGCTATGCCTTGACCGTGCCTTCGAGTTTCCTTCCTGCAGGCGTCCGGCATGGCGATAACTTCATCATTATCTCAAAAGGCTCAACCAGCTACAGCCCCCAACTCGTGATGGGTTACGATTTAAAGTCTGATAGTGGCGTGAAAGTTATGATTGACGGCGCACAATTCCCGTTTTTCAGCGAGGGAAACCGCGCTTGGGCGCAGAATGAAGGCGATGAGGCGCGTATTATCAGTGCTATGCGCTCTGGACGCACCGTGAACGTGCAGGCAACGTCTTCGCGCGGAACACAAACAAAATACACATTTTCGCTGATGGGTCTGTCCGCATCGCTCTCGCGCGTTGATCGCTGCTAGGCAAAAAGAATGTAGATTAAAAAGAAGCCCCGCGAGAGGCAGGGCTTCATATTAATTTTGGAGCGCTCTTATCAAGAGAGCCATTGCTGATGCTTGTACCAGTCATCGACGTCCGTTTTAACACGGTCCTTTTCGATGCCGTAGCGCTCTTGAATTTTGCCTTCCAACTGCTCGCGGCGACCATTGATCTGGTCGAGGTCATCATCAGTGAGCTTGCCCCACTGTTCCTTGACCTTACCCTTAGCCTGCTTCCAATTGCCTTCTACGCGATTCCAGTCCATTGGATTTCCTCCGTTCTGGTTGTTGTGTTAAATCAACGTGCGTGTGGGCGATTGGTTCAGATTTTTCTGAGCTTTTTTCATATACCCAGGAACTTAAAAGGCTCCGCGTCCTTGAATTGCTTGTTTGCGACACCTGAAAAAATGTTGCGCTGATCGGGACCGAGATCAAGCTTTTGCACTTTTCCCTTGTCGGCAGAGAAGTCAATTGTGTTCAGATCCACCCAGAAAACATTTGGCGTGAGAGCCGATTCAAAGAAATAGAGTTTACGCTTCTGATCGGAAACCGTACGCCAGCGTGTCGAGGAGATATTGGGCTGATCCGGCGTCGTTAAGCCGTATGGAACAGAAACATTGCGAATGACGCTGAATACGCTGGCAATGGATTCAACCGCGTCATCGGTTTTAGGCACAGCATTGATATAGAAAGCTGCACGGGTGAAGCGATCTGCCGCACGGTTGGTACCCGGCAGCATGACCGTTCCGCCGATCTGTGTCCAATAGGAATGAAGGGCCAATTGCTCATCAAATGTTGGAGAATTGGTTAGAACCTGAAAGGTGGGACTGTGGTGAATGACCTGCTTGCCATCAATATATTCCACAATTGCGCTGTCGCCAGATGCGTCTGAGATGGAGAGATGCAGCGTTGCAAGCCTGTCTTCGCCCGGTACATAATCGGTAACGATGGTGAACGGATTGCTGCTGAGCGCTTTGACAGCTTCATCAACGGTGGCAAAATTATCGAGCACATATTGCGCCCATGCTGCAATTGAAAGGCCCGGTCCAGTTCCGTCGTATTTTGGGTATTCGGATTCAACCAGCCAGAGAACATTGGCGACGAGGCCGGCCTCATTCATTCCGTCTGTCGTCGAAATATCGTAGCCCGATGAGATAACGCTGCCATATTTTGAGGTCCACTTGATGGAATTGGGGCCTGCTTCACCGCTGCGATCCATGCCGCGCGGGAAAATCCACAGATTGGTCCCAACATCCACTTTCCAGTCCATGGAACGTGCGGTGATTACCTGATCATCCGCGCCAAGATAAACCACACGTGTACAAGCTTCGACGACAGGTGCCACGAACATGCTGGCAGCGACAAGAACGCTGGTGCATGCAGCTGCCAGAGATTTCTTCAGAATAGCCATTGATAACCCCGCTTTTCAATTGGTTGACTGTTTATTTGTTCTTTAAAGCGTGTCGCTTTTTATCATATTCATACAACACACTTTTAAATCGTTGTTTTTACGCATGTCGCGGAAAAGCGGTTCCCACTTTTCCGCGACATGCTTTAGCGTCTATCGCTCGCCGCCATAGCCCCGGCGTTTCCATTCGGCCAAAGGCATGATGTCTGGCGGGCCACCGCCCGCTTCGAACCAAGAGTCGACCGCCCATTTAACTCCGCCATTATCCTCGATAACGGCTGTCCAATGTGGGTATCGCCCGTCAATGAAACTGCCACGCGTCGTTTTGCGTGCGGGTTGATGGTATTTCAACCAGCCGAGAGAATGAAGATAGCGCAGAAAATTATCCGTATTGGTAGATTCATCGACGCAATCCATCTGTCCTTTGATGCGCGCTTTGCCAAATTGCATGCGAGGCTTATCGCGAACCCCGATGGTAATGGTGCTGCGTTCTTCGAAAAGAGCGACGGCGTGACGTAGCGCTTTGCGTTCAGCTGCAGCGGATTTGGTGCCTTGCCGAAGCCAGTTCTCAATGCGGCTGACGTCTTTGGGTGTCAGGGTGACTTTCGTTTTGTAATAGCAGTCGTAACCGTGGCACACGCGGAACGTCGCAGCGTTGGCCTGCGGGATGACCGCGAACAAAGCGATTGCTGTAATCGCCATAATGGATGGCTTTAAATAGGTGTTATTTTGCAAGCGTATAATGATGTTCGATCATCCCAGTTTATGATTTGTAAATAGAAGCGAAGGTTCTATCCGCTCAAGTCCCTGATAAGGATTGGCATGGATTGCCAAAATCCACAGACAAAAAGCTGCCGTGGTCGAATAAATGATCAGGGCTTTGACGCCGGCCACCACTCTGTCCGCATGGGTGGCCGAAATGGTGATCGCTGTCAGGATCGTTAAGAACAGAAGAAGATACCATTTATACATATCGACCGACGTTGACCCCACAGACAGGCGTGTATTGCGCGCATCCTGTAACTCGTCAAAGTCATGAACGAGCTGCGTGATGATAGGTGTTGGAATATCTGTTCTCGCGAGATCGACAATCTGACGGCGGATATTTTGCAACTCAATTTCCACGGTGGCCGCGGGTTCGATATTACTGTTCTTCAGCCATTCATCTTTCACGACAGCTTCGCGATAATCGACTAGGGCACTTCGGAGTGCAGGTACATTCAGAATATCGGGACTGGCGGCACCGATAAGGCGCGAAATCGACGATCTTTCCTCGCTGGTGGCCTGATCAGCTCTGGAGTTCGCAGTCCAAATATCAGCCGCCACGAAGCCCAGCGAGAGCGCCCAGGCCGTTGCGATGGTGCTTATAAAAGCGCCAATTGGTATCGATAACACGTCATGGCTTGCATGGCGGAAAAGAAGATGAAGCGCCACGCGCCCGATGGCATACACGCCAATACCCAGCACTAAAAAGACGATGAAAGAAACGTAGACTGAAAGTTCAAAAATTAGAGACATCCGTTCCTCAGTGCTGAAGATATGTCGGGATGCGGCAGTTTTTAGAAAAAAGCTTTAGCGAAACCTCACCCCTTATGATTTCACTTGAAGCCAGAAATATAAATCTTGCAAGTATGAAGTAGGGGGATGCTTATTTCTTTCTAAACAAAAAAAGCCGCCCTTGATGAAGAGCGGCTCTTATTTTTCGCAGAACTTACGGGTTTAGAACTGCACGGAAAAACCAACAACCGGTCCGTGCTGTGTCACATCGTATTTGAATTTCTCACGCGTATCGTCATCACGATAATCCTGATAAAGTGCGCGATAGCCGACACGCAATATTGTCGGCACATCGAACAGTTTTGTACGATAACCAAGGTAAATTTGGCCGTTGGCGCTCAGTTTGGTGCCCGCTCCAAAGCCGCCGATGTCGGCTTCTGCGGAAATATTCCAGCGATCATTAATGTCATAAAGCACGCGCGTGCCAATAAACGGATCAGTCCAGTCCACCTTACGTGATTCACTATAAGGCCCAACATTCAATGTCGCTTTTAGCTGCGTCCAGCGAATGCCGACGGTCGGCTCGATTGCAAAAATGCGCTGTCTCCCGAAATAAGTCAGCCCATCCAGATCCTGTTGATAAACACGATAATAAACGCCGCCAGTTAACGTTGTAGCGGTAATGTCGAGATCAAGCTGCTCGTTAAAAACATCTTCGCCTTGACTGGTCTTGGTGTATTGGCCGTCGAAATAGGCACCATATGTGCCATTCGTAATCTCGATATTTCCCATGAGGCTCATATCGAGATTTTTGAAAGTTTCCCTGAACGGGACGTCAACTTTGCTCGAAAATCCAAGCAATCCGGCATTGCCATTCAGCGAGGCACCCCAAACATAGGGACTGAAGATCACACGCCAATGTTGCTGGTCTTGTATTTCTGCGTGTACAGGCGCGGGTGCAACGATGTCAGCTGCTAATGCAGATGTTGCTGGCACTACCAAAGAAAAAGCGCTTGCGAAAAAAATATTACGCATATGCGTACCCGCAAAATTCTTGCTATCAGCGCGTGAATTCAGCTTCATTTTGGTTAAATCCCCTGGGAACGTAATTTAGAGTAATTTAAAGTATTGCCAGAAAAGGCTTATTAACATCAATATGTTAATCATGGTGAGAAATAAACTAAAAATTTCGATTACTGAACAGTTTTACTTGATTGACATTTTACAGGACGAATCATTTCATTCGCCGGTATCGCGTAGACGCCTTTATTGACGATGTCAGGTGCAATGTTAAGATTCGGAATTGCCAGTTAGTTTATCATTTTGGATATTTGCTTTTGCAGCGGATATGATGCGGAAAAGTTTGTCAATTTATAAATCGACTTTCAAGGCTTTGGCCCGCGCTGCTGCAGTCGCGTTGATTGCTGTCTGGCTCATCGCGCCACCAGGCGGCTCTGGCTGGAACCAGCTTCGTTCAGCCGACGATGGATGGTACTCTGGTTTATGGATGCACGATGGAATTTGCATTCCCAATCAACTCCGAAATGATCGTGATTCCACGCAACTTTGCGCTTGTAGCAAGCGCTCCTGACGGAAAGACCGGTAAGAAGTGGAAAGCAAAATATGCTGCTGTCGGCATGAATGCTTTCGGGATACTGGCTCTCGCAGATGGTATGAATGAAAAGGGTCTGACGGGCGGCATTCTTTATTTTCCGGGCTTTGCTGATTATACTGACCCATCCAGTGCAAAGTCTGATTAAAGACTTACTCCGTGGGATTTTCTGACCTTGGCGCTGATGAATTTCGAGACGGTTTCAGAGGTCAAGGAGGCGCTGAACTCGATTTCAGTCGTCACCGTCCAGCAAAATGACATGGGTATTGTGCCGCTTGTGCATTACACATTGCATGATGCGGCTGGCGCTGCGATTGTTATCGAACCAATTGAGGGTAAGCTGAAAGCTACTGACAATCCGCTTGGTGTCATGACCAATGCGCCGTCGTTTGATTGGCATCTGACCAATCTGAGAAATTATGTGAAGCTTTCGCCTCTTGATGCAAAGCCAACCAAAATTCTTAGGGAGGAAGTGAAACCGCTGGGCGCAGGTTCAGGAATGCTGGGCATTCCGGGTGACACCACGCCGCCGTCGCGTTTTATTCGGGCCAGCGTTTTGTTCTTGCCGCTTAACCTGTGGTGAGCGGTCCTGAAAGGTGTAGCATTCAAGGATCTCGACCTTGATGCCACGGATGTGCTGGTGATTAAGATGGAGCCGAAACTGGAACCAGCTTCGCTGCTTAATAAAAACTAATCAGTTTGAGAGAGAAGGGCGACTACATGGTCGCCCATTCTTTTATGGCACATCGTCATAAGCGGCGACACCACCTTCGTTTTCAAGGCTTGCGATACGCTTTGCTTCCGAGCGGTTGAATTTCAAACGAACGCCAAGTCCGCCGCCATTCTCCCAGATGAACTGTGCGCCAACCTTTTCGAGTGTATCTTGCAGAGCCTGATTTTGTTCATCCGTGGGCGTGCCGATCTTGCGCTCGAAATATTCGATGACCTGCGCGTCAATTCCGGATAGCTGGGCCAGTCGATCCCGCGAAAATTCAACCAGCGCCCGCGCTGCACGACATTGTGGACCTGTGATCATGGCAATCTCCCTTGCAACCTCAGATATAGGTGATTTATTTAAGTTAAATCGTAACAACATCCTAGATCAACTGATCACGCAATTTTGAGCTGTGCGTTTTTTCGTGAACAAAATTTGACCATAGTTTTTCTTGTTCGCGCGTGGCTTGCCTCTTACATAAGGTTTGCGCCGCAGGAGGAGCGCCGTTGGCCTGGCTGTTTTCAGGTTGATACTCGGCCTGCCTCATCAACATACAATCAGATGGTTTGCTATGACCACTTATAAGTACTTCATTTGGCCTGCCTTTTTCACGGTCATAGGCCTTCTCGGTGCGCTCTGGCTGGGGTATTCGACCACAGGTACGATCGGAGGCATGGTTTCCGTTTTTATCATCTGTGCGGTTCTGAGCGTTTTGGAAATCTCACTTTCATTCGATAATGCCATCGTTAATGCACGCATTCTGCGCGACATGACGCCGGAATGGCAGCATCGATTTCTGACATGGGGCATTATCATTGCCGTTTTCGGCATGCGTATTGTCTTTCCGCTTGCCATTGTTGCCGTTGCTATGTGGACAGACCCGATCTCGGCGCTCAAGCTTGCCATTTGGCAACCGGATGAATATGCGCGGGTTATTGCTGAGTCCCACACCGGCATTGCAGCCTTTGGCGGCACCTTCCTGCTGATGGTTGGCATGAAATACTTTTTCGATGTCGAAAAGGATGTTCACTGGGTCAAGGTGATAGAAAGCCGCTTGTCGAAGTTTGCATCAGTTCAAGGTATCGAGATTGGCGTTGCCATCGCGTTGATCCTGTTTTTCTCATACCAGCTTGATGCTGAACATTCGCACACGTTCCTCGTCGCCGCATTGTTTGGCTTGCTTACCTTTCTTGCAGTCGAAGGCTTGGGCGCGGTTCTTGATGCGTCGCAGGAGCAGGTCGATATGGTGCATCGCGGCGGTTTAGGTGCGTTTATCTATCTTGAAGTGCTTGATGC
>Ga0308157_10008609_pt1 | contig 11544 bp, 13 predicted proteins | sample PhyBR1_FD_201035 | JGI IMG/M metagenome (GOLD analysis project Ga0308157, IMG submission 201035) | Phyllosphere microbial communities from UC Gill Tract Community Farm, Albany, California, United States - DLSLB.R1 | ecosystem: Host-associated > Plants > Phyllosphere > Unclassified | place: USA...
ATATTTGTCGCATCTCTTCTCCTCGATCGCGGGCGTCTCGCTCAAACAGTATATTTTGCAGCAAAAAATGGAACTGGCCAAATACCTGCTCACCGACACGAACCAAAACATCAGCGAGGTCTCCGTCAAGCTGGGGTATACCGATTCCCACAATTTCATGAAAGCGTTTAAAAAGATCGTCGGGTTGACGCCGAGCGATTTTCGAAATGCGTATGCCAAGCGATTGCTGTTTTACGAGTGAGCTCCAACCGATCAAGCGACAAAAACTTTTCGTTTTTTTCCGCGTATAACGAAGACATAAGGTTGTCGTTTCGGGTAAAGGTATAATACGTATTATGCCGAAAGGACGTATTCGTTTGCCGGAAAGGAGCTGGCGGGCATCATGTTCCTGTTTTTTCTGATTCTTGTTGCGATTGGGGCAGTGAACGTGCTGGCGCCGCAATTCGTTTGGCGGATCCGGTACGGGAAACTGGCTGGAGAAAATTCGGAGCCGAATCCGTCTTTTTTGACGCTGAGCCGGTTGGCGGGGATGATGGCTTTGGCGGGGGCGACGCTGATTTTGACGAATGGGTTGTGAAAAGTCCTATTCGTTGGGGAAGCTGGGGGGCTGCGGGGGAAATTCGTTCAAAACGCTGTCTCATGCAGAAAGCCTCCGGCTTTCCGCGTTCAAAGGCGTTTTTCACTGAATTTCCCCCTTCGCCTGTCGCTTCGCAAGAATAAGACCTTTTCACAGCAGTAGTCTTTCCTTTAAGGGGTAAAAGGGGAAGGCTTTTTGTTTTGGATGTTGTAATCATCTAAATTTAAATTTGTATGTATGTGCGTGTTGGAAGGCGTCGAGCTTGCCTCGAAGTTGGCACTTATCTCTTTAATCGATGCTGGGGAGGCTTTCTGAAGTGAGAATGCCTGATTCATCGATCAGGAGGGCGTTGAGTTGTGCACCGAATTTAATGCCGCCGTCGATGCCGATGATTTGGGAGCCGAACCAAGGGCTATGGAGATCAGGGTTGCCGTGCAGGTTGGAGCAGGCGTCGTGGCCGAAGATGACGGTTCGGTTGTTAGCAGAAGGCGGTGTTCTTTGCCGTCTAACCAATTTTAAAACAATTCATCGTGGTTACCGCCGAGTACTTGCACCTTTGCGGCATCTTGAGCACATAGATCCATGACGGCACGGACGGTGCCCAGAGAATCCGGGCCTCCGTCCACATAGTCGCCGAGCAGGAACAAACGGTCTTCGTTCGGTTTATAATCGATCTTTTGCAAAAGCGCCATCAATGTTCGAGCATGTCCGTGAATATCGGATACCGCAATCGTTCTCGTGGCTTCCTCCTACTTAATCGCCACGTAAAATAAACGCTCCGATTCCTCGTTGTTTTTTTTCCATTCAAAATCCGCATAAGTCTCTACGTTCGAAAATCCTGCTCGCAGCAGGGCTTCGCGAAGCCACTCCGGATCGTAAGCGCGCTCCACATGGAATTCGTCGAAACGTTCGTAAGTGTCTTTCGATCTGCTTGAATCGCTTGGTCGGCGCACGAAAATTCGTAAATGATGCTCGATCTCCACGCGCTCTTCGTCTAATCCGCAAGTCCAAATATACGAGATATCGCCTTCGTCCAAAACGAAAGGTTGTTCTTCTTCATAGCGGAGCAATGTATTCGGGTGATGGACGTCGAACAAGAAGGTTCCGCCGGGCTTCAGACCCTCGCAGGTGGCACGAAAAGTAGCTTCGATCTGCTCTTCTTCGGTTAGATAATTCAAGCAATCGCAAAAGGAAATAACCGAATCGACAGGCTCGGGCGCGGCCCATTCCGTCATATCCTGACAAGCGAAACGAAGGCTTCCGCTGCGCAGCAGTCCCTGAAGCATCGGACGCTCATCCGCTTTGTCGCGTGCCACGGCCAACATATCCTCCGACAAGTCGATTCCCGTCATTCGGTACCCCTGCTCGGCCAACATCGCGGTTAGCGTACCCGTCCCGCACCCCAGTTCGACGACCTCGCTCGGCTCGCCGTACTTTTTCCAGGCTTCCAGCGTGAATCTTTGCCACTTGGCATAAGGCATATCCTGCATGAGTTCATCGTATACGTATGCGAATTTTCCGTAAGACATCTTTAGGCCCCTTCCCGTTCAACTTGTATCTTCTATGGGATTTTTTCCATAAAAAAACGGCTCTTTCCTTTCTCGGAAACGAGCCGCTTGTATCCTTTTAACGATTACTCCGCGTCGGAAGAAGCTTCCTCAGGCGACTTCAGGCGCGTCCAGTTCTCATCCTGTTCGATCAGCCCCTGCTTCATCAATCGACCCAGCGCGCGTTTGAACGCGGCTTTGCTGATTCCGAAGCGAAGCTTGATAATATCAGGTCCGGTCTTGTCCGAGTACGGCATCTGATTGCCTTCGCGGGTACGCATATAGGCCAGAATCTTCTCCGCATCTTCGTCCATGCCGATCTCTTTCGGCTGCGCCATCGAGAGATTGACGCGACCGTCTTCTTCGCGGATCCGCGTAACGCGAACATCGATCACTTCGCCCAAACGCAGCGGACGCGGACGTTCCGAAGAATGGATCAGGCCGATCGCGCCGAAGCCCAGCACGCCGCCTTCGATAATGACGAACGTTCCCATCTGAAGCGGACGGTACACGGTCGCTTTCATCCATTGGTTTTTCCACGATTCCGGAGCGTTGAAGCACAGCGGCGACAACTCTTCTTCACCCGATGTGCGGGCAAGCAACCGGCCCTGCTTATCGCGGTCCATCCGCACATAGATCCGGTCGCCGACTTCAGGTTGAAGCTCCGGCGTTTCCGGCAGCTCGCGCTTAGGCAACAGCAGCTGACGGCCGAGCCCCATTTCCAGGAAGCAGCCCAGACGCGGGTGAATATCGGCTACTTCGAGAGCCGCGATTTCGCCGAAAGTCAGCAGCGGTTTTTTCATCGTGGCAATCAGGCGGTCTTCGGAGTCGTGGTGAATAAACACTTCCGTCTCCTGACCGTTGCGGAATTTCATGTTGCCTGTACGTTCCGTATACGGCAGCAGTACTTCTTCCTCGCCGTTTGTCATGAAAAAGCCGTGCGGCGACACTTCGCGTGCGACCTTCAGCTTGACGATTGTGCCGGCTTCGAGACTCATACGGTTTCCACCACTTTCGCATCCGACCAGACGCGTTCGATATTGTAATATTCGCGCTCATCGCGGTGGAACACATGAACGATCACGTCGCCGAGATCGATCAGTACCCAGCGTGCGGAGTCCATGCCTTCAATACCGCGGATCGGCGCGCCGGCATCATTTGCGCGTTTGCGCACTTCGTTCGCGATAGCTTGGACTTGAGTATCGGAATTACCGTGGCACACGACAAAATAATCGGCCACAAGCGAGATTCCGGTCAGATCCAACGCGACTACGTTCATTGCTTTTCTTTCCGCAACGGCCTCCGTCGCAAGTTGAAGCAATTCTTTTGGTTTTACACTCATTCGTTATCCTCCCTTATTTTCGGTAACCGGCTTGGCCTGACCGGCCTGCTCGCGCTGGGCAAGCTGACGAATCAGGTCGTTGCGGGCCAGTACCGTTGTCGGAAATATCGTTTGTCCCCGTTCGACCAATACGCGAAGCGTCGAGTCGAATCCGGCGATCAAACCTTCTTCCAGGCTAAGCTGCGCTTTTTCCCGTATCAAATCCACGCCCGGAAAATCGCGTCCCGGCTCGATGTAATCGGCCAAGCACACAATTTTGTCGAGCAGCGTCATATTTTCGCGTCCCGACGTGTGGTAACGGATCGCATCGATCACTTCGCGGTCTTCAATGCCGTACTCGTGCTCTGCCACGTAAGCGCCGACCTCCGAATGCCACATCGGGGCATCGTAGTTGAGCAGGTCGGCATCGAGTCCGTTATCGGCGATCACCGCGGCCTGACGCTGCACCGGCCAATATTTGGCGACGTCGTGTATGATCGCGGCGAGTTCCGCCCGAGCGGGATCGGCACCGTAGCGCTCGGCCAATTCGATTGCCGATTGCATCACGCCGAGCGTATGACGCCATCTCCGATCCGGCATCTGCGACGACACATGCTCAATCAGTTCCTCGCGCTTAAGTCGCATGATTTTCGCTCCTTTGCAAATAATCATAGACTTTGTCCGGTACGAGGTAACGAGCTGAACGACCGCTTTTCAATCGCTCGCGAATCTCGGTTGACGAGATTTCGAGCTGCGGCATATCGACATGATCGATGACTTCGGCCACCGCTTCCGGAAGCACGGATCTGTCCAGCACGTAACCGGCGCGGCCGACGGCGGCAAAGCGAGTCATTTTTGCCAAATCTTCGATGCGTTCCCACTTCGGCAGATAATTGACCATATCCGTTCCGATAATAAAATGAAAATCATCATCGGGATATTGGCCGGTCAGCGTCTCCATCGTATCGGCACTGTACGACACGCCTCCGCGGCGCAGTTCAATATCCAATGTCCGAAAAGCAGGTTGTTCGCCGATGGCCAATTCCACCATGCGCAGCCGTTCGTCGCTGGAGAACCCGGCCTCGGCTTTATGCGGAGGGATATGGGAAGGCATGAACCAGACTTCATCCAAATCAAGCGCCTCGCGCACTGTTTCAGCGGCAACCAGGTGCCCGATATGAATCGGATCAAACGTTCCGCCCATAATTCCGATTTTCAAAACCGTCCACTCCTCCGCTTGCCTTTTTACGGCAGTTCGATTTGCTTGTGTTCGCGCGATTCTTTGTACAGGATGATCGTACGGCCGATCACTTGCACCAATTCGGCTTCCGCAGCTTCGGCCAGCTCGACTCCGAGTTGTTTCGGCTCTTCCGCGCAGTTATTCAGCACCGATACTTTCATCAATTCCCGCAGCTCGATCGCCTCGTTGATATGGCGAACCAGTTGGTCATTGAGACCTCCCTTACCGATTTGGAAGATTGCATCGAGATGATGAGCCTGCGAACGCAGGTAGCGTTTTTGTTTGCCTGTCAGCATAAGTTTAATTGACTCCTCTTTTTTGAAAATGACTGTGCTTATCGTTTATTTACCCATTTCAAATCACGTGACGGTCAGAGCTTCATGTTCGCAAGTACCGCGCTTCGCATTGCGTCGACCGGAGCGGACACGCCCGTCCAATACTCAAAGGCATAGGCTCCTTGATAGACGAACATGCCCAGTCCGCCGTGTATGCGGCAACCCTTTCGGCGCGCCAATTGCAGCAGTCGGGTTTCCAGCGGATTATAAATCAAATCGCTGACGATCTCGGTGCCTTTCAGCAGCTCGATATCCAGCGGGACGTTATCCGTATGCGGATGCATGCCGACCGAGGTCGTATTGATCACAAGGTCCGCATCTTGCAAAGCCTCGGCCGTGCGAGACGAAGGCAGCGCCACGATATCGGCCAGATCGCCCCACTCGGACGCCAGCGCTTCGGCACGCTCCGGCGTCCGGTTCAGTAAGGTGATCCGGTCCGGATTTTCGGCAGCCAACGCATAAATGATGCCGCGAGCCGCTCCGCCGGCCCCGAGCACAACGATGCGGCGGCCCGTAAGTTCAGCCGCCGCTTCTTCCTTCAAAGATCGAACGTAACCAATCCCGTCCGTATTGCGGCCGATCAAGCGACCGGCTTCATTCACGATCGTATTAACCGCTCCGATTCGCCGGGCATCTTCGGTCAACGCGTCGAGATATTGCATGACATGCTCTTTGTGGGGAATCGTAACGTTAAGGCCGCGATAGCCTTCTTCCCGCATGGTGCGGATCATGTCTTCAAGCTGGTCCGGCTTCACATGCAGCGCCGCATAATCGCCGGCAATCCCCCGCTCGCGCAGTGCGGCCGCATGCATGACCGGCGACTTGGAATGCGCGATCGGATCTCCGATCACGCCAAGCTTCAACGGTTGATTCAACGTCTCTTCCTCCTAAGCCTCAAGTTAAATCAGCGAATCCCGCATGATGACCTTAACGCCTTTCGGTGCATGCACCGCTACTTTCGCCCCGCTTTCACCGTTTGCTTTCACCCAGCCAAGACCGGAAACGAACAGGTCCTGTGCGCCGCCTTTGGGAATTCGGAACTCATGACGCGTCCAGTCGGGCATCTTCTCCGCTTCTTCGCGCGACGGCGGAGTCAGCAGTTCGCCGACATGGTCAGCGTACAGTTCGTCCGCGCGTCCAAGCTTGGTCCGATGCAGGTTCAACGCTCCGCTTGTATAGAACGTGAACGATTGGCGCGCGCCTTCGATGAAGTCAAAACGAGCCAATCCTCCGATGAACAACGTTTGTCCTTCGTTCAGCTGATACACGGCCGGCTTCAGCGGCTTCTCCGGCATGATTTTAACCAGATCGCCCGGCGTTACCAATTCCGTATAGCGGGACGGGTACACGATCCCGGGCGTATCCACAATGTAACGACCGTCGTCAAGCGGGATATTGACCATATCCAGCGTCGTGCCCGGATAACGCGAAGTCGTCAATTCTTCTTCAAGGTCGCTGTAGTCGGTGATCAGGCGGTTAATCAACGTCGATTTGCCGACGTTGGTCGAACCGACGACATAGACGTCGCGATCCCCGCGGCGTTCTGCCACTTCCTGAAGCAAACGATCGAAGCCCAGATTCTTTTTCGCGCTGCACAACACGATTTCTTCGGTCTTCAAGCCCAGTTCTTTCGCTTGCTTCTGCACCCAGTTCCGAACCTTGTTCCAGTTTGTCACTTTAGGCAGCAGATCGATCTTGTTAACCGCGAGAATAACCGGATTGCTGCCGACGAAGCGTTGCAGTCCGGTAATCACGCTACCCTGGAAGTCGAACAGATCGACGATGTGAATAACCAGTGCTTTGCGTTCGCCGATCTGACCCAGCATACGCAGGAACTCGTCTTGATTCATCGCGACCGATGCAACTTCATTATAGTTTTTGATGCGGAAGCAACGGCGGCAGATTTGCGCGCCGTCCTCCTTCAGCTTCGGAATATATCCGATTCCTGCCGGGTCTTCCGTTTGAAGCGGTGCTCCGCAGCCGTTACAACGGATTACTGCGGAACCTTCAAGTCTTTCTGTCATTTCTTCTTTTCCTCCTCAAGCCACTTGCCCACCTTGCGCAGACGTCCAATTGCGACACGCTCGACTTTTCGATTGAACCGCGTGCGCCAGCCTTCGTCGCTGATCGCGATCGGCAGCACCAGCACGGTGTACAAGCCCAATCTGTTCCCTCCGAGCACGTCGGTCAGCAGTTGATCGCCTACGACGATCGTCTGCTTTTCATTCAATTCCATAAGCTTCATCGCTTTACGGAACGGTGCATGGGACGGCTTGCGTGCCGCATGCACAAATCGGATATCGAGCGGCGTCGCAAAGACGGACACGCGGTTCATATTATTGTTGGATACGATCACAAGCTGAAAACCGAGTTCCTTCACTTTTGCGAACCATGCAATCAGTTCAGGCGTAGCGTTAGGGGCTTTCGCTCCGACCAATGTATTATCCAGGTCAGTGACGATCCCCCGGTAGCCCCGGTTATACAAATCTTCCAGATCGATATCAAATACGGTATCAACTTGGAGCTTCGGCAACAGTGCATCGAACAAGTTGTGGTCACCTCGTTGCATTAGTCTTTAAACTCAAACTATATCACAGTGAACGCTCCGCGTCAGCTACCGGATTGCGGCAAATTCGGCAGAACCGGATAGTACCCCTTCCAGCTCTTCCGCAGTCCGGAAGAATACTGCTGCATCTCTGCCCATTCCTCTGTCGTTACCCGTTCCGGACTATACCGGGCTTTTTCGAACATTCTCAGGATCGGAGCCAACGCGGCCTCCGTCCCAGTAACCGCTGCTTCCCAACGCGCAACCGATTCGCGCAGCGTCTCATTCTCTTCGCGCTTCAATCCTTTTCTCTTCAGGAAGCGCAGGAATCGCTCGGTTTCCAGCACGATTTTTTGACCGTCCGTAAGCGGACCGCCCATTCGCAGTCCCATGAAGAAGAAATAAATCGATCGACGGCGAAGCCAGAGCAGGTAGCTGCCCCAAGCCGCAACAACGACAGCCGCAGCGACAACAATAATCGGCACGATCTTCGAATCGTCTTGATCCGTCGAAGCGGAAGCCGCCTGTTCGGCTTGTTCTTCCTCTTGTTCCGGCTGCTGCTCGGGTTCTTGCGTCACGTCGGCATCGGCAGGAGTCACCGCTTCTTGCAGCAACGGCATATTGAATCCGCGCGTAGCTTCAACCGGTACCCAGCCGTAATCGCCGAAGTACACCTCAGCCCAAGAGTGGGCGTTAGCATTCGTGACTTCGTACTGCGAACTGTTTTCGTTTTCGGCAAACTGCTGCGGAATGTCGCTGGTCGCCGGGTTGCCCGGCGAATAACCTTTGACCCAACGCGCCGGAATGCCTTGCGAACGAGCCATCATCACCATGGCCGTAGAGAAGTAATCACAATATCCTTCTTCAATCTCGAACAGGAAACTTTCGACGAAATCATCGCTCTCCCGACGGGATAAAGCCGGGTTGTTCGTATAGGTATAGTTTTGTTGCAGATATTGCTGAAGCAGGTAGACCTTCTCATACGGGGTCTCTCCGTCTTTTGTAATATCGGCTGCCAAATTCGTCACGCGCTGCGGAAATCCGCGCGGAACCTGCACATATCTAGGATCGACGCCGTTCGGATATAGTTCCGCGGCCGTCGCGGCTTTAAGCGAATCGACCGGAATCACGGGAACTTCGGATGTAATCGTGTACGTTTTGGGATAGATCGTCGTTCCGCGGCCTGCGCGTTCCTGCCAATGCAGCTCGCCCTGTTCAGGCTTCCACTGCATGCGGGCTTCGCCGTTTTCAATATCCAGGCTCTCTACCGTATTGATGGAAAAGGCACCGAATAATACGGGATAAGTCGTATCGCCCTGCATCGTGACTCGCTGGCGCACCGTTTTGGTCGGCGTAAGCGGAGCGGCCTCGCGCTCCAAGGCTTGCTCGCGCTGCACGTCTTCAAGCGTACCCCAACCGCTGTCCGCATCCCAACCGCTTCCGGTGTAAGTCATTCTCGTCTCGCCCCGCCAGTAGCTGCGCTCTGTCGATTCGACCGTCATGACCGGCGTGAAGTCGAAGTTGAATCCGCCGCCGAGCTGCCCGTCTTCGCGACTATAGCCCGACGCGGAAGCCTGTCCCTGGAGCAGACCGCTTCCGTTAAACGCAACATTCGAGGTTCCCTGCATCTGCCTCCAAGCCGTATACGGATCGGTCAATATGGGCTGCACAAACGGCATATTCACACCGGCCAAAATGACCAATGAAAAGACGACGGCCGTATTGATAAGCAACTTGAACGGATTGCGCCGAATCGCCTTCCAACCTTTCGGAAAGCGGGATTGGAAGCGGCGAAAATGATCGCAGACCAACCAGCCCATCGTGGCAAACACGATCCAGGCAACGGCTTTCCAGAGCGATACGACCGTAAAAGAATCCAGCGCGGCCAAAGGTACGATATTCAGAAAAGCAAAAACCAGAATACGCCGCTGGCTATTGATGGCCCGTACGCAAAACTCGAACAATAACCAGGCGATCAAGGCAAACCAAACATAAGGGAACATCGCCTCGGAAAATTGTTCGGCTCTTGCAGCCAACAGGCCCTCCGGTTGAAAAATGCCGTAACGCTCCAGCGTCGCGTACATGACGATCACAAAAAGGGCGGCCTTAAGCCCCAAGCGTAACCAGGATTCAGTCGGCAGCAGCACATGAACAATCGCGACCGCCGTCAATACACCGAGCACCAACGCATTCGTTTCGTCAAACCAGATGGTTCGTGTATAGGTTAACCACTGAATCGCAATGATCATTAACCAGACCGTCGAGACGCCCATGTACCACGATGACTTAAACGATTCAACCCACTTCTTCATCGGATTCCTCCTTCCAGCACGGCCGGCAACTCGTCAAGACCGCCGACCCGGTAAGCCGCGACCCCCTTGGTCCGGAGCGAAGACGCCCACTGCCGGGACGCGTTGGAACTTTCTCCTTCCGATCCAGGAGCTTCCGCGATCTGAACATGGCAAAAGCTCATCTGATGCGTCTGCGCAAAGCGCACCAGTTCCATGACAGGACCGTCCGAGAGCGGCGTGAGCACGACCAGAATGACGCCTTTCGGCAAGCGGGTCAATGCCGATTCAAGCCCTGTAAGCAGCGAACCGCCGCCCTTGGGATCTAAATCGACCAGGTGATCCATCATCGCGTGCAATCTGGATCGTCCCTGCGCAGGTTCGAACACGCGAACTTCGCGTCCTAACGAGCACAGTCCCATCGGGATCGACTCGCGCCCTCCGTATTCAAGCAGCGAGGCTGCCGTAGAGACCGCCGTCTCGAACTGTCTGGCCGAACGATAGTGATTCTCGTACGTGTCGAGCACGACCATCGTCTTAGGAATCGATTCATATTCAAATTCCTTGGATTTCCATTCCCCGGTGCGGGCCGTAGCGTTCCAGTGAATACGCGAGATCCGATCTCCGTAGACGTAATCGCGCACGCCTCCGACCTGATTCGTTTCGCGACCGGACACATGCCCTACCGACTGCGGCCCCAGCAGACGATTGCGTCGATCCAGGAGCTGCCATTTCGCGATATGGGCCGTTCTCGGCAGCACGCGGAATTCCCCGCGCGCCGAAAAGGAACCCCGATGCTCGATCAGACCGAAAATATCTTCCGTCACGCACTCCGTCTCGGAAAAAGCATAACGTCCGCGCTCTAGCGGAGGCGTCTGAAACAACAGTTCGCCGCGCCCGTTCAAGCTGGGCACCAGACTTTCTTCAAAGGACCAGGTCTCGCCGCTATGGCGCTTGAGCGTCTCCCGCACGATCACGTAAGGCAAAGGCAAAAATCCGGGAATTTCCAAGTGCAGGCGAACCCGAATTTGATCGCCTGCATGCAGCACCCCGCCCCACTCGCCCGGTTCGCCGGAAAATTGACGCTCACCGCGAGCGCGCGCGATTCCGTTCAGGCCGCCGAATAACAGATATAAACCGAACAATGTGACCATGGCGAACAGCATGATCGAAGTCTTGCCGCCCTGGAACAACAAATAGAACAGACAACACATCCAGACCGAGAGCAGCATCGACATTTTCGCCGGGGAAAGCTTCGGCTTAAAAAGATTCCAGATTTCCCGCATCCGTTAACGTCCCATCGATACCGGCACGCTGCTGGCGGCCAGCAGATTACGGATGAGCGATTCGGCATTCAGGCTGTCGAGGCGTGCTTCCGGGCGGATCAGAATACGATGCGGCAATACATAAGGCGCCAATTCCTTGATATCATCCGGCAAAACAAAGTCGCGTTCGTTAATGAAGGCATACGCCTTCGCCGCAAGCGAGAACGAGATCGAAGCGCGCGGGCTGGCACCCAACAATACGGATGGATGCTCGCGCGTCGCGCGGATGATGCCCAACATGTACGAGGTAACGGCGTCATTCATATGCACTTCGCGCACTTCCCGCTGGATCCCCGCGATCGTCGCCATGTCCGTAACCGCATGAAGCTGATCCGCCGGCTGGCCGACGCGGTTGGCGCCGATCAG
>Ga0308157_10008610_pt1 | contig 11544 bp, 13 predicted proteins | sample PhyBR1_FD_201035 | JGI IMG/M metagenome (GOLD analysis project Ga0308157, IMG submission 201035) | Phyllosphere microbial communities from UC Gill Tract Community Farm, Albany, California, United States - DLSLB.R1 | ecosystem: Host-associated > Plants > Phyllosphere > Unclassified | place: USA...
CGCCAAGAAGCGTTGCCTCGTGACGAGCAGGGGCAACGCTTCTTGGCGACCGAGTGGTGAGACGATCTCGAGCGGCACGTGTTTGATCGCCGCAGCCCGTTATCGGGCTACTTGCACTTCTGCAATCATCACAGACGCCGTTCCGCTATCGGAGGCACGCCGATCAGCAGACGCAACAAGATCTCTGGACATTACAGCTAGCTGTGATGGTCTGTGTGAGGAACGTCTCAGCGCTGGACGGGCTCACCTCGGCGCCGTCCGCGGCGAGAGCGCCTTCGTCGCCGAGCTTGATGACGGCCGTGCGCGGCCCGAGGCCCCGGATGGCGGCGCGTCGCCTGTCCGGATCGGTTTCTCCCGTGAGAAACACGGCCTCGTCGTCGCCAACGAACACGATGTCGGCCTGCGCGGCCAACTTACGGTATGCGGGTGCGGGATCGCGGCCACCGCGCCACAGAGCGCTGCGATGATTCACGTCGAACTCGCTGAGGCAGCCGAGGCCCCGAAGGTCGCCACCTGTCTGTGTCGCCATGAGTGGTCCTCTCAGATATTCAGCGTCGATGTCCTGAGCGCCGCCGTGATGCGGACTGTGCCGCAGAAAGCGAAAGCAAGCACGGACTTGGAAATACTCGTCCATCCCATTGCGTTCGCCAGCAGTGCGAAGGCGGGGGAGAAGGTGGGGCGGGCCGCCCCACCTTCTCCCCCCAGACGATCGCTACTTCGTTACGCGCGTCGGGACAGGTGCCGTCTCGGCGATGTCGTAATCGACGTCGTCGAAGCGCTTCTCCACGAAGTCGCTCTGCCTGCGCGAGGGGAGCATCAGCGCAACATAGATCACCGCGGCCGAGATGATCCCGATGAACCAGTTGAACGGATACAGGAATGCCAGCGAAGGGACGATCAGTCCGGAAAGCGCGAGGAACGCGCCGATGACCAGTGCGATCAGGGCCCTCGGATTCCATCCATTGATGAAGTCATACCGTCCCGCGGGCTCGCTGGTGAACAGCGAAGGCACGTGGTAGCTGCGCCGCCGGACGACGTAGAAGTCCGCCAGCATGATGCCCGCGATCGGGCCCATCAGCGATCCGATCGCTCCCAAAATATCGTCGACGATGTCGGCCTGCCCGTACCAGAGCCACGGCACGAAGGCGATGGCCGCGACGATCGCGACGAGGCACGATCGGGTGAACGTCAGATACTTCGGCAACAAGTTGGTCATGTCGAATCCGACCGAGACTCCGTTCGTTGCCACGTTGACAGAAACGGTCGAGATCAGGATGCAGAGAGCGGCGAAGATGCCGACGAGCGGGTTCTCGAACCTGCCGAGGAGCTCGATCGGATCGGTGATGACCTCACCGTAGATTTCCTTCGACCCAACCGCGACCCACAGAGCCATCAGCGAGAAGAACACGAACATGACGGGCATCCCGATTCCCTGGCCGATCGCCTGATCGCGTTGCGATCGAGCCTGACGTGTGAGGTCGGAGATATTGAGCACCAACGACGACACTGTGCCGATGAGCGCTGTCAGGGATACGACGAACGTCGGCCAGAACTGCGCATCCGCGACCGTCTGCGGCGAGTCGAACAGCGCGCCGAAACTTCCGGCGCCGACGGACGCCCAGATGACCAGCCCGATCGCCAGGATCATGATCGACGGTCCAGCCCAGCCTTCGAATCTCTTGACCGCCCCGAGACCGTGCCTGACGACCCACAAGTGCACGGCCCAGCAGATGACGAACGCGATGAGCGTGTCTCCGCCCATGCCGAGCACGTGGAAATCGCCGAGGGTCGCATACCCCGGAATCGTCTTCGACAGGATCAGGCCGATCGCCTGGCTGCCGATGAAGATGTGCACCGCGAACCAGAAGATGGCAACGAACGTCCGAAGCGCAACGGGTATCTGTCCGCCCTTCCGGCCGAACGCCGCACGGATGAGCACGGGGAACGGCAGCCCGTACTTCGCGCCCATAACGGAGTTCGCCAGCATTGCCGCGAACGCGATGGCGTACGCGGACAGCACACATGCCGCCGCCTGCCAGAAGCTCAGCCCCACAGCGATCAGGTTCGCTGCGACTTGCCAGGCGACGAGATTATGGACTATGCCCATCCACACGGCGGAGTAGTTCCACCATGTCCACGTACGTTCTTTGGGCGCCAATGGACGCAGATCGGGATTGTCGAGCCCCAGCGGCTGGCGGGAGATGACGCGTCGTTGAGTCAAGTCAGACATGTGATTATCCAGTTCTTTAAGTCGTTCCCTGCGGGAAGTTCGAGTTGGGTGGTGAGCGATCTACCGGACGGCGATGGCTTCGATCTCGACGAGGATCCGCGGGTTGCCGAACCCGACGACGACCGTGCTGCGCCCGGGCAGCTGGTCACCGAACCGCTGACGGTAGACACGGTCGAACTCAGGGAAGTCTTCGACCCTCGCCAAGTAGCACGTCGTCTTCACGACCTGCTCGAGCGAGCTGCCTGCCTCCCGCAGCACCGCAACGAGGTTGTCGATCGAGAGCTCGGTCTGCTCCTCGAGCGTCGCTCCGAGCTCCCCGTCGGGCGTCGCCCCCACCTGGCCCGCGGTGAAGACCAGCGAATCGGTGTGCATACCCTGCGAGTACGCGGCGGCCGGCGCCGCCGCACGGTCGGTGCTGATGACGGTCAGATTGGTCATGATTCTCCTTGATGGTTTCTGATTCGTGTTACGGAAAGGCTTCGATGTCGCTACGACGGCGTCACTGGATGCGCTGCGGGACGAACTCCCCCTGCGCGTCAGACGAGACCGAGCCGTTGTCATAGACGATCCGTCCACGACTGAGGGTCGTACGCGGGCGTCCGTGCCCCGGAACGCCGTCGTAGATGTCGTAGTCGGTGCCGTTGCTCCCGTCCTCACCCCATGTCCACGCGGCCTCGGGGTCCCACAGGATGAGATCGGCATCCGTCCCGACTGCGATCCGCCCCTTGTCCCGCAGGCCGAGGGCGGCCGCAGGGAGCTCGGAGTTGACCTGTACGAACTGCCTCAGCGAGAGCCGTCCGGCATTGACGCCGTGCTGCCAGAGCAAGGGCATACGGCTGGCCACTCCCGGGGCACCGGGTTCCATCGCAGTGAAGTCGGAGAAGCCCGCCCGCTTGTCGGCGATCGAGTACGCGCAGTGATCCGATGCGACCCCGTTCAGTTGCGCCCCGGCGACGGCTTCCCACATGCCATTGCGATCCTCCGCCGTTCGGATAGGCGGAGTGATCACGAACTTCCAACCATCGGAGCGCGAATAGACGGAGTCGTCCAGCGCAAGATAGTGCGCGCACGTCTCTGCGCGCACGTCCACTCCGGACGCACGTGCGCGCTCGATCTCCCGGAACGCGTCGAGGCCCGAGACATGATAGATATACACCGGCGAGCCGAACTCGGCCGCGTAGCCGGTCACTTCGCGAATCGATGCGGATTCCGTATGCCCCGGCCTGCTGGCGGGAAAGGCCGCGGTCCCGAGGTCGCCCGCGCGTCTCACCGCATCGAGAGCGTCCTCGAGCAGAGCGTGGTGCTCGGCGTGGAAGCCCGGCAGGCCACCCGCCTCGGCGGCGGCGCGTACGAAGCGCCGGATGTCGGCACTCTCGAGCCGATGATCGTACGTCGTGTAGACCTTGAACGATCCCATCCCACGGTCGACGAGCTCGGGCACCTCGGCGAGCGTCCTATCGTCGGCTCGTGTGACGATCGGGTGCAGCGAATAGTCGATCACCGACCGAGACGCCTGTTCGAGTCGGGCATCGGCGGCTTCGAGCAGGGAGCCTCCGGTCGCTGGGACGAAGTCGACCACCGTCGTGGTCCCCCAAGAGGCAGCGCGGGCAGTGGCAGTCTCGAAGCGATCCTGCGCCGTGTTGCCGTTCGCAAGCGGCCATTGAATGTGCGTGTGCGGGTCGATTCCGCCGGGAATGACGATCAGACCGGACGCGTCGAGCGTGCGCTTCCCACGCAGACTGCCTGCCTCGCCGATCGCGGCGACCTTGCCGTCCCGCACACCAATGTCGGACACGCGCTCCTCCTCGGAGAACACCACGTACCCGCCCGAAACAACGAGGTCGAGTTCCCGCCCGCTATCCGATGACCGTAACTCCACAATGAACTACCTTCCTCATAAATTAGGAACCTGCATCACGGATGCTACAGTCTGATACGCCCAGATAAAAGCCCTCAGACGAATTGGGTCGGATGGGCGCAGTTGCGAAGAAGGGAAGACGCTGTGTTCGAGAGCCTCATTGGAAAGACAGTCATCGTGACCGGAGCCGGTTCCGGTCACGGAATCGGCCGGGAACTCCCCATTGCATTCGCCCGCGCGGGAGCGAACCTGGTCCTCAACCATTTCCTCGACGACGAGACGGCGATGCGGGAGTTCCGAGTCGAGCTCGAGGGCTTTGGTGTCGCCGTCGAAATGCTCCACGGTGACATCTCGCAGGAATCCACGGCGGAGCGGCTTGTGGCCACGGCGACGTCAAAGCACGGCAGCGTCGACGTGCTCGTGAACAATGCGGGGATCTCGACGCCGGCCCCTGTGACCGAGCTCACGCTCGCTGCCTGGCAGCGCATGCTCGACGTGAATCTCACCGGAGTCTTCCTCCCGACCCGGGCGGTGCTGCCGACGATGATCGCGCAGCAAGCAGGCAGGATCATCTCCATCGCATCCCAAGTCGGGCAGAAGGGCAGCGAGGAGCACGCTCATTACGCGGCTGCGAAGGCGGGCGTGATCGGGTTCACGAAGTCGGTCGCCCGCGAGGTCGGCAGGCATGGCATCACCGTGAACTGCGTCGCCCCCGGCCCCGTACAGACCCGACTGATGGGTGAGGTTTCGGATGAATGGAGGGAGCACAAGCTCTCGGAGCTCGTGCTCCCTCGATTCGGCACGCCCGACGAGATCTCGCCCTCCGTGCTGATGCTCGCGAGCTCGCCCGCGGGGAATCTCTACACGGGCCAGACGCTCGGCCCCAACAGCGGCGACGTGATGCTCTGAGAGGGCTGCGGACGGCCCCCTCGCTGACGCCGCGGGCTCGACGAAGGGCTATCCGGCCCGGAGGACGCTCACCCATTCCTCCAACCCGGCATCGATCGGGATTACGTAGGCGTGCCCGGTGGTGTCGATCACCGCTCGCCCGCCCAGGTCGCCGGACCACCGGCAGACGTCCCCGCGAACGGCTCTCGGCACCACGCCATCGTCGAATGCCTGCGCGACAATATGCGCGATGTGCCGATGGGGAACCAGCTCCTGCACCAGATCGTATGGGGAGCTCCATTCCGGTGAAGCGACGAGGGCGGCGATGAGAGCCGCAGCATCGTCCACGTGCACAAGCGGCTCGTGCGCGCCTTCCACGTAGGGAACGTCGCCGTTCGACGCCGCGGCAGCAACCATGTCGGAGACGACGTGACTCGTGACGCGCCCGATGCCGTACAGCGAACCAATGCGCAAAGCGGCCACATCGAGTCCGTGCCTCCGATACAAATCGCCCGCGTCCTCGACGACGCGCTTCGTCACGGCATAGATCGAACCGGGCGGGTCCTCCAGCGCGGCAACGCTGGAGGCGAGAAGCACGCGAGGCCTCGGCGTCAGAGCCATTGCGGCATGGAGCAGGTTGAGAGTCCCGACGACGTTCACTTCGGCCACCAATGCCGGTTCCTCTGCAGACACCATCGGCCCGGAGACTCCGCCGAGGTGGACCACGGCGTCGGGGCGCGCTTGCTCGAGCAGTGCACGCACTGCACCTGCGTCGCGCAGGTCGGTCTCGCGGTCGGCTGTGCAGATGTGGTGGCCACCGGAACGCCGGAGTTCCCGCACGACCCGCGAACCCAGATAGCCACTCGCCCCCGTGACCACCACACGCGCCATCGGTCAGGCGCCTTCCGCGAAGTGCTTCACCACGTCGTCGACCTTGATAACGTCCGCGTATCGCTGGTCGATGTCAAAGAGGTTGGCAATGTGCGCTGACTCGGAGCGGTCACCAACCGCTTCCTGCGGTACGAGTGCGTGGAAGCCGAGGTCGACGGCGCTCTCGCAGGTCGAGCGGATGCATCCGCTCGTCGAGCAGCCCACGACGACGACCGTGTCGATGCCCTGGTCGACGAGCACGCTGATCAGATTGGTGTTGCGGAACGCACTCGCACGCGGCTTCTCGATGAGTGCCTCGTCCGGACGGCGTTCGAGTTCTGGGATCACGTCGGCCGCTCCCTCCCCGCGGAGCATCGTCGACGAGTGGGGCGTCTTCAGGCGGCTCACCTGCGTGACGTCAGAGTACGTCGGGTCGTACGCCATCGTCGTGAAGAACACCGGCGCACCCGCGCCGCGCGCGGCATCGAGCACGGTCTTGATCTGCCCCGTCACGCCCTCCAGATTCGAGCCGATCATGGCATCAGGGTTCGTCCACGTCCCGGCCATGTCGATGACGAGTACTGCGGCCTTCTTGCCCCAGCCGACTCGTCCCCCGAACCCGGCCTCGCGGTACTGCTCGACCAACGCTTCGTTGCTCAGCGAGTGCACGATTTCTGCGGTCACTTTGAAACCTCCATGTTTGTCAAATGTGCGCTAGGTTCCTCTAGCGTGAGGAAGTCTACAGTAAATGTGCAACGCATCCCCTACGACGAGAGATCGGGCACGAGATCATGTCTTCTTCTGTCAACCTGAGCGACCTCGCTCCTCAAGAGGCAGCGCTCGCTCTTGTTATGTCCGAACAGACGGATCTGCTCGGTGCTCGCGTCGCGGTGCGCGCCCTCGCGGATCGCGGGATCGAGCTCAGTGAGGCCAGTGTCTCGCGCCTGCTGTCTCGGCTCGACGCGCGCGGAGTGTCGCGGCCGATCGGCCGTAAAGGGCGCGTCCTCACTGCAGAAGGCCGTGCCGCGGTCGAAGCTCGCGAGTATCAGTGCCGACGCGACAAGAATTTCACACGTGCGCTTGAGCTGCGTTCTGCAACGGAGGTTCTCGACTGGCTTCGCGCGCGCCGAGCTATCGAAAGTGAAGCCGCGTACTTGGCAGCGACGCGCATCGACGAGGAGATGCTGGAGGCCGTTGAGTCCGCCGTCGTTTCGCACGAGGCAGCTGCAAAAGCGGGGCGGCTCGACTTCCGCACCGTGGGCATGGGGTTCCATTCGCTGTTGGCGTCGGCTGCTCACAGCCCAGTATTCACGGCCCTCGTCGAAAGCCTGATCTCCCCGTCCGCCGAGTCCGTCGAGAGCGCGCTTGACCTCATCACCGCGAACCGCGGGACGATCGGCGAGTCCGCGGACGATCACCGGCGTCTCCTCAGCGCTCTGAAAGCCGGCGACGCGGAAGCGGCACGTGCATGCATGGACCAGCACATGCGACGGCTCGAGCAAGAAGTTGAGGCATTCGTCGAGCGCTCTGGAGACGCTGGTTTCGTATCTGCGCTGAGCCTCCTCACAACGATGCGCGATACGAACAAGGGCCCTTGATCCGCCCGATGAGCCCAACACTGGCTAATTGCATTCACGAGGCTCCACCCGGATCAGGCTGAACACGGGCCGACGCAATCGGCATCGCCCCGAGTCAGGGGGAGCGTTTCGGGGCCCAACATCCATCCACCACCCAGCCGCACCGGTGGGTCGAGGCTAAGGTGGGCGAGTGATGAATGCCGCGCGCGCCCGAGGTCCGCGGGCGCTTGCGACCTTCGTCGTCATCGGCCTGATCTCCGGCTTCATGTCGGGTCTCTTCGGCGTCGGCGGCGGCACCGTCATCGTGCCGCTGCTCGTCACGATCGCGCTGTTCTCGCAGAAGATCGCCGCGGGCACCTCCGGCGCTTCGATCATCGTCACGGCGGCGATCGGCGTCATCGCATACGCCCTCCACGACGAGGTCGACTGGATCGCCGGCCTCCTCCTCGCGGCGGGAGGGATCGCAGGCGCACAGATCGGCGCGCACCTGCTGCACGTAATCCGCGAATCCGTCGTGCGCTGGATCTTCGTCGGATTCATCGCCGTGATGATCGTGACGCTGTTCCTCGTCGTCCCGGAGCGCGGTGCGGGCGTGCCGCTGAACCTGTGGCTCGGCGCGGCACTCGTGGGCATCGGCGTCGTCACGGGGATCCTGTCGGGGCTCATCGGCGTCGGCGGCGGTGTGATCGTCGTTCCCGCGCTCGTCATCCTGTTCGGTACGAGCGATCTCGTCGCGAAGGGCACATCGCTGCTGATGATGATCCCGACCACGATCTCGGGCGCGCTGCGCAACGCGCGCAACGGCAACGTCGACTTCCTCGCGGCGGGCGTCGTCGCGGCGGGCACGCTCATCACGACGCCGCTCGGCGTGATCGTCGCCGCGGCGCTGGATCCCGCGACGGCGAACCTGCTCTTCATCGCATTCCTCGTCGTGATCGGCGTGCAGATGGCGATCAAGGCCGTCCGGGGGCGCCGCAGCTCGTAGGATCGAGGGGTGAGTGTGAACCCTGATCTCGTCGAGCGCACGTTCCCCCCGACGCCTCCGTATCTCGTGGGGCGCGAGAAGGTGCGAGAGTTTTCCCGCGCCGTCTTCGCGACCGCGCCGCAGCATACCGACGTCGAGGCCGCCCGTGCAAACGGCTATTCCGACATCGTCGCGCCGCCGACGTTCGCCATGGTCATCGCGGATCAGACGCTACAGCAGCTGCTGAACGATCCGACGTCGGGCATCGTGCTCGAGCGCGCCCTGCACACCGACCAGCAGTTCGCCTACGCGCGGCCGATCGTCGCGGGCGACGAGCTCACCGGGCAGCTGAAGGTCACCCGGGTGCGGGCGATGGGATCCGGCGCCATGGTCACGAGCGAGACGCACGTGACCGACGCCGACGGCGCCCTGGTGGTCACGGCGACGTCGACACTGCTCATCGGATCGGAGGACGAGTGATGACGCTATCCAAGGGCGATGTCGTCGCCGAGAAGACCGTGCACCTGACCCGTGAATCGCTCGTCAAGTACGCGGGCGCATCGGGCGATTTCAATCCGATCCACTACCGCGACGACGTCGCCGAGCGCGTGGGCCTGCCCGGCGTGCTCGCGCACGGCATGCTCACGATGGGCATCGGATCCTCGGTGCTCGGCGAGTGGCTGGGCGACGTCCGACGCCTCCGCTCGTACGTCGTGAGGTTCACGAAGCCCGTCGTCGTCGACGCGGAAGCGGGAGCTGACGTGACCTATGCGGCGACGGTCGGGGCCGTGAACGACGACGGATCCGTGCGCATCGATCTGCGAGTCACTACCGGATCCGACAAGGTCTTCGGCAAGGCACAGGCCGTCGTGGTGCCCCAGTGAGGCTCGCCGAGCTGACCACCATGGGCGTGGGCGCCGAGCCCGCGCGCATGACCGATGCGCACACGCGCGACGAGCTGGTCGCGGCGCTCGTCGACGCATGGGGCGAGGACTGGTTCGTGCTGGGCGGCGGTTCCAACCTGCTCGCGGGCGAGGAACCGTTCGACGGCACCGTGATCCGCATTCTCACGACGGGCTACGAGGCGGTGCCGGGCGCCGCCGACGGCTATCAGCGGGTCGCGATCGAGGCAGGCCAGAACTGGGACGAGTTCGTCGCGTGGACGGTCGGCCAGGGGCTGCAGGGCGTGGAGGCGATGAGCGGGATCCCCGGCACCGCGGGCGCGGCGCCGATCCAGAACGTCGGAGCGTACGGTCAGGAGATCGTGCAGACGCTCGTCTCGGTCGATCTGATCGACGACGGCTCCGATCAGATCATCACGGTTCCGGCGGGCGAGCTCGGTCTCGGGCCGCGCACGTCCGACCTCAAGCGCCACTATGGATCCGTTCCGGAGCGCAGCGCGGTGATCGTCGGGATCGTGCTCGACCTGCGCGTCGTCGGTACGGATCCGAGGCCCGTCGCTGATGAGCGCATCCGAGGCGCGCTGCGCCTCGGCGACGACGAAGCCCTCACGCTCGCGGATATGCGCGAGCGCGTGCTCGAGATCCGGCGGGCGAAGGGCATGGTGCTCGACCCGGACGATGCCGACACCCGCAGCGCCGGCAGCTTCTTCAACAACCCGATCGTGGCCGATCACGTCGCGCGCTCGCTTCCCGATGCGTGCCCGAAGTTTCCGCTCGAGCCTGCGGCCGAGGAGGCGCAGGTCTTCGACCTCGCAACCTGGGACGGGCAGGTCGCGGCGCCTGCCGCGACTCCCGATTTTGTGAAGGTCAGCGCGGCCTGGCTGATCGAGAACTCGGGCCTGCCGAAGGGATTCTCGCTGCCGGGATCGCGGGCCAGTCTGTCGACGAAGCATACGCTCGCGCTGACGAACCGCGGCGGCGCGAGCGCCGAGGAGATCGCGGAGCTGGCGCGGTTCGTGCGCACCCGCGTCGCGGCCGAATACGGCATCGAGCTGAACCCCGAGCCGGTCTTCGTCGGCGTGGAGCTGTAGTAGGGCTCTGAGGGTCGCCAAAATCTGCTGCCTCCACGAGCCCTGAAGCAGCATTTCTTGGCGACCCATCCGCGGCTGCCGAATGGGTCGCCAAGAAACGCTACTTCCAGTGCCGCTGAACTAGCGGAATGTGGCGACCCATGCGCTGGCTCACGAGGCGCTGAATGCGCGCGATCAACTGGTCGGGGTCATCGAGATCCGCCTGCGTCACGTAGGTCACGCGGTATCCCAGCGCCTCGAGCTCGGCGCGCCGGCGCTCATCGCGTCGCCACTGGCCGGGATCCCGGTGATAGTCGCCCTGGTACTCGATCACGAGCATGGCTTCGGGGATGAGCATGTCCACGCGCGCGACGAATCGTGCTCCGTCGTAGATGTTCACGTTCAGCTCGGGTCTGGGCAGACGTGCTTCATGCAGGAGCACGCGCAGCTCCGATTCTTTCGGCGATTCGGAAAGCGCGTCCCCGAGTCCGAGCGCGCGCACTCGTCGAGCACGGCCCGGCTTTCGGCGCCCCGCGCGGTTGTGCGCGCGGTCGAGATCGTGACGGTTGATTCCGCGCCGCAGCAGAACGTCCGTCACTGCGACAAGGCGCGGCAGCGAGAGCTCTTCCGATACGTCAACCCAGGTGCGCTCCGGCGTCGTGAGCCGGATTCCGTCACGCAGCACGATGTCTTCAGCATCGAGCTGCAGCGCGCGGCCGCGAACGTCCGGTCGTCGAATCCGGTTGGCGCGTGCAGGAACGCCGATGCAGATCGTCTTGCTCGCGAGGCTCTCGAGGCGGAGCGGCAGCGGAAGATTCCATGCGAGTGCCGCCGTCGGGCCGGCGACGAAGGCATGCTCAGGAAGGGCCGCGAGCAGCAGACGCAGCCGTGACGGCAGCTCCGTCAGTAGAGCGCGCGTTCTCGTGCCGTGGAACGGCGAGGACAGATCCGCAGCACGTAGGCGCCAATCGGTGACGCCGAGACATCGAGCGGTCGCGACGGTGAACGAATCGGAGAGCGAGGGCGGAAGAGGCGTTGACGGATTCGGCATGCCACAGATCCTGTGCCCCGTGCGATGGTCGCCCCCGGTTATCCACAGCCGGATCCGCAGCAACGCATCTGGTAGCACGCTGACCCCCACAAGGGTCGCCAAAAAATGCTAGTTCCAGGAGCGAGGAACTAGCA
>Ga0308157_10008611_pt1 | contig 11543 bp, 9 predicted proteins | sample PhyBR1_FD_201035 | JGI IMG/M metagenome (GOLD analysis project Ga0308157, IMG submission 201035) | Phyllosphere microbial communities from UC Gill Tract Community Farm, Albany, California, United States - DLSLB.R1 | ecosystem: Host-associated > Plants > Phyllosphere > Unclassified | place: USA...
TGCGCGGTATTTGTAGTACCAGCCGTAGCACCAAAATAAGTTGTAGCATTGGCTATAAATACCCCATCGTTATCCACTTGCACATTACCGCCTATATAGATAGTATTGGAATTCTGGTTAAACGTACCTTCCACAACATTCAGGTTGCCATTTACGGCTAAAGTACCTGCCTGCGTAACTACCCTGCTGGCTACAGCAAGGGAATTATGGGCTATTACGTTTCCTAAGTTAAGCCTGCCTGAACCTGCGTAGAGGCTTATGTTAAACCCGCTTGTATTTCCGCCTGCCTGCGTAGAAACGCCATCACCAAACCTAACGGTATGTGTTGCGGCCGCATTTATACTTGTGCTTACATTGGCATACAATGCATAACCGCTTGACGCCGATGTAGCCGTATGCGGGTCAACAATGGTAAGTGTACCACCGCTAAGGGTAGCTGTGGCCGACCCAAAAGACACCAATGGCGTACCCGATGCAACTGATGTTGCCGCAACACCGTTATTGTTACCGTCTACTAATATTGTGCCCGCACTTTGTGTAAAGCTGCTTCCTGTTCCGTTAGAAAGGTTACCGTTTACAGCCAGTGTTCCGCCCGATACCGTAAGCGTACCAAGGTTGCTCAGTGTACTGTTGTTGTTGGTACAGCCTATCGTAAGTGTACCGCCGCTCACATTCAGGACACCGCCACTTTGTATGGTCAGGTTACCGGACGTTACCGTGCCGGAGCTTACCCCAAGCGTAATGCCTGTAGGGATTATGGCAACCTGGTTACAAACAGGCCCTGTGCCATTGTTCCAGTTTGCTGCAACACCAAAATCTCCGGATGTTATCGCGGTGATCTGAGGCGATGTAAAAGAGGATGAAGTTACCCAGCCGCTATAGCTGCCCGCTCCGCAATCGGTACGCACGTGAAGGTAATACGTAGTATTTGTTGCAGGAAGCGCTACATTGTTTACAGAAGTAGCCGCAGTAACTGTTCCCGATGCAGGCGGCGTTGCCGAAGTAGTTATGGCATATTCGTATCCTGCAGGCGTACCTACCGCAGGTGCAGTCCAACTGATATTTGCTGATATAGTCGCAGGATTCGTGGCTACGGACAAGCCGGCAGGCACAACGCAACCCGGCGTTTCGATCAGGCTTATGTTATCCATAAACATATTATCGCCATACTCGGAGTGGAATTTAAAGGCCAGATAAACAAATGGTTTATTCCCTAATTCAGACAAGTACAATATTTTGGTTTTCCATTGTGCGGCACCCAAAGTTATGGTGGCATCATATCTTGGGAAAAAAGGGCCTGCGTTGGTCCAGGTTGTACCATCTGTAGAATATTGCAGTTGTACCCCTTCATTAAGGTAATTGGTTGCATTATAAGAAGTACTATTCTCATTTCTCCAATCAAACTTCACGGTTACGTTACTTATACCCGTAGTGTTAAGCGGCAGGCTAACCAGGCGCTCTTCCGCTCCTGCGCCACCTCCAGAATTTGAGTAGGAATTATATTGCACCATGTTTGTGCCTTCATTCGGAGTGGTATCCGGGCTTGCCCCGGAAGTGACAAATGATATCTTGGTCGCTGTCTGCGTACTGTTGGCGAGCATGGTTGACCAGCACGAAGGTATGTTTATAGAGTTGAAACCCTGTGTAACCGGCAAACCTGCCGGATTACAAACCGTGGTAAAACTTCCCACGCTGGTACTATAAGAAGTGTCCGGGCCATTTACGGCATATGTTCTGTAATAATACGTAATACCAGCCGACAATCCTGTTACGGCAGTAGTGAAAGAACTGCCTGCAGTCCCGCTAAAACCGGAGCCTGCAACCTGTGTTCCCGTACCGCCTGTAAAGCCTGAGGACGTACTGTACTCAATACCATACGCAGAAACATTGCTCCTGCATCCAAAACTACTGATAACAGAGCCGCTTATCGTTGCCCCGTTTTGCGTTAATGATCCTGCTGTACCTACTGCCCCCATAGATTGAGGGGTATTTACGCCGCTGCCGGTTACAGCAACATTGACGGTTCCGGTAGTACCGCCGCCAGTAACAGGTATTGGACCGCTATAGGCAGTAACAGCTGTAGGGGTAAATTTTACATAAACTGGCACTGCTGCCAGGGAGCCCGAGGAAGGTGTAAGTGTCAGAGTAGTAGAATAACTGCCACCTGTAGCTGTACTGTAAGTATACCCCGCAGCCGCCCCGATTGTTACGTCACTTGTAAGGTTCTGACCGGTAACCGTAAAATTTGGCGCACTTGAAGATGTGGTATTAATACATACATTACCAAAGTTTGCGGTTATCGTTGATGCCGACAGTACCGGGTTGGTAGGTGGCGACCATGTAAAAGTTAATCCGGATGCCGGAGTAACTCCCGAAGTAAAACGAACTGTTTGGGTATTAGTAGTGGCGGCTGCCGTATCATCCCAGGCAGGGCTCGCGTCCGGCAGGGTGGTTGTAAGATTTCTCGACTTATAATCACTATTTGTACTCCCTCTTAATCCTACAAGTGGCTGATAAGTAGTACTGGCGTTTATTGTAACAAAATCACCATAAACCATGTTTATCTGTCCGGAAGACTTTGTGATCCTGACCTGAAAACTAAATCGTTCTGTACTCTGAGACCAACGGGATGCATTTTTCCATTGAAATACCAATTCTGTACCTGTGTCTATCCACCTTCTTTCATACACCTGCCCGCTTATTGCAGCACTGCGAAGATCCATACCCAATACGGAAATTATACCTGCCGCAGTAGCTGTAGAAGACAAAGGGTTGGTATTACCGTTTCCTGTAGTGGTTGATGCAGGATTAAGCCACAGCGAACCATCAGAAGTCATATTAAGACTGGTTATCATAACGCCGTTATACCTGAACTGAGATGCAGCAACCAATACTATATTATTTCCATCAGAATCAAAACTTGTAGTTCCACCTGTAGTGGTGACAAGCTGTGTACCTCCGGTAATTTCAGTATAAGTACCGTTACTCTGCGCAAAGGTATAATTGGAAACCTGCGAATAAGCACCATATCCAACTCCTAACAAAAGGAATAACAGAAAGATACCTGCCTGCCGGAAAGAAGCATGGGCTTTTGGTGCACCTTGCCTGTTATCAGGGAGTGTACCAAACGTTCGCGCCTTTAACAGTCTCATACTATTAAATGACGAATTGTAGTTTTGGGTCATATTTTAAACATTTTAGCGTTTAAAAGTATGCTATTTAACATTTGACAAAACTAAAGCGTAGTTATTTATTAAATAATCAGCTAAAACGTAATTAAGATTTAATTATTCGCAATGATATATGTTAACAATATCTTAATATTAACAAAAAATCAAATATTAGTGATATTAAAAAACATTTGTCTATAGTATTTTTCCTACCTAACGTTAAGGTTTAGTCTTAGAAATTCTAATATTGCCGATAAACTGCAAAAAAAATCGGCCAACTGATATATAAATGTTATAAATACAACAAAAAAGGCTTTCCACTATGGAAAGCCTTTAGTAAGTATTTTTTATAATGCTATTGCGTCAGATACCTCAGATGAGCCATCCTTATAGCTACAATAGCCGCCTCCGTTCCTTTATTACCATGCACGCCTCCGCTTCGGTCAATAGCCTGTTGCATATTGTTATCGGTTAGTACACAGAAGACAACCGGAGTATCGGTTAGTACATTCAGATCTTTAATACCCTGTGCCACACCTTCGCAAACAAAATCGAAATGCTTTGTTTCGCCCTGTATCACGCTTCCTATGGCAATTACGGCATCAACCTCCTGTGTTTCGATCATTCTTTTACAGCCATAAACAAGTTCAAAGCTTCCCGGTACGTTCCAGGTAATAATATTGTCCCCATCTACCCCGTTTTCTGTCAGCGCTTCGATGGCGCCTTTATAAAGGCCGGAAGTAATGTTTTCATTCCACTCAGAAACAACGATCCCAAACCGAAAATCTTTCGCGTTTGGGATCGTGTTTTTATCGTAATGTGATAAATTCTTATTTACTGTAGCCATGTTATTCTGCCAACGCTATGTGGGCGTCGATTGATACACCTTCAGGGGAAGTTTCATATTTCTCCTTGATCTGTGTAAAATATTTAAGAGCCTCGGCTTTTTTGTTTTGTGCCAAAGAAAGTAGCCCTGCTTTGTAAAGAAAACGTGGCGCAGTGAGGTCGTTGTCGCTTGCGCTTACAGCTTTCTCATAAAACTCAAGAGCCGACTTAGGATCGTTCAGCTGTGCGAAGGCATCACCTGTAGCTCCTAAAGCAGTAGCTTTAAGGATGTCGTCATCTGTCTTGAAATCTTCAAGGTGCTGTACAGCCTCTTTATATTTACCCGTATTAAGGTAGGCCGTACCTGCAAAGTAATTTGCAAGGTTAGCAGCATCTGTACCGGAATAGTTATCTATTATCGCAAGGAATCCCATCTTACCTTCTCCGCCTTTAAGGGCAAGGTTGTATAGCGAATCGTTTGCAGCCTGAGCGTCAACAGCCTGTGCGAAGTATTGCTCCGCCTGGAACATTTCGTTGGCAGCCTCTTCTTCTTTCGGCGCGACAACAAATTTGTCATACGCCATATACCCTATAATACCAAGGGCGATAGCACCGATAACCCCAAAAATAAGCTTTTGGTTTTTAGCTACCCACTCTTCTGTCCTGGACGCTCCCTGGTCTAAAGAATTGAATACTTCAGCCGTGGTGCTTTTACCGTCAAAAGTTTCTTCCTGTTGAACCTCTGTTTCGTCTGCTTCCGGTTCAGGCTTCGGAGCTTTGTAGCCTCTTTTGTTATATGTCGCCATCTATTTTAATTTAATGAGCCGCAAAAATAAAATTTTTATTGAAATTTAAAATATCTTTTTGTTGTTATTTTTCGATAATTTGCAGGTTATTAAAAAATAGGGAACATTTTTTATAAGGTTCTCACCATCAGGAATACTTTGCAGGATGCACCTAAAAAATCTTTCACTCCTTAATTATAAAAATATCGCTACGGCCAATTATGAGTTTGAAGCCGGCATCAACTGCTTTGTGGGACGCAACGGCGTGGGCAAAACCAACGTGCTGGATGCCATATACCACCTGGCTTACGGAAAAAGCTATTTCAACCCCATGGCTGTGCAGAACATTATGCATGGTGAAGAGTTTTTTATGATTGAAGGCGTTTTTGACAAAGCCGGAAAAAGTGAGCAAATTGTTTGCAGCCTGAAGAAAAGCCAGAAAAAAGTATTGAAGCGTAACGGCAAGGTATACGATAAATTCTCCGAGCACGTAGGGCTTATTCCGCTGGTGATCATCTCCCCTTCCGACAGCGACCTTATCATCGAGGGTAGCGAAACACGGCGCAAATTCATTGACAGTGTGATATCGCAACTCGACAGTGCCTATCTGCGGGAGCTTATCAATTACCAGAAAGTGCTTTCGCAGCGCAATGCCCTGCTGAAATACTTCGCACTCAACCATACATTCGACCGCGATACCTTATATATATATAACGAACAGCTCGACGGCATGGGGCATGCCCTTTTTGAAAAACGAAAGGTTTTCCTGGAGGAGTTTATCCCGATCTTTAACAGGCACCACCAGTCGATAACCGATTCAGCGGAAAGCGTAAGCCTGAAATACGACAGCAACCTCAACGAAAAAAGACTGCTGGAACTGTTTGACGAAAGCCTGCAGCGCGACCGTGTACTGCAATATACCAGCGTTGGCATCCATAAAGATGACCTGCTTTTTGAGATTGACGGCCACCCGATAAAGAAGTTCGGGTCGCAGGGGCAGCAGAAATCGTTCCTTATTGCCCTGAAGCTGGCACAGTTCGAATTCATGAAAAGGCAGGGAGGCGTATTGCCGATACTATTGTTTGATGATATTTTCGACAAGCTCGACGAAAACCGCGTAGCCAAGATCGTGAAAATGATAGACGACGAAGTTTTCGGTCAGATCTTTATCTCCGACACACACCCGGAACGCACCGAAGCCATTGTAAAGCAAACACACCAGAACTATAAAATATTCACGCTATGATCACACAAGAATCCCTGGCATTTCTTGACGACCTGAAAGCCAATAACCACCGCGAATGGTTTCAGGCCAACCAAAAAAGGTACGACAGCTACAAAAAAGACTACAGGCAGCTTACGGAGGCATTTATCAGCGAGATGAGTAAAGGCGATGACACCCTCAGCCACCTGGAGTTTAAAGATTGCTCGTTCCGTATCAACAGGGACATCCGTTTTTCCAAAGACAAAGCCCCTTACAAGACCAATATGGGCATCTGGATGAGCCCGGGCAGCAAGAACACCAACCTGGCGGGCTACTACGTACACATAGAAAAAGGCGCTTCATTTATAGCTGGCGGCATCCATTGGCCCGATGCGGCCGACCTGAAAAAAGTACGCCGTGAAATTGATGGTTTTTATGAAGACCTGGAAACGATCGTTGAAGAGCCGGAGTTCAAAAAACTGTACGGAAAACTGGATAGTGATGAAAACAATACGCTAAAAACCGCTCCAAAAGATTACGACAAAGCCCATCCTGCTATCGAATTCCTGAAACTGAAAAGTTTTACGGCTACCGCCAAACTCAGCGACAGGGATATTGAGGATAAGGATTTTATAAAAAAGACCTCTAAAAAGCTGCTCGTATTAAGGCCTTTTGTGGAATTTTTAAACCGTGCCCTTACTACAGAATAGGGTAAAAAGCTACTTTTGCACTTCAAACCACTACCATGGAGATCACAAGCCATTACCCATTAAAAAATCACAATACGTTTGGCATAAGTGCCTACGCGGAAGAATTCGTACAGGTGCATACCGCAGAAGAACTTGCCGAAGTTCTTCGTGAAAATAAGAACAAAAAACTTTTTTTACTGGGCGGCGGCAGTAATATGCTGCTGACAAAGGATATTGAAGCGCTGGTAATCCACGTGGACCTGAAAGGCAGGGAAGTAGTATGGCAGGATGAAGAACATGCGCATGTAAGAGCTATGGCCGGCGAAAACTGGCACGAATTTGTACTCTATTGCATCGACAACAACTTTGGCGGGCTGGAAAACCTTTCGCTCATACCGGGGAATGTGGGTACCACGCCTATCCAGAACATTGGGGCATACGGTACTGAAATAAAAGACACTTTTGTATCGTGTGAAGCCATGGATATAGCCACACAGGAAACAAAAACATTCACGCTTGAGGAATGTGAATTCGCCTATCGCGAAAGTATCTTCAAAGGCAGGCTGAAGGATAGATACGTTATTGTGTCGGTAACATTCAAACTGACGAAAGCACACCATAAAATCAATACATCCTACGGTGACATTGCCGCCGAACTGACTAAAAACAACATTACCGTACCCACTATAAAAGATGTGAGCAATGCTGTAACGGCCATTCGCCGCAGCAAACTTCCTGACCCAAAAGAGCTGGGCAACAGTGGCAGTTTCTTCAAGAACCCCATCATCACTATAGAAGAATTTGAAAAGGCTTACCTGCAGCACCCCACAATGCCGCATTATACCCTGAACGATACCCAGGTAAAAGTTCCTGCCGGCTGGCTTATAGAGCAAAGCGGGTTTAAAGGAAGTCGCTTTGGCGATGCGGGAGTACACGCCAGACAGGCGCTTGTACTTGTAAATTACGGTAACGCAACGGGACAGGAAATCCTCAACCTCTCAAAAAAAATACAGGAAATGGTATTTGAAAATTTCGGTATCCGCATCGAAGCCGAGGTGAATATCATTTAGCCACAGCTATTTTTTGAAATATGTTAATTCGCACCGCTGTTTTCACTAATTTTGCGGCACAATTGTAAATGAATCCGCCTGTATGCTGAACATTATCTTTTTTGTCTTTGTCGGTGTTATCATTCTTCAACTTGCCTACTACATTGGTGTACTGGGAAAATTCGCCTTTGCAAAACCGCAGCCGGTAACGCCAAAGCGCATTCCCGTATCGGTCATCGTATGCGCAAAGAATGAAGCCGAAAAGGTTAAAAAGTTCGTGCCACTACTGGCAGAGCAAAACTATCCGGACTTCGAAATCGTGCTTATTGACGATGCCTCAAGCGACGAAACTCTTGATGTTTTTGAAGAATTCGAAAAGCAGTATCCTAATATCAGGCTGGTAAAAGTTGAGAACAACGAAGCCTTTTGGGGCAACAAAAAATACGCGCTTACCCTCGGGATAAAAGCCGCACGCAAAGAATACCTTTTATTTACCGATGCCGACTGCTACCCTGCCGGCAAAGACTGGCTGATGCAGATGAGTTCGCAGTTTACCATGAGCAAGACCATTGTACTGGGCTATGGCGCTTACGAAAAAGTAAAGGGCTCCTTCCTGAACAAGATCATCCGCTTTGATGCCATGCAGATGGCCGCGCATTACTTTTCGTGGGCAAAAGCCGGAAGACCATATACCGCCGAAGGCCGCAACCTCGCCTATAAGAGGGAGGAATTCTTTAAAGTAAACGGCTACATCGACCACATGAGTATCCGTACGGGTGAAGACGCGCTGTTTATCAACCAGGCGGCAACCCAAAAAAACACAACGATCTCTTTTGCACCCGAAAGCTTCACGTATTGTGAGGCCAAGCAAACCTTTAAGGCATGGCGCCAGAAAAAACGCAGGGAACAGTTTGTTACGGCATTCTTCCGTCCGTTCGATAAGCTTCACATTCGTTTGTACCATATATCACAGCTGGCATTCTTTATCCTTGCCATAGCGCTTGCAGTGCTGCAATACAACTGGATGTTCCTCGTTCCGGCAATTGCGGTGCGTTACATCGGCACATGGGTGGTAATGGGTTACAGCGCGACGAAGCTGAAGGAAAAAGATGTGGCATGGTGGTATCCGGTAATGGAAATAATCCTTATCTTCACGAATATAAACGTATTCTTTACCAACATCTTTTCAAAACCGGTACATTGGAAGTAGGATCTATCCAGGACAAGATAGAAAAAGCAAAGAAAGGCGACCAGGTGGCCTTTACCTTTCTGCTCGACCGTTACTGGAACGAGGTATATGGCTTTATGCTGAAACGTACCCAGAATGAGACCGACGCGGAAGACATTACCATTGATACCTTCTCCAAAGCATTTGACCGTATTACGTCATATAATCCCGACTACGGTTTTAATACCTGGCTTATCGCCATTGCCAAGAACGTGCACATCGATATGCTGCGTAAAAAGAAATCGTCACTCTTTATCGAAATAACAGACGAGGAAGACCAGCAGGCCTACCGTGTGGCTGACAGCTCCCCTTCCGCGGAAGACCAACTTATAAAGGAGCAAAACCTTTCGAGCCTGCTCAACTGCATCAAACAGTTAAAGCCACAGTATCAGGAAGTGATACAGTTGCGCTATTTCCAGGAAATGAGCTACCAGGAAATCGCCAACCAGCTCGGCGAACCGCTCAACAATGTAAAAGTGAAGCTTCTTCGCGCTAAAAAACTACTGGCGGAAATCATTACTAAAAAATAATTTCATCAGGAATTTTATTTTTTTATTCCCCTTCCCAACCTTTGGGTCAAAATTGTCATCCTAGTACTATAGCGTATTTGGAGCGGAGCAACCGCGTATTGAATAGAGCGCTAAAATAGTTACATTTTAAATAATTTAAGAAGTTTACTGTAATAAGCACACCAACTACAACGTTATAGTTCTATAATTTCAGTACAAATCAAAAAATCACCTATTATGTCTAAAGTAAGTATTTTTGACCACGGATGGATCGACCTTGTATTTGAAGGCCGCAACAAAGAGTATGGCGCATACCAATTGCGTAAAAAAGATTCACGAACTACAATGCTGGCATTTATTACCGGAGTGGGGATTATCGGTCTGCTGGTAGCGATACCCATAGGGATAAATTATTTTAAGGGAGAAGAAATTATTCCACCTACACCGATAGTATTACCTGGAACAATTATCCATATTGATGACTACAAAACATTTGAGGAGCCCAAAAAACCCGAACCCATTATTGAAGAACCCGCCGGTGCTGCTGCCCCAAAGATAAAATCCACAACCGCGTTTACAGAACCGGTTGCAACCAGTGAGCCGGTTACAACGCCTGCCCCTACTACGGACGACTTTAAGAATAGCGACCCTGACGCCATAACCACGGCAGGGAGCACCACCGGAAGCCCTACAGGGGTAGCCACCACTAACCCAACCAACGGAACGGGTGAAGGCACCGGAACCGCACCGAATGGCACAGGTATAGCCACCACTAATACGGTAGATGTGATGCCGGCTTACCCGGGCGGACTGGAAGCTTTCTATGATGCGGTGGGCCGCAGGTTCAGGATACCGGAAGTAGATTCGGCAAAAACAATGAAAGTATATGTATCGTTTGTAGTGGAGACCGACGGCACCATGAGCAATATTAAGGTGGCACGCGATCCCGGCTATGGCCTGGGCAACGAAGCCATGAGGGTACTGAAGTCGATAAAAACGAAATGGAAGCCCGGCCAGATAAAAGGCGTAAATGTACGTACGGCGTACAACCTGCCGATTACGGTCAATATCAAGTAAGCAAAAGGCCCTCATTATAGACTGCACCCAAAAAGTTAGACAAATTTATAATCAAATCTGACAATAATGAGCTCGGTATTTTACCGGGCTCATTCCTTTTAAATTAAGTTTAATCCTATCATTGTTGTAATAATGGATATACTTTACTATTTCTTCTTTCAACTGACTAATTGAACTAAACTTTTCAAGATAAAACAACTCTGATTTAATAATTCCAAAGAAGTTTTCAATAACTGCATTATCCAGGCAATTACCTTTTCTTGACATACTTTGTGTAATTCCTTTTTCGTGTAGCATCCGTTGGTATTGTTTCATTTGATATTGCCATCCCTGATCTGAGTGTAATATCAGATCAGGCTTCCGGCTTATCTTCTTAAATGATTTTTTAAGCATATTAGCGACCTGTTCAAAATTCGGCCTTTCTGATAATTCATAGCTTATTATTTCTCCATTTAATAAATCAATTACTGGTGACAAGTATAGCTTTTTCCCTTTTACATTAAATTCGGTGATATCAGTAGCCCATTTTTGATTTGGTTGTTCTGCTTTAAAATTACGTTTTAATATGTTGGGAGCTATTTTACCATGTTCTCCTTTATAAGATTTGTACTTCTTACCCCTTATAAGACTTTTTAAGCCCAACATCTTCATTAGCCGAAGTACCGTCTTATGGTTAATTATAAAGCCCCTATGTCTAATTTCTAAAGTAATGCGTCGATAACCCAGCCTGCCTTTATGCTGATGATAAATTAGCTTGATCATATCTTTAATCTGGTGGTATTTATCTCTGATCCTATTGCTCTTTTGGTAATAATAATAAGTACTTCTAGCCATACCTATATGATTTAATAAAACATTTAAATCATACTTATGCCTTAACTCCTCTATGGCTTGCGCTTTTTGTTTTGTCCGGCTTCTTCGGCTTGAATTAAGGCTTGTAACTTTTTTAGGTAATCAACCTGCATACGTAAGGATTCATTCTCGAGTAAAAGCTCCTCTTCACGCGT
>Ga0308157_10008612_pt1 | contig 11542 bp, 10 predicted proteins | sample PhyBR1_FD_201035 | JGI IMG/M metagenome (GOLD analysis project Ga0308157, IMG submission 201035) | Phyllosphere microbial communities from UC Gill Tract Community Farm, Albany, California, United States - DLSLB.R1 | ecosystem: Host-associated > Plants > Phyllosphere > Unclassified | place: USA...
TGATATTCTTCGTCAGCATTCTTCAAAGTCCGATCCTATGGGCGATGATTTTAATTATACCAAAGAATTTAAGACATTGGATTTAGAAGCAGTTAAAAACGACCTTAAAAATTTAATGACCGATTCACAAGACTGGTGGCCGGCAGATTTTGGTCATTATGGTCCATTGTTCATTCGTATGGCTTGGCACAGTGCCGGAACGTATCGTGTACAAGACGGTCGTGGCGGAGCAGGAGCTGGGCAACAACGTTTTGCACCTTTAAATTCTTGGCCTGATAATGTTTCGTTAGATAAAGCTCGAAGATTGTTATGGCCGATCAAACAAAAATACGGACGCCAAATTTCTTGGGCAGATTTAATGATTCTAGCTGGAAATATGGCATTAGAATCTATGGGTTTTAAAACATTGGGATTTGCCGGTGGGCGTGCCGATGTTTGGGAACCGGATATGGATGTATATTGGGGAAGCGAAAAAACGTGGTTAGGTGGCGATGTTCGATATACGCAGGGATCCGAAGGTGTTGAAGAAAACCACGGTGTGGTTGCTTCTGATGACGATGCCGATGGAAAAATTCATAGCCGAAATCTAGAAAACCCGTTAGCAGCGGTTCAAATGGGATTGATCTACGTAAATCCTGAAGGACCAGATGGAAATCCTGATCCTTTGGCTTCTGCAAAAGATATTCGCGATACATTTTCGCGTATGGCAATGAACGATGAGGAAACGTTGGCGTTAATTGCCGGCGGACATACGTTTGGAAAAACACACGGTGCCGCTTCGGCAGATCACGTAGGGCCTGAACCCGAAGCTGCCGATTTGGAAATGCAAGGTTTGGGTTGGCAAAACAGTTATGGCACCGGTAAAGGTGGCGATACCATTACATCTGGTTTGGAAGTTACTTGGACAAGCAAACCAACCGAATGGTCTAATTTATTCTTAACGTATCTTTTTGGGTTTGAATGGGAATTGACCAAATCTCCTGCCGGGGCACATCAATGGGTAGCAAAAGGAACAGGAAACATTATTCCCGATGCACATGATCCGTCTAAGAAACACCGACCTACAATGTTAACTTCTGATATTGCGTTACGTGTTGATCCTGTTTACGAAAAAATAGGACGAAGATTTTTGGATAATCCTGATGAATTTGCCGATGCTTTTGCAAAAGCTTGGTTTAAATTAACACATAGAGATATGGGACCGCGCGACCGCTATTTGGGTGCCGATGTTCCACAAGAAGTTTTTACCTGGCAAGACCCGGTTCCGGTGGTTGATCACGAGTTGATTAATAAGGAAGATATCGAGCAGTTGAAATCACAATTAAATGCTTTAGATTTATCGGTTTCAGAATTGGTAGGTACAGCTTGGGCTTCTGCCTCAACTTTTCGAGGTTCGGATAAACGTGGCGGAGCAAACGGAGCACGTATTCGATTGGAACCTATGAAAAATTGGGAAGTAAACAATCCAATTCAGTTAAGTAAAGTGTTGACGGCTTTAGAAAGTATTCAATCAGAATTCAATGCAACAGGTAAAAAAGTTTCTTTGGCAGATTTAATTGTTCTGGCAGGAAATGTAGGAATTGAAAAAGCGGCAAACAAAGCCGGTCTTGATGTTCAAGTTCCTTTTGCTCCAGGCAGAACTGACGCTTCACAGGAACAAACCGATGTGGAATCGGTAGCTTTTTTAGAACCAATTGCAGACGGATTTAGAAATTATCGTAAAAACATTAGAAAATCAGTTTCTACAGAAGAATTATTGATTGATAAAGCACAATTGTTGACTTTAACAGCACCAGAATTAACAGTTTTATTGGGCGGATTACGTTCGATCAATATTAATTTTGATGGATCTAAAAACGGCGTACTGACAGATCGTCCGGGACAATTGACAAATGATTTCTTTGTGAATTTGCTGGATATGAATACGCAATGGAAAGCTATGGGAACCGATAAAAAAATGTATTTGGGAACCGATCGTAAAACCGGAACTCCAAAATGGACAGGAACTCGTGCTGATTTGGTTTTTGGATCGAACTCTGAATTAAGAGCTATTGCTGAAGTTTATGCAAGTACCGATGCACAAGAAAAATTCATTAATGATTTTGTTTCAGCTTGGACAAAAATTATGAACGCAGATCGTTTTGATTTAAAATAAAAGGAACAATAATAAAAAATGCTCTCTTTACAATTTAAAGAGAGCATTTTTGTTTTTTTTTCGTGTCATGCTGAACTTGTTTAACTTCGTTCTGTTCGCAAGCTCGAGTCAGCATCTCATAAGAGACTAATTATGAATGCGATTGCTTCGCCAGTTCGCAAGCTCGTGCCCATGTCAAGCACGGAATGACGAACTGAATGAAATAAAATTTACAAACGTTGTCTTACCGCTTCGTATAAAAATGCACCACAAGCAACAGATACATTTAACGAAGAAATAGTTCCAAACATTGGTAACTTCGCTTTTTCGTCCACAATCTTTAAAACTGATGGGTTCACCCCTTTATCTTCAGAACCCATAATAATGGCAATTCCTTTTTTAAAGTCAATGTCGTAAATGTTGTTTTCGGTTTTTTCGGTAGCTGCAACGGTTGCAATTCCCGAGCCTTGTAAATAAAAAACAGCATCTTTAATATGATCTACCTTACAGATCGGAATATTAAAAACTGCACCAGCCGATGTTTTTACCGTATCGCCGTTTACCGGAGCCGACCCTTGTTTCTGAATAATAATGCCGTCAACGCCCGTACATTCTGCCGTACGGATAATTGCACCAAAATTTCGGGCATCAGAAAGCTGATCCAAAATTAAAAACAGCGGATTTTGTTTGTTTTCTAAAACACCTTCCACCAATTGTTCCATCGTAACAAATTTAATTGGTGCGATAGATGCAACTGCACCTTGGTGGTTATTAAACTTGCTTAATTTGTTCAGTTTTTCAACCGGAACGTACGAAAAATTAACGTTGTTTTTCTTCAACGTTTTCATAAGCTCCTGCATTAAATCGCCTTGAGCTTCTTTTTGTATAAATACTTTATCTATTTCTTTTCCCGCGTTTATCGCCTCGATAATGGCACGAATTCCAAATATTTGATGTTCATTTTGCATAACGCAAAGATATTATTTATATTTAATTGAAGCTTTAAAATATTAGGGTATTGAATATAATAACGAAGAACTATTTACTTTTTTTAATCAATTTTTTTAGCTCTTTACTCAGTTCTTTGTGCAAACTTTCAGAATAACCCATTGCAGAATATTTTATTTTACCATCTGTCCCAATAATATAAACAGTAGGATATGCCCGAACGTTATAAACTTTAGGAATTACGTTATCTACCAATAAAATATCATAGTTTATAGGAGTACGTTTTAAAAATTTCTCAATTCGCTCTTGATCTTTTACCTTGGTTTCCACAGGATTTATACCTATAACATCAACATAATCTTTAAATTCTTCTTGAATTTGATTTAAAGCAGGAATGGCTTGAATACATGGCATACATGAAGTGTACCAAAAATCGATTACTTTAATTTTATCAAACTTTAAATCTGTTTCTTCTGTATAATTGGGATATAGAAAACCTTTTATTTCTGGAGCTTTACTTTTGTTAGATAATAATTTATAATCTTCTTCGGTTAAAGGTTTGTAATCTTCTAATGTGTAAGTGTTGAAATACTGTTGTAAATTTTCTTTTAAATCGTTGCTATTAAATGTATCAAACGTAATATTACTTAAAAGCCATTGATTTTTTTGAATTTGATCTTTATATTTTGCTGAAAATGTAATTTTATCAATTACTTTTAATTCTTTGTTAAAAAAGAATTGTTCTGTTTCATCGTAATAATCTCCCTCATCTGGAAATTGAAGTTTCACAATGATATAATTTGCAGAATCGGTAAACGTTTTAATATTTTTAGGATTATTAATGGCAGTAGGAATTTTGTTTATTTTAGAAAAATAAACGTCAATCACTCTACCGTCAATATTACCAGTTATAGGATAGGTTTCTTTCTTTTTTGCGTTGTATTTGGTTATTTTTTTATCCTTGTGATCAATAATATATACGTTTTTCGTATCGTAATATTTTATTAACTGAAACATAGAATCGTTTCTTGTATAGGCAAATTTGCTTCTAAAAACTTTATCGTCGGTATCTCGTTCTATTTTTACAGAAGAATCCAGATAAATAGGTTTTTCATTATCAAAAAACTTGATCATATAATTAATATCAAAAGTTATACTCTTATGACTTTGATATTTTGAAATGATTTCATTAATGATTGTTTTATCAGTGTTGGTTTGTGCAATCGTTGAATAACTGATAAATAAAAAGAGGGCTAAAAGTAAATTTTTCATACAAGCTTTTATATATTAGGATTTCTAAATATAAAGCTTTTTTTTAAACAGTATCTTTTTTATGGTTTTCTACATATCGTTTAAAATTATCTATGATAGCCTGCCAACCTTCTTTTTGCATATCTATTGTGTTTTGGTTTTCGGCATCAAAAAGGGTTGTTATTTTGGTTTGGTTTTCTAAGTTTTCAAAAGTTGTAATAACTTTTCGGTCATCTTCCATAGTATAGATGATTTTTTTTAGCGGAATAATTTCATCATAAACAGCTTTAAAATCAAACCCGAAACTTTCATCTTTTGCTTCCATACGGGCAATATAAATTCCGCCGGGTTTTAAATCGTTTTGTACTTTTGGGCAGTGCCAATCTTCTGAAGCAAAATTCCATTTGGTAATGTGTTCAGGTTGGGTGTAAAATTTCCAAACACAATCAATGTCTGCATAAATTAGTGCATCAACTGTTATCTTAGTCGTATTCATATTAAAAATAAAAGGTTATTCAGTTGGCATACTGTTCATATCCATATAAAAAAGTTCCCAGGTGTGTCCGTCAAAATCTTCAATGGTACGTTGTTGCATAAAACCGTAATCTTTCATTTCGGTAGGTTCGGTTCCGCCTGCGTTTAATCCTTTTGTCATCACATTGTTTACTTCGTTTAAACTGTTGAACGATAAAGAAAAAAGAGCAGCTACATTTGATTTGGTATCGGCGATGGGTTTTGTTGTAAACGATAAAAACTTCTCGTGATTTAAAATCATTACAAAAATACTTTCGCTCCAAACCATACATTTAGCGGTGTTGTCAGAAAACTGTGGATTGTTTGTAAAACCTAATGCAGTATAAAAATCCATTGATTTTTGAAGGTCTTTTACTGCCAAATTGATAAAAACTTGCTTTGTCATTTTGATTGATTTTTATGTTATTTACAAATTTAGGTAGGTGATTTTTAAATAGACTTGCCTTAAGACAAGAAATTATTTTTTATGTAAATGCAATGTTTTTTATTAAGGAATTATTTCTGAACTTTCATTGTTTAATTCCGTTAAAATTCGATCTTCAATTTCTGCATTGGGAAGCTCCTGTACATTTCGCAATTGCCGTTCAATTGCACGACTACGGATTCCTGCCTGATCAATGGTGTTTGTTGCTTCTTGCAGTTTTTTCTTGGTTTTTTCTAAAACGCTGCCAAATTTGCCAAATTCTGTTTTTACCACACCCAGCAAATCCCACACTTCGCCGCTGCGTTTTTCTATTGCCAGCGTTCTAAAGCCCATTTGCAAGCTGCTTAATAAAGCACTTAATGTTGTTGGACCGGTAATGGTTATTTTATAATCTTTTTGAATTGTTTCAAACAAGCCCGGAGTTCTTAAAACTTCGGCATACAAACTTTCAAAAGGCAAAAACATAATACCGTATTCGGTGGTATTTGGCGGATCAACATATTTTTCTTTAATATCTTTAGCGTTTTTTATAATGGCATTTTTAAACGATTTTTTAAATTCTTCGATTTTTTCTATATTGCCTTCATCATACGCATCAACAAGAGATTCGTAATCTTCTTTTGGAAACTTTGAATCAATAGGCAGCCAAAGTGTTTTTTCCAGATTGTTGTTGTTGGGCATCTTAATGGCAAATTCAACGATAGCTCCGCTGTTTGGCTTGGTTTTAACGTTTTTTTGATATTGTTCGTTGGTCAGCAGATCTTCTAAAAGGTTGGCTAATTGATATTCACCTAAAATCCCTCTCGATTTAACATTGGTCATTACTTTTTTAATGTCGCCCACACTGTTTGCTAATGTTTGCATTTCACCCAAACCTTTGTGAACCATTTCAAGGCGTTCGCTGATTACCGTAAACGAATCGTTAAACCTTTTTTCTAAAGTCGATTGCAGTTTTTCGTCAACGGTGACTCTCATTTCTTCTAATTTTTTGCTGTTATCATCACGAAGTAATCCTAAACTGGTTTCAACAGTTTCACGGATTTTTTCAAGCTTTATTTCTGTAACCGATTTTATTTGTTCTTGTTTTGTAGCTAAATCGTTAAATTTTTGGCGTTGAAGCTCATTAAAATCTTTAACGTTTTGGGTGAATTTTTCTTCAAATGATTTCAATCCGTTGGCAAGTTCGGTTCTGTTTTCGGCAAGCTTTTCTTCATTCGATTTAATCAATCGTTCAAACCTTTCGTCGTTATTTTTTGTCAGTTTTTGAAGGAGGTTGGAAAAAGTTTCTAACTGCAATCTTTGATTGTTGACTAAATTATTCATTGTTTTTGATTGCTGTTCTGAAAAATCTTTTAGCGAAGCCTGCAGCTCTTGTCTTGATTCTTTGGCATTTTTTTGATTTTCTTCTCGGTTATTCGAAAATTCTGAACGAATCAGCGGATCTATTTTAGAAAGATCTAAATTTATTTTAGTTAAATCAGCGGTCAATTCGTTGGTAGAAACAGTTGGTTTTTTTACTAATGAAATAAAGATATTTACTGCTAAAAGCAACAAAATAACGATTAATAATAGGTTTGATAGTGGCATAAATAGGTAACAACGTATTAAATATCTGCTAAATTAAGTAATAATAGTGTCGTTATAAATTAATATTAAGAATAGAAAAGAATGTCTAGTGTAATAGCATATTCGTCTTTAAATAGTTTTAATTTTGTGTAAGCTCATTTTACTTTCAGCCTTTAAATATTTAAGATAAATTACACAGATTAACTAGAATTTCTTTTTTAATCTGTGTAATCCGTGGAAAAATAATATGAATATCCGCTTTTAGTCATAATAGAAAATTATGTCAGGTTGAGCCTTTCTTCAGGCTCAAGACAGGCTTAGCCGAGACCTTATTCATTCAGCATCTTGCATTTCGAGGTCGTTCAATGTGACAAGCTCGATGTGACAAAAACAATGAAATTTAACTTTTATGATTGATTCCGGATAATCAAAAAAAATGATTATTTTTTCCATCGTTCCAGATGTCCCATCATAAAAGGTCGTGAAAAAATCCATGCGAAAAGTTTGCTTTTTCCACCTTGAAGCATTCCTTTTCTTGAAATTTCAGAAAATTCTTTCAACGTTACATTTCCGCTGATAAACTTTCCGTCTGCATAACAATAACTACAGTATTTTACGCTTTTGCTGCCATCGCTCTCTGTTCCGCCTTTATGAATATCTTTGTTTAAAGGTATTCCACAGCTTTGGCAGTTTTTGTACGTTTGTGTTTTCATAAAAAATTAATGTTTATTGATAGTAAATATTTTAAATGCTGCCATTAAAAATTGCGTGTTGGAACTTTAATTTCTGCCTGCCAGTATGTAACAGTTTTTGTTTTTCCGTTGTCTAAGCCAATGTCATAACTGATCTTTTTAATTTCTGAAATTAAAAAATCAATCTCTTTTTTAAATAAGCCACCTGCATAAGCCAATGTGTGATACTCTCCGTTTTCTCCGCAAATATCTATTTCGTTAGGAAATGAATTTACAGTATTCCGGTCAAGGTTTTTTCCAATATACGTATGGTTTAATTTGTCTGCCTGGGTCACAATAATTTTTGTTTTGATGCCCGATTCCAAAAAAATATCCATAATTTCTGATGATGATTTGTCCCAAAGAGGCTCTACAACTTCAATACCTAAAGGATTGAGTTTACTTTCTCTATACGTTTTTATATCTGCCAAAAAAATATCGCCAAAGATAAAATGGGTAACGCCTTGTTTTTTGAAATATTCAACGGTTTCACGCATTCTACTGTCATAATTTTTTAAGTCTTTTGCAAATAAAACAGTGTGAAGTGGAATGCCAATGCTGTCTGCTTGTTTTGAGAGAATTTCAATAGGAATAGAATGAATGGAAGAAGTTAGCGTTTCTTCGTTAATTGTTGTTAGCAATGAAATGACTTCAAACTGATTGTCTTTTAAAATGGTTTGAAGTGCTAATGCAGAATCTTTTCCACCACTCCAATTAGATAGTGCTTTTTTTCTTTGGTTCATTTTGTGTGATTAACAAGCAGAGTTAAATTGCTACATCATTTTTACAGTTTAGTATTTGGTAGGGCTGTGGGTTGTTGCCGATTGTTAACCGTTTTGGTTAGAGGTACGAAGAAATTCAAAACTTCCTGTTCTTAGATTAATTCCATATTCCAGATAAGCTTTTAAACAGGCAAGAAAATTAGCCCAGCCTTCTGTATTTCCTGCATACCATTTTAGGTTTTCTTCATTCAGCTCCTTTTCGCTTTCAGTAATCCTTACAATTACCGATTGATCTGTTTGTTCCTCTAATGTAATTTCTACGGTAGTGCTGTGATCCCAAACAAAAGATATAAAACGATTCTTTTCTATTTTAATAGCGTTTACAATTGATTTTTGTCCGGGAAACTCAGGCCATTCCCATATAATTTCGGCACCTTCTTCCATAACGCCTGAACTTTTGGAAATAAAGTATTGAGTCATTTCTTTAGGATTGACAATGGCTGTAAATACCGTTTCTATGGGTATTTGCACCTGTAGGACAGTTTTGATAATTAGTTTCATATTATTTGTGTTTGCTGTTTATTTTAATGTTTTTATAATTGGTGGTTAGAGACTATTGACTTATAACCAAATCTTAAAAAGCATCAATAATCAGTTTTTTCATACCCATCATTTTTTTAAAGGCTCCGGGTTTTTTGCTTAGTTCTTCCCAATTTTCGGGACACACTTGCCAGCTTAATCCATATTTGTCTTTTAGCCACCCGCAAACACTTTCTTCGCCACCATTTGCCGTTAATGCTTCCCAGTAATGATCAATTTCGTTTTGGTCTTTACAGGGAATCATAAATGAAACTGATTCATTGAATTTAAATAAAGGTCCTGCATTGATACCGATGAACCGCATGTTCAGAATTTCAAACTCTACGGTAAGTATTTTGCCTGCAAAATCCTGTTGAAAATCGGCAAGCCCCTCGGCTTCAGTGCTAGGATAATAAGTAATATTAAGTATTTTACCGTATTTAAAAACAGATAAATAATAATCGGCAGCTTCTTTGGCATTGTTGTCAAACCACAGGTTGGGGATAATTTTTTGTAAAGTATTCATTGCACGTTGGTATTATAAAATTGTAAAAATGATTAATAGTTCTTTTTAGTGCTAAGTTAAAACGTTTTATCTCCTTTTTACTTGTCTTATGGCAAGAATGACTAAATATTTAGTGGTTATTGAATAGGTTGTATTACTTTTGGATCATATCAGTTTGCAAATAATCATAAAGTTTTTGAATTTGTGGTACCGTAGTAATGTTGTTGTATAAAAACAAAGGTTTCATTAATTAAAAGGTGTATTTTTTCTTGGTTGGTTTTTGTAAAACCGTGATTTCCTTTTTTTACTTTGATGAGTTTGTTGCTAACAGACCGTTTGTTGAGTTCCTTGTGTAATTTTTTAGATTGTTTGAAAGGAACAATAAAATCTCTGTTGCCATGTAAGATTAATACAGGTGTTTTTATGGTTTGTAAATGTTCTATGGGTGAGTATTCCTTTGCAACGGCAATTGCTTCCTTTTTTTGGGTGTTGATATCGTAGGTTGTCATTGTTAAAATCAATTTCTCTCTAATGTTGTATAGTTCCGGTAAAAACAGTTTATATACCTTTTTGGTAAACCAGCTAGCTTTTGTTTTTAGAACCTTGTTTAAATCGGTTGGTCCAAAATTATCAATAACGAAGCGTATTTCGGGTAGCTTACTTGTGGTGGTGTTTGTACAGGCAATCATTAATGCCAGGTGGGCACCAGCAGATTCGCCCCAAAGCCCAATGTTTTCTGTATCAATATTGTAATAGTTTGCCTGTTGTACCAGCCAGTAGATTGCGTCTTTACAATCGTTCAACTGATCGGCAATCCCTATTGTTTTATTAACTAAACGATAGTTTATTGCAACAACAGTATAACCGCTTGCTTGCAATGTATCTTTTATGCCTTGGGTGTAATGGTATTTAATTTCTTTATCGCCTTTTGCCCAGGCACCGCCGTGAATGAAAATAACAACCGGACTTTTGGTATAAATCTTTTTAGTGGGCAGGTATATGTCAAGTTTTACGCTGTCTTTTTCTGCAATTTTGTAGGTAATGTCTTTTATAAAATCCTGTTGGCCGCTGGGGTTTTGTGCTGTTAAGGAAAAAGAAAAGATACCAGCAATTAATAATAAGACTAATTTCATTTTTTTTTGATTTAAAAGGATTTCTAAATTACTGATTTTTTAAACAAAAATGGTTATGAGCCAATTAATTGTTTGCCATACATAATTCTGTAAGATACTTAAAATATAACATAAATTAAAACTGCGTTTTGTAGCTTAAATGAAAAATAGAGTTCGATAGTTTAAAATCGGTGTCTGGCTGTATGCCGTTTGCATAAATAATATTGAATAATCCGCCGCCGGTTTGTATCCCGAATCCTAAACCAAAAGAATATAGTAAATCTTTGTTGTTCTCGCCTTCGTAATACGCAACATCGGTAATGGAGTGTATATACATATTTGGTGCGAGTAAATATCGGGCTTCGTTATACAAGCCAACCAGACTTTTTGCGAGCAGTGAATTTTCTCTAAATCCGCGGATAGAATTTATTCCTCCAAAACGGTAATACTCATTATATAATAAAGGGATGGAACTTCGCAACACTGATCCTTCCAACTGCTGGTTAATATACCAACGATTATTGATCTGCCACAGATAACTTGCGGTTAAATTTATAAATTGTTGCGAACCTTTTCGATTGTCTTTTTCTTCGGTTTTAGATCCAAAACCTGCCAAACCTGTTACATAATATTTCTGTCGGAATAGGGGATGATCCTGATATTTGTTCAATAAATAATTCAGCGTAATAAACTGATTGTTGTAATCGGCAGCCTGATAAAAATTTTCAGTTCCTGCAACTGATGATGTTGATTGATAACCGACACCCACCCGGTGATTGAAATTCAGATAATACAAAACCGCTGCGTTAAATTTGGTGTTCATCATGGTGCTGTCTTGTTTGAACAATTCCAACGAAGCTTTCAACCCAAAAGGCGTGTTGAACAAATAAGGAACTTCGCCCGAAAGATTAAACTGTGTTTGCTGGTTTCCATCGTTTTTCCAATACAGTTTCAGTTGCTCACCTTTGTTTAAAATATTCATTAACTGCAAATCGGCATAACCGTTAAACTGAACCTTTCCGTTATCATCATTGGT
>Ga0308157_10008617_pt1 | contig 11537 bp, 10 predicted proteins | sample PhyBR1_FD_201035 | JGI IMG/M metagenome (GOLD analysis project Ga0308157, IMG submission 201035) | Phyllosphere microbial communities from UC Gill Tract Community Farm, Albany, California, United States - DLSLB.R1 | ecosystem: Host-associated > Plants > Phyllosphere > Unclassified | place: USA...
CTTTGAATAGTCGAAAACTTACGGCCCGTAAATCACGTAGGGATTTCCATATGCCTAAGGTCTTGTTTTACTGACGATGCACTATTTGGATACGCAAAAGATTCTGCTGCCCAAGGCTGGACGTGCATCCAACGCGTCATCCACCATCGAACTGCCGCCGGCGCTGCGCGCCATTGCCGACTTGCTCGGTCTCATGGGCCAGCAGCAGCCCATCATGCTAATTGTCCAAAAGCACGAGCTGACCACGCAAGAGGCGGCTGGCGTTATCGGCGCAGCACGCCTTGACCAGCTAAGTGCCTGAAAACTGCCAAAAAAAATAGCCCTTGCAGAGCCCAGCCGCGCGAAGCGGCTGGGGCAACTGCTAAAGGGCCTTCAATGCCAGGCCCAGTTCACCCCGGCCGATCCTGCGCTGATGCCCGCGCAGGCAAGATGCTGGCCGCCAAGCCAGCACTTGCGTTGAGCTGCGCAGCTTTGTAGCTGAGCTTGTCAGCCAGCGGCACCTTCACAAGGTTTGCGGCCGGCTTTGAAATCGAGCTGGCGCCCACTTCTTCCGGGTAAAACTCCTCCACGACCGCCGCGCCTTCTTCTTCGGACTCCTCGAACGCGCCGTTGGCAAAGCCTTGGTGCGCCGCTGCGTCCAGCGCCGCCTGGTCAAAGCCCTGCACGCTGCGCTCGGCGCCTTGCAGCTTGGCCGCCGTGATGGCTTCGCCCATCGTCATGCCGGCGCGCACCGTGAGGTCCACGTAGTAAATCGCCGAGCGGTGCGACTGCGTGGTCGATTTGCCCCGCAGGCGCAGCTCCAGCGGCAAGGTGGCCAGCAAGCCGCCGGAGACCGCATGGAAGTAGGGGTCGTCACAGGAAACGGAAAAAATCTACAGGGACTTCCCACGTGGTCAAGTGCGCTAGGCGTGACTTTCTTTGAAGACGGTTTCCTGGCGACTGACGTGGTCCGAATTGCATGAAACGAGGAACAGACTGCTCATCTACAGTCGGGCTTGTTGCACTTGGTGCGGCCCCAGATACGAACCGCTCAGCGGGGCTCCATTCGTACGGCGTGGCATCCATTGACCCACAATTTTTTCCCCGAGCTGACCCGCTGCCGGTCTGACCTGTTCAAAGCATCTTCGATTTCACGTCTGGCAAGGAAAGGGCCTGCGTAGCGGACGTTGCCGTCCTGGCTGGTTACGCTGCCGCTGGCATCGCTCCAGCAGGCAGGACGCTGACATGGTGGTCGTCATAGCGTTTGTCTCTGGTCATGACGGCCCAGAGAATCCGCGCGTTCTTGTTGGCGAGCGCCACGGCAGCCTTCTGCCAGCCGCAGCGTTCGCGCAGCCGCTGCGCCCACTGCGAGATGGGGTCGTCGTTGTGCTTGCCGACTAACACAACCGACTTGGCACCTTGTATCAGCAGATTTCGCAAGTAGTTGCTACCGCGCTTGGTGATGCCACCCAGGCTGGTCTTGCCGCCGCTGGAATTCTGTTTCGGCGTCAGTCCCAGCCAGGCGCTACAGGGACTTCCCACGTGGTCAAGTGCGCTAGGTGTGGCTTTCTTTGAAGACGGTTTCCTGGCGACTGACGTGGTCCGAATTGCATGAAACGAGGAACAGACTGCTCATCTACAGTCGGGCTTGTTGCACTTGGTGCGGCCCCAGATACGAACCGCTCAGCGGGGCTCCATTCGTACGGCGTGGCATCCATTGACCCACAATTTTTTCCCCGAGCTGACCCGCTGCCGGTCTGACCTGTTCAAAGCATCTTCGATTTCACGTCTGGCAAGGAAAGGGCCTGCGTAGCGGACGTTGCCGTCCTGGCTGGTTACGCTGCCGCTGGCATCGCTCCAGCAGGCAGGACGCTGACATGGTGGTCGTCATAGCGTTTGTCTCTGGTCATGACGGCCCAGAGAATCCGCGCGTTCTTGTTGGCGAGCGCCACGGCAGCCTTCTGCCAGCCGCAGCGTTCGCGCAGCCGCTGCGCCCACTGCGAGATGGGGTCGTCGTTGTGCTTGCCGACTAACACAACCGACTTGGCACCTTGTATCAGCAGATTTCGCAAGTAGTTGCTACCGCGCTTGGTGATGCCACCCAGGCTGGTCTTGCCGCCGCTGGAATTCTGTTTCGGCGTCAGTCCCAGCCAGGCGCCGAACTGCGCGCCGTTCTTGAACTGTTTGAAGTCACCGACCATAGCCACCAGCGCCGATGCCGTGATGGGGCCGACCCCCTTGAGCTCGGCGGCTCGCTGGACCTGTTCGTCATCCTTCTGGTGGGCCGCAATGCGCTCGTCGCACCACTGAATATGTGCTTCGAGCTCTCGCCAGTGTTCCTGTGCCCTTTGCAGCACCAGGCGCGCCATGCCGGCGATGTCGTTGCTGGCGTCTTCCAGTACGTCGTTGAGGTGCTGCCGCAGGATGGCGGGTGTCTGAGGCAACACCACTCCGAACTCGGCCAGCAGACCACGGATGCGGTTCATGCAGGCCGTGCGATCTTCTTTGAGGGCTTCACGCAGGCGGTGCACGCACAGCATGCCCTGCTGATCCAGCGTCTTGGGCGGCACGAAGTTCATGTGTGGTCGGGAAGCCGCCTCACAGACGGCAGCCGCATCATTGGCGTCGTTCTTGCCGCTCTTGCCCTGGATCCGGTACGGTGCGACGAACTGAGCGGGAATCATGCGGGCATCGAAGCCATGCTCAATCAGCTTGCGGCACCAATGGTGGGCGCCACTGCACGCTTCCATCGCCACCAGACAGCCTGCGGGCAGATCGGCACACCAGGCCAGGAACTTGTCGCGCTTGAGCGCCCGGTTCATGACCACCTTGCCAGCGGCATCGACCGCGTGGACTTGGATGACGTTCTTGGCCAGATCGACGCCGACTCGGATAATCTTGCTCATGGGACTTCTCCTTCCACACAGTGGTTGTAGATTGACTTCTCCGCACGCCAATCTTGGCACTCCGATGCCGTAGCCCGGAAGTGGGAAGTCCCTTCGTATTCGTACGCTAAGCCGGCTGCAGCGGTCGTAGCGGCCTGAACTTGCCCGGGCCGATCTTGGCGCTGCTGTGCCAGAGGTAGTCGCCCGTCAGGTTGATGTGCTCCCAGCCGAGCGGCGACAGGTACTGCAACAGCGCGTCATCGACCGCATGGCCGTTGCCACGCAGCGCGTTCGCTGCCCGCTCCAGATAGACCGTATTCCACAAAACGACGGCTGCCGTCACCAGGTTCAGGCCGCTGGCCCGGTAGCGCTGCTGCTCAAAACTGCGGTCGCGAATTTCGCCCAGCCGGTTGAAGAACACGGCCCTGGCCAGGGCGTTGCGCGCCTCGCCCTTGTTCAACCCGGCATGCACGCGGCGGCGTAGTTCCACGCTTTGCAGCCAGTCCAGGATGAACAGCGTGCGCTCGATGCGCCCCAGCTCGCGCAGGGCTACGGCCAGACCGTTCTGGCGCGGGTAGCTTCCGAATGGTATGGGCGCTTCCCCCGCAAGGGTGGCGCAGCGCCAGCAGGTGGATCCTCCTGGCCTACGGCATCAAAGTGCCAAATTTGGAAGAAACTAAGTTCCTCACAGGCAAACAGGAGAATCCGAGATGAAGCATACCGTGGTGGGCATCGATATTGCGAAACGCGTGTTCCAACTCCATTGGGTTGACAGTGACACTGGAGAAATATTGAGCGTGCAACTCAGGCGCGAGAAGTTTCTGGCGCACTTCGTCAACCGACCTGCCTGTCTGATTGGTATGGAGGCGTGCGGTGGCGCCCAGCACTGGGCGCGCGAACTCATCAAGCTCGGGCATCAAGTCAAACTGCTGGCGGGCAAGTTTGTCAAATCCTTCGTTATGGGTAACAAGGGCGATGCGGCTGACGCCAAGGGCATCTGGATGGCTGTTCAACAGCCTGGCATCAAACCCATTGCTATCAAGACGGAGCAGCAGCAGGCGATGCTTGCGCTGCATCGTATGCGTCAAAGTTTGGTCAAGGTCCGTACCATGCAGACCAATGCGCTGCGTGGCTTACTGACGGAATATGGCGAAGTGATGCCTCAAGGCAAGGTCGGGATTCGCAATGGGATTGCGGCTGCTTTGGCGCGTTTGGAGCTGCGTCTGCCCAAGATTGTGATCGAGGCTCTGCATGAGCAATGGCTGCGAATCACAGAGTTGAGTTCCCAAATTTCGCAAATCGAGCACAAGCTACAGAGCTGGCTAAAAACTGATGTGGCGGCCAAGGCCATCGCCGACATTCCTGGGGTGGGTTTGCTAACTGCAACAGCGGCCGTGGCCACCATGGGTGACCCCAAGGCATTCAAATCAGGACGAGAGTTTGCAGCGTGGCTGGGTCTTGTGCCCAGGCAGACCGGGACAGGCGGTAAAACCAAGCTGCTGGGTATCAGCAAGCGTGGAGATACCTACTTGCAGACGTTGCTCATGCATGGCGCGCGCAGTGTACTCACACATGCCAAGCATCCAGGCCAATGGACGCAAGAGTTGATGAAGCGAAAGCACACCAATGTTGTGGTCGCGGCGTTGGCCAACAAGATGGCCAGAATGATCTGGGCGATGCTGGCACACGAGCGCGCCTACCAAGGTGATTGGCCTAGCGCAAAGCCCGCTTAAAACGCTCATTGCTCGCAAGCAAAAATGGACTCTGATAAATAAACGTGTGAAAGGTTGATCGAGGTAAAAATTAAGTGATGGCAACAGGTAGGACCGTGACTTGCTAAACCTGGTCAGAAAACTGGACATTAAAAGTCCGATTTCCGAATGAGGAGCAGGTCAGCGAAACACCATCGGGGCCAGCAGGAAAATACCCTGCGCACAGGCCGGATATAGAACTGCAGCCTTGTCTTGTAAGCCAAAACTCAAAAAAGCCTTGCTCAACTAGGAAGCGCCCATATAGTTTTCTGAGGTTACCGCGGCCAGACGCATAAGCTCAGACAAGGGTGTCAATTTATGCTTCATCTTATTTTTTCGCTTTCAAGTTTTCGACGCTGATAAGCATCGGATATTTATCCGAACCAATGCGCAGAATCAAGCCGTTTTGACCGGCAAATTTTACCTTCAGCTATTCGCTATTATCTTAGGGCATAGCGTCAAAAATGAAGGTAAAAGAGCGCTGCAGGCGCGCAGCCGCCGGGCGCCAGCGCTGCCTTTTGCAGTCGCCAGACCCTCTACCTGACGCAGGAACGCTGCGGCATGAAAGGGCTACCGCAGATCTAAGAAAAAAACTCGTCCGCCAGATTTTAGGTTTGCCCAAATGGCTGAAGCGCCTGCTACCGCATTGAAAATAGAGGAAAAAGACAAAACTTTCATGTGCTTAAGTTGTAATTTTTGGTAACATGGCATCGTCCAATCTACGTTAGATTTTTATTTGGAGTATTTGAATGAGCAGTCCTCTTCCAGATCAGGCCACCCAAACAATCGCCGTTTTAGCCGCTTGTTTTGTGCAAACACTGGGAGAAAAAGATCCAGAGTTTGCGACATCATTTGAGAAAAACATCAAAGAGCTCTATAGCCGCATGCGAGACAACAGCTATTTCCCTTCCGAGACGCTACAGGCGGTAAGGCTGGTCGGTGATCTACTAAAAAATAAATAATTCACAGGGTTCTAACCTGTCGCTCAAGCCGACCCGCCTACGGCGGTCGGCTTAGCTTGTTCGTTAGCTGTAGAGATTTAGTCAAATGAAGTGCTATTTTCAAGGATGTACAGATAGAGGTATCACAAAGGAGCACATTCCTCCACGTTCATTCTTCCCTAAAGGTGAGAATGAACAGTTGCTGACAATTAAGTCATGCGAAATACACAACAATCGAAAATCGATAGATGACCAATATATATTGGCTCAAATCTGCATGAATGCATCGCCAAGCAATAGGGCGCAAGAAGTTTTTCTTAAAAAAATTAAGCCTCAGCTTTTGCATAATGATGGCGCATTTAAAAAAATGCTATCCAAAGGAGCCGTACCGCTACCCGATGGAAGTGTTAAGTATCCGATTGATATAAGTAGATTTGATAATTTCTTTACGGCTCTGTCTTGCGGGATTATTTTCAAAGCTTGTAAAGAACAGCTGCCTGAAAATTATTTCATTCATCATCAGTACCCTAATTTTTCAAATGAGAACAGTGATGAATTAGGGCTGTGCGTATTTAGGGAGTTTGAGTGGCTAATTGCAGGAGATCCGATTGCGGCTCTGGATTTTGGAAAGCCCAATGTCCAGAATGAACGCATCTATAGCGTAAAAGTTTTTGGCATGCCAGGCTTCAAATCAAGTATCACAGTTGTTCATTTATTTTACGGAAAGTTCAAGGTGGTCTCATTTCTTACGAATGTCCGCCGAGAAGGAGCTAACAATTCAATCTAGCCGACGCTCGCAAGCGAGCGCGGCCGATTTCAGGTGTTAGCCCATTAACTTTCTCCACGCTAAAAATAGGAAAATAAACATGACTCGGGGAAAAATGAACCGCAGCTACTTTGAAGAGAAAAAGCAATTAAGCTTAGATGGTATTAAGCAAGCCCAAGATACCGCAAATGAAGTCATCGGATTGTTGAGTTCTTGGAGCTACGACTTACCAAATATTGTCAACGCTGCTGAGGTGCACGAATACGTTCGCGTTGCCAAAGCGCAGCTTGACGGTGTTCGGCGAGACTTTGAAAAAGTTCGATGGGCGTCTGCAAATACTGAATTAGATTTCGACGAGTGGTTGGTTGAAAATAGCCAGTCAGATTTGATTCTGTAGTAAATCGGCATCCCTAACCTTTCGTTGCGGTGGATTGGCTTTGCCGCCCGCTGAACTTGAAAGTTGAGAGTAACCCCATCTTCTCAGATCAGGCATTTTGTTGACCACTTTGCCACCGATAAGCGCCCCCATTTACTGGGACCAATACGCAGGGTGGAAGCGTTTTGACGTGCAAATTTCACCCTCAGCTATTGGCAGTTATCTCAAGGCGCAGAGGCGAAAAACTGCTCGCCATTCCGCTTGAATCGGCTCGCCAAGGACGAGCAGATGGCCAACGCCATCTTTCATGTGTCTCATGACGTCATGCTGGTGCTCCAACCGTTGGGCATAAAAGTATGAGCCAGTGCGGCTACCGTGAAGCTAATCCAGCTGCGGAAGAGTCCTAAAAAATTGACGTAGGTTTAATAATTAACCCGGCTAGCGGCATAACAAAGTGGTCCAAGCTGATCCTGAATAGAGACTGAAACGAATAACGTACGCTTTCTACAAAGCCGGGGGTCGCCATGGCGACAAAACCGGCGTCTTTACAGCTACTGAATGGCGTGAACTGGCGTTGTCAGTCGTGCTATATGCGGCAATTCCAATTCCTGAGATGGTCCCTCCCGGCGGCGCTTCAGTCCTCGGCGCGAAAGACGATGAAGGTGTTCATCAGGAAGTTGGCGATGAAGGCCGTGGCCACGCCGCCGACCTTGGCCAGCGTGGGCGGGATCGGCAGCGCACTGCCCAGCCACCAGGTGACGCCGGCATTGATGCACAGGCCGACCGAGGCAAACAGCAAGAACAGCGCGGCGCGGCGCAGCGAGCGCCACTGGCGCCGATAGACCCAGAGCGAGGACAGCGAATAATTGACCACGGCGGCCACGGCAAAGCTCGCCGCCGCCGGCAGCAGCAGGCCGTGCATGCGCTGGGCCAGCAGGTGAAACAGGCCAATGTCCACCACCGCCGCCAGACCGCCGACCATCAGGTAGCCCAGCGCCTGGCGTGCCAGGAGCGCCAGGCGCTGAGCGGCGCCGGCTGGCTCCGCCAGTGAATCGTCCGCAGCAGCCGTCGTGGCCGCAGTGCCCGGTCGCATCAGGCGGCGGCCGGCAGGCGCGCGCCGGTCAGCAAGGGCTGGAACACCGGGTCGGCGTAGGAGCCGAAGGTGGCGAAGTCCGGATGCGGCTTGCGCGAGCGGATCAGGCTGTGCACGCCCGCCCGCTGCGCGGCGGCGGCGTCGCGGTCGAAGCGGTCGCCGACCATCAAGGTGCGCCTGGCGGCAACGCCGGTCTGGCGCAGGATGGACTGCAGCCCGGCCGGGTCGGGCTTGAGCCGGCCGATGTCCGGGTCGGTGGCGCAGACCACCAGCTCGGCGCGCAGTCCGAGCGCCTTGAGCTTGTCCACCGCCGGGTAGTCGGAAAAGACGGCGATGCGCTTGCCGGCGGCCCGCATGCCGTCAAACAGCGCAGGCAGATGCGCATAGCGGCAGGCGGCCAGCGAGGGCAGCGGCCTTTGCTCCAGCCATTCGGTGGCCAGAAGGCGCACTTCGTCCTCGGACTTGCGGTGCTGCTGTGCCGTTCTGGCGTACTGCAGGCGCAGGAAGTCGGCTTCGGGCTCCTCGCCCAGCGCCTCGCGCACCTGCCGGAAGGTGCGCAGCGTGCGCAGCGTGTCCAGGCTGCGCGCGTGCCAGGCGTCGCGCAGCAGCTGGCCGAGCATGGCGCGCCGCAGCCGGCGCTGGTCGTACAGCGTGCCGTCTACGTCAAAGACCACCAGGTCGATGTCATTCCAGTCAGGCAGTTGCTTCATTTCGGGTTACTCGCAGGAGAAAGGGGTTCGAGGCGGTAGCCCTGCACTCTATTGGTTCGCCACTTGTAGGCCCACACGCGGCGGCCAGCGAAATAGTGCTGCAGCGCCAGGTCGCCCTATGAGCCTGAGCTGTGAACGGGCCGGGTTGTCTTCACCATTACGGATGGCGCTGAATGGTCCAACAGCCGCTTCGCCTGGTTTGTTGCTGTGTACACATAAAAGCCTGTGCCCCAGCGCGACCAGGGCCAGCCCGAGCACGAACTCGGTCAGTGTGAACACCCCCAGGGTGGAACTGGAAACTGCAACCAGCTTGTCGTAGAGGCGGGTAGGCAGGGAATCAAGCGTCATGCAGCGTGGCGGAAAAAAAAGGAAAAGCGCTGCGCCCGGCGGCCCGGCGCGGACCCCCCGTGTTCAGCACCGCCATGGTCAGGTCAGTGCGCGGTCCCTGGTCCGGACTGCACCGCGGCCACCGGCTCCAGCGTCAGGAAATGCGGCTCGCTCAGCCCGTGCAGCATCGGCAGATCGACAAAGCTGAGCACGACCAGCACCATCACCGTGGCCGCGCTGATGACCATCAGGCGCTTTTCGCGAAACAGCTTCTCGGGCTTTTGCGCCACCGAGCCGCTGCGCATCGACAGGCTCAGGTAGTGGGCGAACAGGATGATGATGAAGGGAAAGGCCAGCACGTACTCGATGCGGTACTTGATCAGGAACACGCCCATCAGGAAGGTCGAGAACAGCGCGTAGGCAAAGCACGAGATCGTCAGGCGCTCCTCGGTGTAGTGCTGGAACGAGCGGCGGTAGCGGTGCAGCAGGGCCACGCCGCCCGGCTCGGCGGTGATCTCGCGGTATTCGGACAGGCGCTTGGCGCCCATCAGGAACGCCCCGCCCATCCAGTAGGCCAGCAGCAGCGAGACCGGCGCGATGGTGAAATGGTCAATCATCGCCCAGCCCAGCATCATGCGGATCGGGTTGTTCAGCGACTCGGACAGCACGTCCAGGTAGGGCTTGTCCTTGGAGCGCAGCGGCTTGACGTTGTAGACCACGCCCGAGACCCAGAACAGCAGGCTGATGACGAAAAACAGCGAGCCGACCCCATAGGCCAGCAGCAGCCCGGCCAGGCTGAAGGCGGCGTACATGGCATACACCAGCACCGGGCTCATCACCCTGTTGACCGCCGGGCGGCTGGACTTGTCGGGGTGAAAGGCGTCGAACTCACGGTCCAGCCATTCGTTGATGATGTAGTTGGACGAGGCGATCAGGATGGCGCTGGCAAAGCCGAGCAAGATGGACCACCAGGCGTTTTCCAGCGACGGGCTGCGCAGCACGTAGGCCAGCACCAGGCCGGGCAGGATGAACACGTGCTTGGTCATGTGGTCCAGGCGGGCCATTTTCAGGTAGTCGCGCCAGTGGGCCGGGCTGTGCAGCGCCTCGTCTGGATGCATTGCATGGGTGGTCATGGGTGAACTCCTTGGATTGACAAATCGGCGGGCGGGCCCGGGCGCTGGGGCGCCGGGGCACCGGCCTCGGAAAGCCTGGCCCGGCGGGCCACGGCGAGCATGGAAAAGGCCATGAAAGGCAGCAGCCAGATGACGCGCGCCTGAAAGCGGTCCATGGACGAGGCCAGCGCCGCGCAGACCACGGCATTGGCCACGACGCCGGCAACCACCACGGCGGCAAAGTCGCTCAGGCGGCGCTGCGCCGGCGCGCTCAAGCCGCTGGTGGCGCCCTGCCCGGCGCGCCGGCGCAGCCACACGGCCACGCCCAGCGAGGCCAGCACCATGGCGTAGGTCGCAGCCGTCAGCCAGGCGTTGAGCGGCCAGGGCTGGCCGGCGCGGCTGCGCTGCATGTCGGCGTAGATGCGGTCGGGCACGCGCCCCTCGTACATGGCCAGCAGGCTCGGGCCGTAGCCGCCGACGTCAACCCGAAAGAGGCCGAGCTGGCGCAGCACGTCCAGCGCCACGCCCTTGGTCACGCCGACCGGGTCGAAGCGCACCACGTCGGCCACGAAGCGCAGCTGCTCGCCCGACAGGCGCCGCTTGCCCTCGGCGTCGGCCAGCGCAAAGGCGCCCTTGGCCGGGTCGGTGGAAAAGAGGAAGTCGTCCCAGGCGGTGGGAAAGTTCTGCACGTAGGCACAGACCGCATAGCCCGCACCGGGGCAATGCTGCTTCAGGTAGGCCGTGCCCGGCCCCAGGTCGATGAGCCGGGCCATCGGGTGCGGCAGGCGCAGCGGCGGCACGCCGACCGCCGCCGTCACCGCCTTGCCAAAGGCCCATTCGGCGGCGCCCGCAGCGCCGATGCACACGGCCAGCACCACGAGCGCCGCGCCCGAGAGCGCGCGCCAGCGCACGAAAAAGAGCCGCGCCAGCAGCGCCAGCACCAGCAGGAGCGCGGCCAGCGCCACATGGCTGCTGTGCGCGCACAGGCCAAAGAGCAGGATCGCCGCCAGCAGCCAGCGCTGGCCGCGCGCCAGCTGGCGCCAGTACACCGCCAGCGCGCCGGCGGCCAGGATCACCAGCGGCGCGAACACGTCGGGCATGAGAAATCCGGTGTAGAGGCCCAGCGGCGTGAGCAGGCTCAGCGCCCCCGCGATGGCCAGCGCCTGGCCGCCGCGCAGCCCCCAGAGCCGCACCATGAGCAGTTGCAGCACATAGGCCACGCACAGCGCCTGAACCGCCACGGCGAGCCACATGTTGCTGCCGGCCAGGTAGCCGGCGTAGAGCAAGGCGCCGTAGTACACCGAGCGCCCGGCCAGCACCACCTTGTCGGCCACCGAGGTGAGCGGCTTGAGCTTGCGCGCCGTTGGCGCCGCAGCCGGCGGCTCGGCGGTGGGCTCGGCGCCGGCCGCAGATGCCGGCGAGGCGCCGGCGGATGCGCCCGGCGCGGGCAGCCACGGCTTGAGCGTGCCCGGCCCGGCCAGCTTGGACAGGCCCATCTCGGCCCCGCGCAGGTAGGTCGGCGTGTCGGGGTAGAAAAACGGCTGGCCATTGATTAAGGCTGTCAGGCACAGCAACAAGGCAATGGCAATAAAAGTCC
>Ga0308157_10008618_pt1 | contig 11536 bp, 9 predicted proteins | sample PhyBR1_FD_201035 | JGI IMG/M metagenome (GOLD analysis project Ga0308157, IMG submission 201035) | Phyllosphere microbial communities from UC Gill Tract Community Farm, Albany, California, United States - DLSLB.R1 | ecosystem: Host-associated > Plants > Phyllosphere > Unclassified | place: USA...
GCGGGCCGTTGCGCGTGCGGGCGCGAGGGTTCGGAGCGTGGAGCGTCGAGCGTGGAGCGCGTTAGAGTGTTTCTCCTGTTCCTCTTCCATCGCGGCCGCGCCCGGTCACGGCCGCCACCACCATGCAACGCATCCAACTCGGGCAGAGCGATCTGCACGTCAGTCCCATCTGCCTCGGCACCATGACCTTCGGCGAGCAGGTCGACGAGGCCACCGCCCACGCCATCCTCGACCGCGCGCTCGAGCACGGCATCGACTTCATCGACACCGCCGAGATGTACGCCGTGCCCGCGCGCGAGGCCACCTACGGCGCCACCGAAACCATCATCGGCCGCTGGTTCGCCAGCCGTCCCGATGCGCGGCGCCGGCTCACCCTGGCCACCAAGGTCGCCGGGCCGTCGCGCGGCATGCCGTGGGTGCGCTCCGGCGCGGGCATGACCGCCGCCGACATCGTCGCCTCGTGCGAGGCCAGCCTGCGCCGCCTGCAGACCGATGTCATCGACCTCTACCAGATCCACTGGCCCGAGCGCCACGTGCCGGCCTTCGGCACGCTCTACTACGACCCGGCCAAGGAGACCTCCGCCACGCCGATCCACGAGCAGCTCGAAGCGCTCGGCGGCCTGGTCAAGGCCGGCAAGGTGCGCCACATCGGCCTGTCCAACGAGACGCCCTATGGCGTGCACGAGTTCGTCCGCCTGGCCGAGCAGCACGGCCTGCCGCGCGTGGCGTCGGTGCAGAACGTGTACTGCCTGATCAGCCGTGCGCTGGAGAACGGGCTGGACGAGACGATGCACCGCCTGGGCGTCTCGCTGCTGGCGTATTCGCCGCTCGGCTTCGGCCTGCTGACGGGCAAGTACGACGCCAGCGGCATCGACGGGCCCGACGCGCCCAGGGGCGCGCGCATCGCCAGCTACGAGTCGGTGCGCAAGCAGCGCTGGGGCCGGCCCGACGCGCTGGCGGCGGCGCGGCGCTACAACCGGCTCGCGCGCGAGCACGGCCTGACGCCGACGCAGCTGGCGCTGGCGTTCTGCTACACCAAGTGGCAGGTGGCCAGCACCATCATCGGGGTGACGTCGGTGGCGCAGCTCGACGAGGACGTGGCCGCGTGGGGCACCTCGCTGTCGGCGGACCTGCTGGCGGAGATCGACCGCATCCGCTGGGAGCTGCGCGACCCGGCCAACTGAGCCCGGCGCCGGCATCGAAGCCGGTGCGCGGGTCGGCCCTCAGCGCTCCGGCTCCAGGCTCTTGAGCCAGCGCCAGAGCGTGGAGCGGCTGACGCCCAGGCGGCGGGCCGCCTCGTGGCGACGGCCGCCCGCCGCCGCCATGGCGGCCTGGACCTGCTCGGCCATGCTGGGCTCGGCGGGGCCGGACGTCGCCGGCGATGAGCCGTCGGCGGCCGGCGCGTCGAAGATCTCCGGGCAGATGTGCCGCAGGTCGGCATCGGCATCGGCGGCGTCGCCCGCGTCGGTCTGCAGCAGGGTCACGCCGATGCGCTCGACGATGTTCTCGAGCTCGCGGATGTTGCCGGGCCACGCGTAGCGCTGGAGATCGGGCAGCAGCGGGGCCAGGGCGCGGGCCGCGCTCGCGCCGCAGCGATGGCGCGCGAGGCAGCGCGACAGCAGCACGCCCGCCAGCAATGCGATGTCCTCGTGGCGCTCGCGCAGCGGCGGCACCGGCAGGCGCAGGATGTTGATGCGGTAGTAGAGGTCGCGCCGGAAGCGGCCCTCGTGGATCATCCGGTCCAGCGGCTGGTGGGTGGCGACGATCACGCGCACGTCGACCGGGATCGAGGCGGTGGCGCCCAGGCGGGTGATCTCGCGCTCCTGCAGCACGCGCAGCAGGCGCGATTGCAGGGCCAACGGCATGTCGCCGATCTCGTCGAGGAACAGCGTGCCGGTGTGCGCGGTCTCGAACAGACCGCGCTTGCCGCCGCGGCGCGCGCCGGTGAACGCGCCTTCCTCGTAGCCGAACAGTTCGCTCTCCAGCAGGGTCTCCGGGAAGGCCGCGCAGTTCACCGCCACGAAGGGCTGGCCGGCGCGGTCGCTCTCGTTGTGGATGGCCTGCGCGAACAGTTCCTTGCCGACGCCGCTCTCGCCGGAGATCAGCACGGTGAGGTCGGTGCGCGCGAACCGGCGCGCCGATGCGATGGCCTTCAGGAAGCAGGGGCTCTCGCCCACCATGCTGGTGAAGCTGTGGCGCGCCGTGCTCTGCCGGCGGCGCTGCTGGATGCGCAGGCTGGTGTCGGCCTCGTGGATGACGCGGGCGTCGTACAGCGTGAGCGCGGCGCCGACGATCTCGCCGCGCTCGCGGATCGGCGTGCGATGCATGATCCAGTCGCTCTGGGCGAACTGCCGCACGGCCGCCCGCTCCTGGGTCCCGGTCTCCAAGGTCGACTGCAGCGACAGCTGCGGCTCGATCTCCTCCAGGAACTGGCCCAGCAGATCGGGCTGGCGGCGCTTGAGCAGCCGCTCCATCGGCGGGTTGACGGCGATGATCCGGTGGTCGCCGTCGACGGCCAGCACGGCCTCCTGCAGGTTGCCCAGCACGCTGTTGAGCTGCTCGTAGCGGCCCGCCTCCAGCCGGGTCACGCGCGCGAGCTCGATGGCGTCCTCGAAGCCCCGGCGGATGCTGCTCAGCGAATAGGCCAGGATGCCGTGCAGCCCGGCTTCCTCGGCCAGCTCGACCACCAGGCTCGAACCGACGATGACCCGGAAGCCGCCCTCGCGCAGCTGCTCGAACTTCTGCCGCGCGTCGTCGGGCGTCTGGTAGGCGTACTGCGCGATCTCGATGTTCAGCAGGTCCTTGATCGACTCCAGCTCCGGGATGGTCTCGCCATACATGACCAGGCCCACCCGGTCGGAGGACCGCCGCGCCTTGATCAGCGCCTGCAGGATGTCGAAGCCGGTCAGCTGGATCGTCGCCACCGGGATGGAGACGCCGGCGCGCAGGATGCTGGCGTTCGAGCCGGCGCTGACGATGGCGTCGACCTGGCCCCGGCGCCACCGGTCCTGCGCCACCGCCACCGCGTGGTGGAAGGTGGCGTCGATGACCTCGATCCGCGCGCGGTGCGCGTACTCCGCCATCACCGGCACGGCCAGCTCCCGGATGTGCCGGTAGCTCACGAAGCACAGGCGCGGCAGGATCGGAAGGCGGGGGCGGATGGTCATCGGGAACGGTGGGGGCACGGTCGATCGCCGGGTTCGTGGATGGCGCGTGCGACCGGATTATCGAAGCGATGGTCCGCGCCGGGGCTCGGGCCCATCCCGCAGGGCCGGGTCGCGCCGTGCCGCGTCATTCGAGCCGGATGTCCGCTTCCCTCACGACCCGGCCCCAGCGGGTGTGGTCGGCGGCGATCTGGCGCGCGAATTCCTCCGGGGTGTTGCCCACCGGCTCGAAGCCGCCCTTGAGGTAGCGCTCCCGGATCTCGGGCAGCTGCAGCACGGCGGCGATGTCCTTCTGCAGCCGCTCGACGATGGACTGGGGCGTCCGGGCCGGGGCCAGGATGCCGTACCAGGAGGTGACGTCGACATCGGGCACGCCGGCTTCCGCCAGGGTCGGGACGTCCGGCAGGATCGCCGCCCGCCGGGCGCCGGTGACGGCGATGGCGGTCAGGCGGCCGTCGCGGATGAAGGGCGCCAGCGTCGGCACCACGGTGATGATCATCGGCAGCTGCCCGCTCGCCACGTCGACGACGGCCTGGCCGCCGCCCTTGTACGGGATGTGCTTGGCCTTCATGCCCGAGCGCAGGGCCAGCAGTTCGCCGGCCAGGTGGGTCGTGGTGCCGGCGCCCGCCGAGCCGAACTCCAGCCCGCCGGGCCGGTGCTTCGAGATCTCGATCAGGTCCTTGACCGTCTTCGCGTTGAGCGACGGATGCACCGCGATCACCAAGGCCGCGTCGTTGAGCTTGGTGACCGGCGCGAAATCGACCGCGGTGTCGAACGGCGCCTTGATCAGGTGGGGCGCGACCACCAGCGAGCCGTCGAAGCCCATCAGGAGCGTGTAGCCGTCCGGCGCGGCGCTGGTGACGACCTGGGCGCCGATGTAGCCCGAGGCGCCGGGCCGGTTCTCGATGATCACCTGCGTGCCCAGGCGCTCGCCCAGCCGCTCGACGATGGAGCGGACCACCGCGTCGCCGCCGCCGCCCGGCGCGAACGGCACCACGATGCGGATCGGCCGGTGGGGGTAGGCGGCGCCCTGCGCCCACGCGGGCGCCGTCGCGCCGAGCAGCGAGGCGGCCAGCGCGGCGCCGAAGGTTCTGCGGTCGGTCATGGGGATGTCTCCGTTTGGGTGGTGGGGAGGTGGGGCGCGGCCCGTGCGCTCAGCGGTCCCAGACCTCATCGGGGACGGGCAGTCCGGCCAGGTCCTCGGCGGTCAGCGGCCGGTCGGCGACGACGCCATGGCTCTCCAGCATCAGGATCAGCTGCCGGGTGTGCTGCGCCGCGTGCCAGGCCGTGCGCTCCAGCACGTCGTGCATGGTCCGCCGCCCGTAGTAGGTGGGAACGGTGTAGCGCAGCGTGCGGTCGCTCTCCTGCGCCCACCAGGCCAGGATGCGGTCGCGCACCTTCAGGCCCCAGGAGGCGATGTCGGCGGCATCCCAGTCCTGCGGCGGCAGGTCGTTGAAGCCCTCGAACATCAGGTCGATCTGCTGGGCCGCCTGCAGGCCCATCTCGGCGACGCGGAAGACGTGGAAGGCGGTGCTCGCCGGCGTGCGCTTGCGGTTGCGGAACTCCTCCCGGAGGGCGCCGGGCGGGAACTGCCGCACGTAGCGCGCCGCCGCGTCCAGCACCAGTTCGAGCTTGCCGACGAGGGCCTCGGGCGGCAGCGCATCCATCAGCCGGGTCTTGAGGTCGAGGAACTTCACCACGTCGCCGAACGACTGGCAGAGCGTGTACCTGTCGCCCAGGGCGACCACCGGCACGCTGCGCGCGCCCAGGGCACGCAGCTGCGCCATGCCCTCGGGGTCGTTGTGGACGTCGATCGATTCGAAGTCGATGCCCTGCTTGGTCAGGAATTCCTTGGTGCGCAGGCACGACGAGCAGCCGGGCTGCCAGAAGACCTTGATGCGGGCGGGCGCGGACGTGGTCATGCGGTGGGTCCTTTCATGGGGTGTGGAAAGTCAGGTCGTCGAGGCGCCGATGGCCGCCAGGGCCGCTTCCGCGCACTGCATGTCCTGCGAGTAGTGGCCGCCGCTCAGGCCGATGGCGCCGACGACCTGGCCGTTCTCCTTGATCGGGAAACCGCCGCCGAAGATCACGAAGCGCGGCGTGTGCACGATGCCGTGCAGCAGCGGGGCGTCGTCCTTGATGTAGTCGTGCCACAGGTGGGTCGGCAGGCCGGTCGCCGACGAGGTGTAGGCCTTGTCCTGGGCGATCTGCAGCGAGATCAGCGAGGCGCCGTCCATCCGCAGGAAGGCCTTGAGCTGGCCCGACCCGTCGGTCACGGCGATGCTCATGGCGAGCTTCAACGCCGCCGCCTTGGCGGTGGCGCCCTGGATGGCGGCGAGCGCGGTCTGCGCGTCGATGGTCGAAATCTGGATGCTGGACATGGCGGTCGTCGAACCTCGTGGATGGGTGGTGGGTGGGTGGGTGGGTGGGTGGGTGGGTGGGTGGGGCGCGATGCGGCGGCCGTTCAGATCGCGTGGCCGAGCTCGTGCCCGTCGGCCGTCGCGGCCAGCACGTTGCGGGCGGTGCGCGCGTCGCCCACCAGGCGCACGTCGAAGCCCCGGGCACGCAGCGGGGCGGCGAGCGACACATCGGGAACGCGCGGCGTGGAGAACGACAGGAAGGCCGTGTCGGCGATGGTGGCGCGGCGATCGCTGTGGATGTCGCGGTATTCGAGCGCTCCCGACTCGAAGCTCTCGCTCCACACCGGCTCGGACGAGGCGACGACCTCGATCGGCAGGTGCGAGAAGCGGCGCAGGATGCCCTGGCGCGCCACGACCGATACCTCGCGCGTGATGCCCTCGCGCGGCGTCAGCACCACGGTGCGTTCGAACAGGCGACCCAGCAGCTCGATGCCGGCATAGGTGCCCTCGGTGTGGTCCATGTCGTAGACCACGGCGGTGCCGGGCTGGCGGGCCCGATGGCGTACCAGCTCCCACAGGGCGGCCTGGAAATCGGGCACCAGCCGCAGCTGCGCGATGTCGGGCGGGATCCACTGCGGGACGTACATCTCGGCGCCCGTCGCCAGCACCACGATGTCGGGGGCCCAGGCGGCGACGGCGTCGGCATCGGCCTCGGCGCCCAGCACGAAGCGCACGCCCCACTTCTGGGCCTGCACGAACTGGTAGTCGTACACGCTGGTGATGGTCTCCCCGCCGGGCAGCCGCGCGCGCAGGCGCGCCTTGCCGCCGACCTCCGACGCGCGACCCAGCACGATGACCTCGTGGCCGCGCCCCGCCGCCACCCAGGCGGCCTCCAGCCCCGCGACGCCGGTGCCCACCACGACCACGCGCCGCGGATGGGCCGTGCGCCGGGGCCGGAAATCGACCTCGTGCTCCATCGCCACCCTCGGGTTGTTGATGCAGGCCAGGGGCAGGTTGTGCGTGATGATGGTGTCCCAGCACGTGTTGCAGGAGACGCAGTAGCGGATGTCGTTGGTGCGCCCCGCGACCGCCTTGGGCAGCCAGGCCGGATCGGCCAGCAGGGTGCGTCCCAGGCCGATGAGCTCGGCCTCGCCGCGCTGCAGGATGCCTTCGGCCTCGGCCGGATCGGTGATGCGGCCGAGCGCCATCAAGGGCACGCCGTTGACCGACGACTTGAGTTCGCGCAGCAGGTCGAGGTAGGGGACGGCCGGACCGAAGCGGTCGGGCACGTGCATCTCGAGCGACTTCGCATGCGCGCCCTGGGCGAAGCAGACATAGCTGGCCTCCTTCGATCGCGTCAGCAGTCCGGCGACGATGGCCGCCTCCGCCGGGCCGATGCTGCCCGGCACGCCATCGTCGCCCGGCAGCTTCAGGCCGATGATGAAGTCGGAGCCGCAGAGCGCGCGGATCGCGTCGACCAGCTCCGCCACGAAGCGCACGCGGTTCTCCCAGCTGCCGCCATAGTCGTCCTCCCGGATGTTGGCCCAGGGCGAGAAGAACTGGTGGAACAGGTGCCCGTGGGCGCAGGACAGCTCGACGCCGCTGAAGCCGCAGTGCCGCAGCCGCTGCGACGACAGCGCGAACTCCTCGATCAGGCCCCGGATCTCGCCCGGCTCGAGCGCATGCGGCATCGACCAGCTGAGGTCGTCGGGCAGGCGCGACGGACCGATGGCCGTGAACGTGCGGCCGACCTCGTGGCGTGCCCGGCCGCCATCCTGGATCTGCCCCAGCAGGCGGCAGTCGTGGCTCTCGACGGCATCGGCCCAGCGCTTGAAGTCGTCCAGCTGGGTGTCGTCGTAGATGCGGGGGCGGCTCCACGCGGTCTGCCGCCGGGCCATGGAGATCGGCTCGGTGACGATGAGCGCCGCGCCGCCCTCGGCCCGGTTGGCGTAGTAGCGCACGAGGCGCTCGGTCGTCCGTCCGTCCTTGGCCATGTAGGTGCTCATGGAGGTGTGGGCCACGCGGTTGCGCAGGCGCCGGCCCGAGAGGGTGAGGGGCGCCAGCAGGGCCGACGTCGGGGTCGCTTCCATGGATGGGGTTCCGCAGTGGAGGGCAGGAGGGAAGGGCGGAGGCGGGCGGGGCCTACTTCAGGCGCCCGGTCCGGGTGTAGAAATCGCGTTCGAGCCGGACCAGCTCGCCGAGCTGCCGGGTGAGCTTCTCCGGCGTGTCGAGCGCCGTGTTGCCCACGGTGCCGAGCTTGCGGAATTCCTCCTGCAGCTCGGGGTCCTGCGCGGCGGCGGTGAAGCCGGCCGTCAGGTAGGCCTTGCGATCGGCCGGCACGCCCCTGGGCACCGCCACCCAGCGCGTCGCCATCCAGACGACGTCGCTGCGACCCAGGCTCTCGTTGAGCGTCGGCGCCTGGGCCAGGAAGGGCGAGCGCTCCTGGCTCGAGACCGCCACCGGCACCAGCTTGCGGCTGTCCAGGAAGCTGCGGATCTCGCCATAGAAGCCCAGCGCGATGTCGACGTTGTTGCCCAGCAGCGCCGTCATGGAGGGCGCCCCGCCCTGGAACGGCACCTTCAGGAACTTGGCTCCCGAGACCTGCTCGACCTGCTCGACCAGGTACTCGAAGATGGTGCCCGGCAGGATGCTGACGCGGATCGTGCCCGGCTTGGCCTTCGCCAGCTCGACCAGGTCCTTGAACGAGCGATCCTTGTGGGGGCCGTCCGCCGACACCACCAAGCTGATGCCCTCGCTGTTGAGGAAGGCGATCGGTTCGAGCTTCTCGTGGCTCCAGCGGCCCTGGGCGCGCAGCATCGAGTCGGCGAAGATCAGGTTGGCGATGACCGCGACGGTGTAGCCATCGGCGGCGGCCTGGTTGGCCAGCCAGGTGTGGCCCACCAGTCCGCCGCCGCCGGTGCGGTTGTTGACGATGGCCTGGGCGCCCGTGTATTTCTCGAAGTACCTGGCCGCCAGCCGGGCATTGATGTCCATGCCACCGCCCGCGGGGTAGACCACGTTCACCTCGATCGGCTCGCTCGGATAGTCCTTGGGCTTGAGCCGGGCGATGCGCGCCTTCGCATCCGGGGACTGCGCCTCGGCGGACGGCCAGCCACCGAGCGTCAGCACGGCCGCCATGCCGGCGGCCACCACCGTGCGGCGGCTGGGGAGGGATGAATTCATGGGTCAGGTCTCCTTGAGTTGGGGATGCGCGAGGGGCGCGGGGCGCTGGCGCCGGGTCAGCCTGCCGATCGCCACGGCCCCCACCAGCAGCGCCGACAGGGCGAGCAGGCCGACGGTGAGCGGGCGGTCGACGAAGATTCCGAAGCCGTCGGGCGACATCACCAGCGACTGCCGCAGCGACTGCTCCAGCAGGGGCGCCAGCACCAGCGCCAGGACCAGCGGCGACATCTCGTAGCGGAACTTGCGCAGCACATAGCCCACCACGCCGAAGGCCAGCATCACCCACAGGTCGAAGAAGTTCTTGTTGGTCGAGTAGGTGCCCACCACCGCCAGCAGCAGGATCACCGGGAACAGGATGGCGTAGGGCACGCGCAGCAGCTGCACCCACAGGCCCACCAGCGGCAGGTTCAGCACCAGCAGCATCACGTTGCCGACGTACATGCTGGCGATCACGCCCCAGAAGACATCGGCGTGCTCGGTCATCATGGACGGCCCCGGCTGCACGCCCTGGATCACCAGCGCGCCCATCAGCAGGGCGGTCACCGCGTTGCCCGGCAGGCCCAGCGTGAGCAGCGGGATCATGCCGCTGGCCACGGCGGAGTTGTTGGCCGACTCGGGCCCGGCCACGCCTTCGATGGCGCCGTGGCCGAAGCGCCCCGGATCGCTGGCCAGGCGCCGCTCGAGCGCATAGGACATGAACGACGCCGTCACCGGTCCGCCGCCCGGCACCACGCCCAGCAGGAAGCCCAGGCCGCTGCCCCGCAGGATCGGCTTCCAGGACATCCGCCAGTCCTCGACCGTCGGCAGGATGTTGCGGATGCGCGTGGCGACGATCTCGTTGCGCGCGAGCTGCTCGATGTTGATCAGCACCTCCGACACGCCGAACAGGCCGATCACCACCGCCACCAGCTCGATGCCGCCGGCGAGGTCGGTCGAGCCGAAGGTCAGGCGCTCGGTGCCATTGACGCTGTCCAGGCCGATCGAGGCGAAGACGAAGCCCAGCGCGATCATCATCACGCCCTTGATGGCCGAGCCCTCGATCATCAGCACGGTGCAGACCAGCCCCAGCAGCATGAGCGCGCAGTACTCCGGCGGCCCGAAGCGCAGCGCCACGCCGGCCAGCAGGGGCGAGAAGAAGGTCAGCGCGACCAGGCTGAGCGTGCCGGCGATGAAGGAGCCGATGGCGGCCATGCCCAGCGCGGCGCCGGCCCGGCCCCGCCTGGCCATCTGGTGGCCGTCGAGGCAGGTGACCACCGAGGCCGCCTCGCCCGGGATGTTGACCAGGATCGAGGTGGTCGAGCCGCCGTACATGGCGCCATAGAACATCGCCGCCAGCATGGCGATCGACGCCACGGGAGAGAGGGTGAAGGTCACCGGCATCAGCAGCGAGAGCGCCGCCAGCGGGCCGATGCCGGGCAGCACGCCGATGAGGGTGCCCACCAGGCTGCCGATGAAGCAGTAGTAGAGGTTGGCCGGCGTCATGATGACGCTCAGGCCGCCCAGGAGTCCCTGCAGCGCCTCCATCTCAGAAGCCCCAGGGGCCGCGCGGCATCGACATGCCCAGCAGCCGCGTGAAGACGACATGGACGGCCGCCGTGGCGGCGAGCCCGATGCCGATGGCGAACCACCAGCTGCGCTTCTCGATCAGCCGCGTGAGCACCGGCATCATCAGCGCCGAGGCCGTGATGAAGCCGGCGAAGCGGACCAGCAGCACCAGTGCGACCAGCCCGGCGACGAGCGCGCAGACCCGCGCCCACGCGCCGCGCTCGGCCCAGAACGGTTCCGCGTCCGCGGCGTCCGCGGTGTCCGGATCATTCGAGGCACGACGTGCCGGCGCCATCGCGCGCCGCACGACCAGCAGCCCCGCGCAGGCGGCGATGAGCGCGCCCGCCACCAGCGGGACGAAACCCGAGTCGGGGCCGTTCGCGCTCCAGGCGCCCAGTCGCCAGGCCTGGACGCACAGCGCCACGCCGACCACGATCCAGACGACGTCCAGCACCGGTTCCAGGCTCGCGATGCGGATCGCGCCGGATCGCGCCGGAGGCAGCGGGGCATCCGGGCGGGAGGCCGGCGAAGGGGCCGGCGCGAAGGGCGCGCGCGTTGCCGCGGCCGTCGCCCGCGAGGCTTCTGCAGTCATGGATGTCTCCTCTCGCCAGCTGTGTGGTGCCGGTCTCATGGCCTGCGAACGCATGAGTTGTGCCAACTCCCGCAAGCGTCGCGACGGCCCGCTCCACGAGGGGGAAGCCATTGCCGCTACGCTCGACGCGTCTCGATCCGGGTCGCATGCACGTCGCGCGGGCATGCGCGGCCCGCTTCATTGAGACGTCGCTGAAACAGGGATTACCCGACGGTGCCGATCAGGCCCGACCGGTCGGACCCGTCGATCCGACGCATGCGCCCAACGACAGGAGAAACAGGAGGAGGAAGCCATGGCGGCCCGCAGAACCCACGTATCGGAAACCCCGGCGACCCGCCTGCTGCGCGCCAGCGGCATCGCCTTCACCGAGCACCCGTACGACTACCTCGACCATGGCGGCGCCCGCCACAGCGCCGCGGTGCTCGGCCTCGATCCCTCCATGGTCGTCAAGACCTTGGTCATGCAGGACCAGGATGCCCGGCCCCTGCTGGTCCTGATGCATGGCGACCGCACGGTCTCCACCCGGAACCTGGCGCGCCAGATCGGCGCCAAGTCGATCGAGCCGTGCCGGCCGGAGGTCGCCAACCGCCACAGCGGCTACCTGGTGGGCGGCACCTCGCCCTTCGGCACCCGACGCGACATGCCGGTGTTCATCGAGTCGACCATCCTCGAATTGCCACGGATCGTCATCA
>Ga0308157_10008619_pt1 | contig 11535 bp, 6 predicted proteins | sample PhyBR1_FD_201035 | JGI IMG/M metagenome (GOLD analysis project Ga0308157, IMG submission 201035) | Phyllosphere microbial communities from UC Gill Tract Community Farm, Albany, California, United States - DLSLB.R1 | ecosystem: Host-associated > Plants > Phyllosphere > Unclassified | place: USA...
TGTAGTTTATTTTTCATAATCTATGTTGTTTTATTGCTAATTGTTTTGTGAGATATAGTATATTTTATTGGTTTTTGGTTGGTTTAGTTTGCTGAGATCCTTCGGCAAGCTCAGGATGACAAAATGTATATTTTATTTGGTTTTGGTTGGTTAAAATGTTCATTGTTTATTTGTCTGCTTTAAGCATTTTTCAGACTCCTATGGAGTGACAAACTTTGTGTTTTTGGGTTTGTTGAGATCCCTCACTGCGTTCGGGATGACAAGAATGTTATAAAAATAAAGTAAAAGAACTCCAACAGCGTTTTAATGATGTTGGAGTTTGCTTAGTACTTATAGTCTAAAAGTTAAAGTGTAGTTGCTTCGACAGGCTCAGCAACCGTTTGACTTTAGTAGACTATCAACTTACTTTTTAACAACCTTTACCGTAGCGGTACTGCCTTGTGTGGTAGTTACTTTTATGAAGTAGGTACCTGCTGTTGCACCATGCAGGTTTATCTGGTTGTTGTTACCAAACATGCCTTTTTGTATTTGCTGCCCCAGTACATTATACACTTCATAATTATGTAATGTTTCTTGGGTTTCTATGTTTACTATGTCGTTGGTTGGGTTGGGGTACACATTTACATTTATGTTGTTAAACTTTTCTGTGCTTACAGCTGTACCGCAAACACTTGCCGCTAATTTAGCTACAAAAAAATCCTCATCGCCGCTGCTTACCAAAGGTGTAATACCCAATGTGTTGTTCATAAACAAATTGGAGTTAAAAACACCACCGGTTATATAGTTACCGTCGTTATCGGCAGCTACAACGCTCATCTGTTTAGTACTTACTGCCTGCCCCGGTATATCATGTACATTTATGACTGCCCCCGTTTGTTTGTTCAAACGAATTAGTACAGGGTCTGGTTGATAATTTACTATTGGTCGTACTATTTCTATTGCATCCCAAAAATCTGCACCGCCTTGTGCACCAAAGGCTACTTCATTACCATTAAGGGCAATGCCCTTTCCGTGACGCGGTGCAGGTCCTAAAACACCTGAACTATAAGCTGCTGTTGCCTGTACCCATTGTACGGTACCACTGCTGCTAAGCTTCACAATCATCGGTATGGTCCAATCGGCACCGGGGGTAAAGGTATAATCAGTCGTAGAGTCGTAAGGGTCATAAATCTTAAGGTTTGTTTCGTTTTGGGCTTTATATAAATTACCGCCAATATAAATATCTGAATTCGTATCTACTACTAAAGAATTAATACGGTTAGTTGCTAAAAAACCGTTGACGTCATTTGAATAAATCTCCCTGAGCCATTCCAAACTACCATCTGCACCATTAAATGCAATTATATACGAGCGGTTTACAACAGTTTTATTATCATAAGTAAACGGAGCTAAACCTGACCCAGACTCTCTACTACCTCCTAAATAATATCTGTTTAAAGTTTCGTCATAATTAAAACGAGTTTTACCTCTAAAAGGTAAAGAACTGTCTGCCGAAATAGGTAGTACCATACTGTTTACATAATTTAAATCGGTACCGTATTTTACTAAATGAAACTGCCGGGTATATGTAAAAGTTGCAGGGTCGTAAGCATATTGGGCAGGCACGGTAATGTTACCGTCTAAATGTGTGCCGTTTAAAAAATTTGCTATGAAATGTATGGTGTCATTTTTTATTACAATGTCCGAAATCTGTGCTTCTCTGTTAGCTTGGGTAACTGTACCTTGTAATGCTTTTTTCGCTATAAACTGCCCATTACTATCATATTTAATCAAGTAGATCCGCTTATAAGCTTCCGGGTTTGCAGGATATGGTGTAACATCGTGTGCACTATTTGGGCTAAAGTGAATGGAATAATTGCTGCCTCCTGTTAAATAAGCCCCGACATACACGTTATTGTTGTTGTCTAATACTAGATTATAAGCTTCATCTTGTGTGCCTTGCCCACCAATAGCCTGGCTCCAGCGTATCTGACCTTCGCAGTCGGTAGAAAACAAAAAAATGTCATCGCCCCCTAACGAGCTGTTATAAACATCAACAGGCTCTCCATCAAGCTGTACACCAATAGTGCCGTGCATGCTGCCTATAAAGTAATAGTTATTGTCGCTGCCTACTTTTACATCGTAAATCAGGTCGGCGCCTTGTATGCCTCCTCCGCTTACTGCCCAGTCCCAGTTGTATTGTTGTGCCGTGGCTGGTATTGAGAATAGAGAATAGAGAATAGAGAATAGAAGGATTAGGAAATTGGATGTCGACTTCTCGATACACTTCGTTACTCGAAGTGACGATTGAGGGTGACATGGGGTTGTGTGTAATTTATTTTGCATAGCTATATATTTTGTTTATACTTTACTTGTGAAATGCTGGCTTCTCGATACACTCCGTTACTCGAAGTGACGGTTCAGCATAACATACTGTATATTTTATTTGGTTTTGGTTGGATGTGTTTAGATCCCTCGTTACCTCAGGATGACAAGAATGTTATAAAAATAATAAAAACGGCGTTAAAAGCATAACACTTCTAACGCCGTTAAGATAAAATGACTATTTTTTAATTAATTTTTGTTGTGTTATACGTTTGCCGTCGGCTTCCAGATTTACAATATAGGTACCAGGTGCCAGATTACTCACATTTATCGTGATCTCTCCTTCCGTACCTTTTACTGTATATTTACCACGTTGAACGCCAAGTACATCATGGATGGTAATGCTTTGGGCGTTTTGGTACTCGGTACCAAGCTTATAGCTTACTGCTGTGATTTCGTACGCCGGGTTAGGCGATAGTACCAATTGCGGTTCTACTACTTCGGATCCCCCTTTAGGATAGTATTGGGTAGGGAAACGGAAATCCCAAACATCCATACAATCTGCCGTTTGTATTACCAAACCGTCTGGTGCACCTGGTGTAAAGCTGCTGTTAGGGTAAAAATACAACGGATTAATTAGATTTGCTCCCGGATTAAGTGTTACCGTAGCCGGCGAATAAGTACCATACCCGTTAAGACTGCTTAGGTTTACGTTCATCGAGGTGCCGTACGGATTATTTATGAAAACCGACAATTCGTAAATACCGCCCGGTATAGCTTTTATACTACGTATGCCGCCAGTGAACTTACAAGGTTTCACATCGCAATCTTTACCAGCCGTAATATGTGGGGTATTACTGCTAAAGGTACAACCCATTTGCGTAACATTAAGCTGGTAATAACCTGCTATGGTAACAGGCTGATTAGGTATGTAAGTGTTGCTGCCATTTTGCGACGTACCTCCGTTTATTGTCCACTCATATCCTTCATAAATACCCAACGGACCTAACAGGTATTCGCCGTTATTTAAACACATAGTGTAACAACCACTTGGTACCACCCACAACGCGCGTTCAGGGTTGTGCGGTGCCTGTAAGTAGCCGGTTGCTGTACAACCGGTTGGTGCGGTATAGGTTACGCTGTACGCACCGCCTTGTGTTACATAAATGGTTTGGCCGGTAGCACCGTTGCTCCAATTATAAGTACCTGCCGGGCCACTTGCGGTAAGGCGCAGAGTGTAAGGCTGGCAATCATGTATATTGTAGCTTATTACAGGAGCTGCCACCTGTGGGTGTGCCACTACGGTTACCGTAAAGCTGTTGGTACAGCCCGTATCGGTTACATAGCGGGTTTCAAAGCTGTAATCGTAACTGCCCGGTGTTAATCCGTTCAGGTCTAAGGTAAGGTTGGTATTGCCTGCAACCCAGCTGCCCATAGTACCGGCTATTGGTGTGCCGTTCAACGTCCAGCGGTGTTCTATGCCCGTATCGGTAAAGATACCGGTAAGCGTAGTGCTTTCGCCAAAGCACACGCTGGTACTGCCGCTGATGCTTGCAAACGGTGGTTTACGCAGTTTGTAACTTACAGCATGCTCTGCCATATCGTAATTTTTACAACCGTTGGCGTCTATTAACACCGGCCAGTAACTGCCGCTTTGGGTTGGCAAATAGCTTAAGCCCGTAGCCACCTGTACGTTATCGCGCATCCAGATAATGTCACTTGGAACAGGTGTACTTGTTGGAATAAAACTTAAGGGCGTGGCACTGCCTTCACAAAAATCTGCCGGATCAGGTGCTATTTCCCCATTAAAAACTGCCTGGTTAATAGTTGCCGTAACCGCAGACGAGGTAAACACACAACCGTATTGGTTGGTAATCTGTAAAGTAATAGGAAAATTATTAGTACTAACACCTGATGGCAAATCAAAATTAATATCGGTAGCTATATTACTTGCCACATAACTGGTACCGTTAAACAGCCAGCGGTATTCATAACCAGGCATCATGGTACCGACCGGTATGTTTAAGGTAACAGGTTCTTCTGAACAATACGATGCTGCCAAAGAAAATGTAGTTACCGGGTTAGGATCTATGGTAACGGTAATAGGTACGCTACAAGTTGGTTTGCCTGTTGATGTAAGGGTAAGGGTATAAGTATATGTACCCGGGGTTACCCCTGTTATTGTATGGCTTTGCCCTGTAGCCGATCCTGTAATGCCCGGACCGGTATAGGTAAAAGTAATGTTGGCAGGGTCAATATCAAATATAGTAGAATTGTTTAACAATTTTACGGTATAATTGCCGCTACCGGTACAGGTAACTGCTGCTTTTACCTTAGGTTCGTAATGCTTTATAACCGTAGTAGTTTTAACTATGGTACAGTCGCCATACGTTAAGTAAGCTTTCACAATATGTACCCCCGGAACAGTGGTTGTAAACACGCCGTTTGGTGTATTTTGTGTTAAAGGGTCTAATGTTAAATGAGGGCTTCCCCACCAGCTGATAATTGGTGTATAACCGGGAGAGGATATTACCGTTCCGGTAATTGCACCACAAGAACTCCAGCCTGCATTCATAGATACATTAGGGTCAATATTACCTGTACAGCTGCCACCGCCCGGACCTGTACCGCCACCGCAGCTTTCTTCTACCTCAACTTCGTCTGAAGTTACTACACAACCATTATCATCGGTAACCACAACATAATAAGTTCCGCCCGGCGTAATACCTTGGGTTACATTAGAAATTGTGTATTGATTGGTTGATGACGGACCATAAATACTTCCTCCGTCTTTAAACCATTCGTAGGTAACCGATGGTGTTACACCTGTAGAAATATTTGCATACAGCGTAATAGGCGAATAATTTGTTGGGCATACTACGTAATCATATCCCGGAGTTATGTCTATCTGGGTTAGCGGATATATAGTAACCGTTTGTGTTGCAGTTGGCGTATAAGCGCACATGTTTACAAGTCTTACCGTAAGGGTTTGTGCAATGTTGCTGCCTGTATAATTGGTAAACTCGTTATTAATATCAAATGCAACCCCGCTTGTAAACGGATAAGACATAGTTGAGAATGGTCCGCCGTTATAACTTACCTGCACTGCTGCAGGCAAACCGTTGCTTGTTGTAACTTCAATTGTAATGTCATTACTACTTGGGCATATACCGGCAACAGGATCAAGTGTTATTGTTGGCAATGTAATTAACTGAATAGGATAGGTAAACACTTTTGTTTCTGAACATTTGGTTACATACAACTGTAATTCGCCAGTATCAATGCCACCGCTTATCTCGTTAAAGCCAACTTCTACCGTTAAGCCGTTAATACCGTTAATGATACTACCAAAGTTGGCTGTTGATCCGGTACCTACAATTTTCCATTCAATATGGTCAACATCCATACCGCTCAGGTTTGCCGTAAAAGTACTTGTACTACTTGGGCAAAACTGTGTTAAGCCACTATTGTTTAAAATAGTTGCATTTACCACAATTTGGCTTACATCAAAATACACCGGATCTGATTCGCAGGTTACGCCGTTTTTCACAATCTGTTTAACTACCTGAATGGTTGCCGTAGGGCTTGCAAAGGTAAAATCGACCTGAGTGCCGGCATTGCTGCCCACTACCGAACCAGTGCCCGAAAAAACACTCCACACGTAAATAGCGCCCGGTTCGTTTTCGCTTATTTCATAAGTATAAGGTACGTTTAAACACACGTTTGGGGGTCCGCTAATGGTACCCGTAAGTACCGGTTTTGCAATAACATCTACCACCACAGGATCGCTAATACAGCCGTTGTTGTTTGCCGTTACCACGTAAACACCGCCGGTATTAAAAGTATACGAAGTACCTGATCCAAAAGCAGTATGTACCACGGTACCACCTAAGCTTATTTCCCAGCTTACCGGCATTCCGTTATGCGATGAGAAATTTCTAGTTTCGCCCGTACAAACCGTTAATGGTTCATCGGTAACTATTTCTACATTCTCTACTACTTTAAACTGCATTTTAGCTTCTCCACCACATTTTCCTCCATCTATCAGCGTGTTACGATAACGTACACTTAAAGTATAAGTACCAGGAGTCATACCATCGACTACAATTTCGTTACGTTGATCGGTAAGTACCAGCATCGGGTGGTATTCATTACCATCAATCGCCCATATAAAATCAGTTGTTGGCCATTGAGGTAAGGTAAAACGTCCTTGTTTGCCTTCACAAAATACATCAGGACCTTTGATTTTAGCCTGTTTTAATATTACCGGTATTTTAACCGTGTTCCAAAACGGGCATGAACATCTTGAAAGGTAACTTACATAGCCAAAACCGTCAGCAGGATCTACCTGATTCCAAACTACTTCAATCGATGTACCGTTATTAGCGACAATATCACCTCCAATTACTTTCCAATCACCACCACAACCATCGTTTACACTGTACCTCTGGCGACTGTTTTCACATACTACGCTGGCGCATTCAATCGGCACCACTTTTTCTTTAGTTATACGTATTTGCATCTTAAAGACATCACTGCAATTACAGCTGTTTGTGACAGTTAGAAAAACAGTATACACACCTGGATTAGTATAGGCATGAGAAGGTTCGAAGGTGTTGGAATATGTTCCGTCTCCAAAATCCCATAGATAGCTAACAATAGCAGATCCATTATTTTCGGTAGATAGGTTATCAAAAGAAATAACAGTATCTACACAAAACTCTCTTTGTTTTGGATCTACCCCATCTATTAAGAAACGTGCTATCGGCTTAGCTATTTTCTCTACACAAACGCTTAATACTTCTACTGAATTATTTATATAAGTAACAGTTAAGGTTAAGTTACCATTACCGCTGCTGCCCCACTGAACAGCTGCGTTGTTATTGGTACTTCCTGGTTGTACCGTACCACCGGTTGCCTGCCAGTTTACGTGCTGTATATTGTTAGCCGTAAAAGTATAATGTACTACGCTTTCTTCGCAAAAGCGAATACACTTGCCTTCTTCAATATTTTCGAGTAAATCTACATAAGTAGTCTGGTTACCACGCTCGCCTTTGTCGTCATACTCGATACAACCAACTTCCTGATCCCAGGTAAGTACAGGATTGTTTGCTGTTTGGGCCTTTATCCCTAAAGACCACAGGAGCATCAGTAAAATGCCCAACGCCCGAATGGGCAGATTTGTAGTTTTTATCATTTTTTGAATGTTTTTAATTAAAAAAATGGTTGTCTGGGTGCTACCGATACCTAAACCGATAGTTTAAAGGTTAATTATTATTGTTTATGTTTTTTTAGATACGCTACTTCCTTTTGGTGACCAAAGTATTATTGTCAATATTATGTATACTTTATACGTTTGCTTTACCTACGTGTCAAGTAGCATCTGTAAGTGATGATGCTGAACTGAATGTTAGTAAAAAAGCCACACGTGTTAAACTAACAACGCACGTGTGGCAGGGGTAAGCAACATAGGTGTTTAAAAATACTATCCTATTTATGCATAGCATTCTTTATATCTTTTGTTTTTTTAATATCCTGTAATCTTTCTTCCAGAACTTTAACGGTATCTTCCAATACAGCAATCATTTTTTTTATAACGATCTCATCATAGAATAGTTGCTCTGCTGAAAACATCTCATTTGTTGGGGGAGTTTTAGTACAGGAATCTCGTAACTCACTTATTACAGCGTTATTTATAACCCTGTATTTTTCTTTAACGACAAACAGACTATTAACCGGCATATTACTCAGATTAAATTCAAATTCAGTAGGCGGACAATATTAATTACTTAGAATTATGTATATAAGACAGATATCATTGTTTTAAAATACCCACACACAGGATTTCCATATGCGTGGGATGGGCAAATTAGGTGATTATCTTCTTCTTTTCATATAAGTTATTGCTGCGTGATTTGGACCAAAGCCACATTAAACACTGCATTCGCGCTGCTCTTTGTAAAACCTCTTACAGCAGCGACAATTCTTTTCTTTGTCCAACTATCATCTTCAATCGGATCATTGTAAGTATCACCAAGATAAATAACAATAAACTGCAGTTGTAATTTTTCAGTAGATGTTAGGTTTAAATCTGCCTGTATTGTATCGGCAAGAACTATATAATCTATACTTTGCGACCCGATAAGAGTATCCAAATATGATCTCATTTGCAGTGACACGTTCAAAGCTGTGTAGGAGTCTTCATAATCAGTTAAAAAGAAAGCGGCTTCGGTTGCTGTTGGTAAAGAAAAGCCCACAGGCTTTAAGGAAGTGAATAAGGGAACATACAGAGAAGCAGAATCCAATAATACTATTTTTTGGGAAAGTGTTGTGTCACGATCATCAAAATAGGTTACATAACCAGCAGTAAGCTGCTGCGTTATAAATGCCAGATCGGTTCGTGCAGGTTTACCCTGAACCGAAGTACCTGACGTTTCAGATGAATGTATAAAAGTATTTGGGGCTTGCTCATAATCTCCGGCATCACATGCCATTAAAATAAACAGAAATACCAAAGAGCAAATGAATGTAGTTTTTTTCATAATGGTTTTTATTTTTAGAAAGAATATATAGAGATAAGTAATTTCTGCAATGGAAGTAAACCAAATTTATACAGTTGATTTGGTCTTCGCAAAAAGTTGTTGTGCAGTTTGATCAAACTGCGACAGTCTAAATTCATAAACGATTATTTTACAGCATATTATAATTATAAAAAAAAGAGTACCTTTAAAAAAAATACATTTATCTGATAATTGATGCGCAACATTTACTTGCTTTTTTACCTTTTTACCTGTGTTGCAACTGCCTTAGGACAATCACAAAAACAGGATAGATCTGCAGATTCTTTTTTAAACAATCTGTTAGAAAATGTGAATTCCGTATCTAAGACAGACACCGTTTTATATAAAAGCACTCTAAACAATTACCTAAAAAATGCAAAGAAGGCACACCAGGCAACCCATATTTTTAATGCTTACCGCTTTTATGCCCTCTATGAAAGCGACCCAAAAGACATGCACCTTTACACTGACAGCCTTACCCAGTATGCACGAAAGACAAAAAAAGCATTAAACATTATAAAAGCTTACCAAACACGTTCAACGGTTTATTATATAGAAAAAAACTACAAAAAATCATTAGAATACGAGCTTGCAGCCTTACAGTTGATTGACAGAGACAATCAAGCATACGAATATCATAAAACACTCTACAGTGTAGGTCTTACCCATTTTTATCTTCAGCAGTATCAGGAGGCGTCTGATTATTTTGGTATGGCGCGGATTTATTTTGAAAGTATAGACGATTACAACCATTTGCGTGGATACATGAATTCTACACTTTATGAAGCATTAACCGCAAGTTACCTTGGCAACTATGATTACAGTAACCAACTGCTTAAAACAGCCAATGAAAAGCTTTCAAAAATTAAAGCAGACGGCCGCGCTTTAGAAAAAGCCTATCTAGACTATGTTTACGGTATTAACCTATATCATTTAAAAAAGAACAATCAAAGTATAGAAGTTCTGAAAGGAACTTTAAAAGAAATAAACAAAAATGAAGATTATGCCAACGAGCACAACGTATATTACTATTTGGGACTTAACTATCATGTGCTAGGACAAAAAAAAGAAGCCATTGATTATTTTAACCGAATAGATCGTATTTTTAAAACCAAGAAATATACAAATCTTGAAATTAAGAACGCCTACAATTTTCTTATAAACTATTATAAAGAACTGAAAAACGAAGAAAAAGAGCTGTACTTTACCAACCAATTATTAAATGCAACCCTATTTCTGCAAAACGAATACAAACACTTAAGTACTGCCTTACACAAACAACTGGACATAAAACATTTAGAAGCAGAAAAAAAACGGCTTGAAAATTCTCTACGTGTAAAAGATCTTTGGTTGGAAACGGCTTTTGTTGGAGGTGGGATTGTTTTAATTGCTTTACTGGTACTTTTAATACAAAACCACAAAAAAAAGAAGGAGTATTTGAAGCGGTACAACGAACTTTCCGCTTTAAGAAAGAACTTAAAAGTAGAAGAAAAAATATTGGAGGTACCGCCAACACCTGTTACCATATATCTCCCGATCACTAAAAAAAATGAGGAGCAAGTAATACTACCCCCTTCTGTTACCGATGAAAAAACATCAGTAAAAAAACCCGAAAAAGGCTTTAGTGCTGCGAGTATTAAAACCTTAGATGAAATATTAACACATTTAGATCATTTTGAAAATAATTTTGATTTTTTAAATTCAGATATCAATCTAAACCAACTTGCCACACTTTGGAACACTAATAGAAGCTACCTTTCTACCCTTATAAATCAGTATAAAGGAAAAGGTTTTACCGACTACGTGAACCAGCTAAGAATAGACTATTTATTACAAAAACTAGATAACGAACCAATTTGGCGTGAATATAAGATTTCCCATATTTCGGAGAAGATCGGCTTTTCAAGCAGCAGAAGCTTTTCCAACGCCTTTCTGAAGATTACAGGTATGTCACCATCGTTCTACATACAGAAACTAAGAAGTGATAGTGCACTTTGATTAAAAAGGTACTATGGAAATATAATAAAATTTCTATTACACTATCCATTCTCCATTGTGCGTAATCGTACCATTTAGGCTTTATTTAAAATAAAAAGAAGACTTACTGCGTTAATTTTATGTAATAATAAATATTAAACATTACCTATGAAAACCATCAAAATTACAGGTATTATTGCAGCTACGTTTCTTTTTACTGCAGTTATGTGCAGATTTACCGTACCAAAACTGCAATTGGACGGCTATACCGGTTTGTTGTTCCGTATACTGTTAAACACTGATGATACCGTTTACGCCAGAGATTATACCGATAAAAACTTTCTGGCATTAAAGAGAGGAATGACAAAACAACAAGTTGTATGGTTGCTAGGCAGACCATTTGCTGAGTTTAATAGAACCGGCAGCGCACTATCAATGCAGTATTCCAAATCACCCAACGATACGCATTACCGTGCACGGGCAGTCCGTTTACAGAATAATAAGGTTATTGAAATTATTTCCTATTATTACGTAGATTAGTGAATGATTACTTCTTTACTATTGCGTTAAAGCAAACCTGCCAAAACGGCGATGCCTTCCTCCAGATCTTTTTCTGAAAGTGAACCGTATCCAAAGCGAATACCGTTTACTGTTTCGTTAAAACTGTAATTTTCGGGTGTTGTAATTTCAATTC
>Ga0308157_10008620_pt1 | contig 11534 bp, 11 predicted proteins | sample PhyBR1_FD_201035 | JGI IMG/M metagenome (GOLD analysis project Ga0308157, IMG submission 201035) | Phyllosphere microbial communities from UC Gill Tract Community Farm, Albany, California, United States - DLSLB.R1 | ecosystem: Host-associated > Plants > Phyllosphere > Unclassified | place: USA...
CGCCAAACTGCTCAAAGATGCAGGTTATACAGGCGCCCCTATCCGCTTACTGACAAGCCGTCAGTATGAATTCCACTATAAAATCGGCGAAGTTGCCAAAGCCTATCTTGAGGCTGCGGGTTTCAAAGTGGACTTACAGGTTGTCGACTGGGCTACCCTAACCACCCGTCGTGCGGATCCAACACAATGGGATATTTTCATTACCCATTCCAACTTCCCTGGAGATCCTACAACGATCAACACCATTACGGATTCTTATCCGGGCTGGTACGTTTCTGATCAGAAAACAGCAGCCGTCAAAAACTATATGAATGCCACCACAGACGACGAGAAACTCAAGGCATGGGAGGGAATACAAACCGTCATTTATGACGATGCGCCTCTCTACAAGGTTGGCAATTTTAATGCTCTCTCAGGCATTGCCAACGGAGTGGAAGGATACACGCCTACCTATTGGCCCCATTTCTGGAATGTAACTCCTAAGCAGTGAGGCATTAAAAATGGAACGGATCGCCTGGGCATTGTTGAGCCGCTTGGTTGGCATGTTAATCGTGCTGGCTCTTGTCGTAACAGTTGTTTTCATCATTGTTCGTGTAACGCCAGGCGATCCGGCCGCTGTCATGTTGGGATCAGATGCCACCCCACAAGACATAGCCGATCTGCGCGCCAGAATGGGGCTCGATGCGCCTATTCTGATACAATATGCCCATTTCATCATGGGCATATTTCAGGGTGATCTCGGGCAATCTATCTTCCTAAATCAGCCTGTTACGACAGCCTTGGCATCACGCGCCGAGCCCACATTTTTTCTCACCTTATTCTCAATCCTGATAGCAGTCACCATCGCTCTGCCCGTTGGCATTTTGTCGGCCGTAAAACGCGGTACGATTTTCGATCAGTCAGTCGTTACATTGACCATGATCGCAGCCAGCATTCCCAGTTTCTGGCTCGGCCTTATCCTGATCCAAACTCTTGCCGTGGGGATGGGGTGGTTCCCTGCTTCGGGTTATGGCGGACCGGATGCGAATTTTTTCGACAGGTTGCAGCATTTGGTATTGCCAGCACTGGCGCTTGGGATCGTAAACTCTGCACTGATAACCCGTTTCACGCGTGCGGCAATGCTTGATGTACTCAGTGACGACTATGTGCGAACGGCGCGCGCTAAGGGGGCTCGTGAACACAGAGTAATCCTCAAGCATGCATTTAAAAACGCGCTTGTTCCAATCATTACCGTTATCGGACTTTCAATCGCCATGCTTGTGGCAGGTGCTGTAGTGACAGAGACAGTTTTTGGTCTTCCGGGCATTGGCAATCTGGTCGTGTCAGCTGTTCTCCGCCGCGATTATCCGGTCATTCAGGGAACTTTGCTTGTCGTGGCTGCGATCTACGTCCTGATCAATTTCGCCGTGGACCTTCTTTATATTCTGGTTGATCCGAGGGTAAAACTTTGACACTCGCTTCTTTCTCGATGCCATTTATCGATAATCTGCGGCGTCTTTTCGGCAATCGCGCCATTGCGTTAGGCATAGTCATTCTTCTGGCCGTTATCCTGGCCGCACTTTTAGCACCATGGGTCGCTCCATATGCGCCCAACAAACTCTCTATAGTCAACAAGTTGCAAGGCCCCTCCTGGTCTCATTTTTTCGGCACAGATGAATTTGGACGCGATATTTTCTCTCGTGCCATTTATGCGGGACGAGTCTCATTACTTGTAAGTCTCGGTGTCGTCGCAATATCGACCATTCTGGGCATTTTCCTTGGTGTGGCCGCTGGATATTTCCGCAGGCTCGACGCGCCAATCTCACGTCTGCTGGATGCCATGATGTCATTTCCAGATATTCTGCTTGCAATCGCTTTGGTGGCGGCGTTGGGACCATCGCTCACAACCGTTATCATTGCACTTGGCATTACTTATGCGCCGCGGCTTGCACGTATTGTGCGCGGCTCTACTCTTGTTATCCGTGAGATGCCCTATATCGAAGCCGCGATTTCGTTGGGACTACCAACCTGGCAGGTTCTTCTGCGCCACGTTCTGCTCAATCTGGCTTCCCCTATCCTCGTTCAGGCAACTTTCGTGTTTGCATCCGCTATGCTTGCAGAAGCGAGCCTATCCTTCCTTGGTATCGGCGTTTCATCAGACATGCCGACTTGGGGAACAATGCTGGCCGCTGGACGCGAATATATGAACAATGCGCCATGGTTGATGCTGTTTCCGGGTTTGGCGATCATCCTTTCTGTACTTTCACTGCAACTTGTTGGTGACGGGTTACGCGACATGGTTGATCCCCGTCTTGCGAAAGAAAATTGACCATGACCGACACCAATCACAACCAGAAGTCAGTTCTGACCGTTGAAAATCTGACCACTTCATTCAAGGCCGCAGATGGTTGGCGCGCAGTCATACGTGATATAAATTTTCATGTGGGTACTGGTGAAACCGTTGCCATCGTCGGCGAAAGTGGCTCGGGAAAAAGCGTAACAGCGCTTTCGACTATGCGATTGTTACAGAAAGACAAATCGCGCATCGAAGGACGTATTCTGCTTGAAGGTCGCGACCTGTTGAAACTGTCAGAAGCCGAAATGCGCTCAGTGCGCGGCGGTTCGATTGGCATGATTTTTCAAGAGCCTATGACGTCCCTTAATCCGGTTTTCACAATCGGAAATCAGTTGGCCGAAGCGCTGGTATTGCACCGAAGTCTTAATTGGAAGCAGGCTGAAGCCGAAGCGATAAGGCTTATGGAGCGCGTGCGCATTCCAGCGGCCCGGACACGATTGAATGAGTATCCGCACAAATTTTCTGGCGGAATGCGCCAACGTGTCATGATAGCAATGGCGCTTGCATGCAGGCCAAAGCTCCTGATCGCAGATGAGCCAACAACCGCGCTGGATGTAACTATTCAGGCCGAAATCCTGCATCTCATTCGAGAGTTACAGCAGGAAGAGAACATGGCAGTACTTTTTATTACGCATGATATGGGGGTGGTTGCTGAAGTTGCTGACCGCACTGTCGTCATGTTGCGTGGTGACATGGTAGAAACCGGTGCTACCAAAGACATTTTCGCAAAACCAAAAGCTATTTATACAAAATCGCTTTTAGCGTCCATTCCACGCCTCGGCACTATGGGCGACACAATAGCGCCGAAACGCTTCCCGGAAGTAGACCCTAAAACCGGAGAGGCCAAAGATGGCCGCGTGACCAAGCCAGTTCCATCCAGTCGTGAGCCTATCCTTAAGGCATCCTATATTGTTGTGCGATTTGACCTGCCCAATGGCCGCATCCATGCCGTTGAAAATGTCTCATTTGATTTGCGCCCAGGAGAAACACTGGCACTTGTAGGCGAATCCGGCTGCGGCAAATCCACAACCGGACGCGCCGTTATGCGACTTCTTGAACCCACTTCCGGCAACATCATTATTGATGGTCAGGACGTCACGAAGCTAAATGCCTCATCTTTGCGTAGGATGCGGCGCAATGCACAAATGATCTTTCAAGACCCTTTTGCTTCGCTCAATCCCCGCATTCGTATTGGTGCAGCGATTGCTGAACCAATATTGTCACACGGTCTGATGGACAAGAAGCAGGCGAAGGAAAAAGTTGCGGAACTCCTTGAACAGGTAGGACTTGCAGCTTCGATGGCAACGCGCTTTTCGCATGAGTTTTCAGGCGGGCAGCGTCAGCGCATCTCCATTGCCCGTGCACTGGCGCTTAACCCGAAGCTCATCGTCGCGGATGAGGCCGTTTCAGCACTTGATGTTTCGGTGAAAGCACAGGTTTCCAACCTTCTCTTGGATTTGCAGGAGAAGCACGAGCTAGCCTATCTGTTTATTAGTCACGACATGGCGGTTGTTGAGCGGATCAGTCATCGGGTGGCGGTTATGTATCTGGGTGAAATCGTTGAGATCGGTCCGAGAGTATCTATTTTCAATAATCCCCAACACCCCTATACGCGTCGGCTTATTGATGCCGTTCCTGTTCCTGATCCCCTAGCACATAAACTGGTGCGCCCTGATCTTGGAGAGGAAATTAAAAGCCCACTCCGGCCACTTGATTATGTAGCCCCAAAGAAAAGCTATCGTGAAGTTAGTGCCGGACATTTCGTGCAGATAAATGACGAGAACCGCGAAGAAAGCACGGCGGCATGAAATGCAACCGAACACAAACTCCAGCCTTCGTCGGCGTTAACTGGGCACTCGCGAACCTGACAACAAACCTATATCGTTTGCGCGCAAGCCAATTGCTAGGCTTTTCACAGCGCAAAGATGGATACCACTGGCTATTGGGTCTGTTGGTTGGTGCTCTTAAAGACTATCATAAAGATACATCGCTTATCTTAATATGCACGGGTCGCCTCGCTACACTTCACGATAAAGCTCAGCAACATACAGCCGATCAACCCACAATAATGGATGCAGAAGAGGCATCACGTAACGGATTGCTTAAAGCTGGCCGTAATCTCTGGAATACGAAAAACAATAAAAGTCTCAGCCCAGTGTCAAACAGCCTGCCTTTAAGCGTTTTTTGGTTGCCATTTTACGTGGCGTGGAGCCCAGCGAAGTTGAAGAAACCGGCATTAAAGTTCTTTCCTGCCTCGGTTCTCGGCCCATCGGGTATTTCTGCGCTAAGCGCAGTGCTTCCTAAAAATATGGTGATCGGCGCTGTTGGTGGAGTCTCCCATCAAAACTTCCACGACTATATAACCGTTGGCATTCGTACCTTCGGATTGGGAAGCAGTCTTTATCGGCCCGGACAGAACGCAAAGATAGTTGAGGCGAATGCCATTGAAGCGGTCACGGCCTATGACGAAGCAATTTCTACAGCCAATTCTGGAGTATAGATAACATGACTGATAATCAGATAATTCGGTATGAAACCGCAGACAATCAAGCGGGCGGTCAGCCTCGCCCTTTCGCCAAAGCCGTACGCGCCGGTGACTTTGTTTATATTTCAGGTCAAGTACCCACAATGGATGGCGAAGTCGTCGCCGGTAATATTGTGGTGCAAACCGAACAAGTCATCTCAAATATTAAGTCAGCTTTGGCGCTTGCAGATTGCACATTGGCCGATGTGGTTAAAGTGAATGTCTGGCTGGATGACGCTCGCGACTTCTCAAGCTTTAACGCAGTTTTCAAGAAACATTTTCTCGACCATCCACCAGCGCGGTCCACTGTGCAATCGCCGCTTATGGTTGATGCTAAAGTGGAGATGGACGTAATAGCTTACAGCAAACCAAAAGTCATTTAATGAAATAATAGACTTACATCCTTATGAAACACAGATAGACCAATTTTGGGAGTGCACAGACAGCAGGTTTTCCCTGTGCACTTCCATCATTTCCGTCCCTCTTTTACGAGTAGCCAGAGGAAGTATATGCCTCCGATGCTAACAGTCATGATGCCGACGGGAAGCTGTGTTTCGAAGGCGTGCTGAGCGGCATAATCTGCGGCAGCAAGAAGCCCACTGCCTGTCAACGCTGAAGGAATAAGCGCAACACCTGCAGAACGCGTGATCCGACGTGCAATCTGTGGGGCAGCAAGCGCAATAAACGAGATCGGTCCAGCGGCGGCCGTGACAATAGCCGTGAGTGCAACGCCAAGGATCATCAACGCCGCCCTCGTGCGATTGGCATTCACACCAGAGGCGCGCGCTGCATCATCTCCCATTTCGAGTTGTCGCATTGGTCGTGCAAGAAGCATCGTCAAGGGCATGATAATGAGAAGAACAATTGCAACGGGCACCAGCTGATCAAAGCCCAGACCATTGAGCGAACCCGCGCCCCAGATAGCCGCTGACATCGCCACATTAAGATCAGCCGCCTTGATCATCCAACCATTGAAGGCGGATAACATAGCTGAGATGCCAATACCCACAATGATCAGCCGGAAGCCTTGCATACCATTGCGCCAAGCCAACATATAGACAGCGAGCGCTGTAATCACGCCACCTGTCAACGCTCCTGCAGCAACCTCATAATAGCCGCCAGACAAAAGCAGGATGACGATCAATGCACCTGTATAAGACCCCGCCGCAAAGCCAATGATATCCGGGCTACCCAGTGGATTGCGGGTCAGTGATTGGAAGATCGCGCCGCTCATGCCAAGTGCTGCACCCAATAAAATGGCCAGCAGAACACGCGGCAACCGCCACTCAACAACAATCATCCGCACCATATCCTCACCCTCGCCGCGTAAGGCACGCAGCGCATCGGGGATCGGAATTTGGTAACTGCCACTGGTGAGCGATGCAATTGCAACAAGCAAAATCAACGCAATGAGAGCAAATCCAATCAGCAGTCCACGTCGATGCAGGCGAAGGGAAAAACGGCCTCCAAAGAAGCGAATAACCGCGATATGGCCAGTCCCAACAAGTTTTGAAGGTGTTTCTGTCATAAACCGCTCACCTTCCTGCGTCGTGCAAGCGCAATAAGCACCGGCGCACCAATAAAGGCCGTCACAATGCCCGCTTCAAGCTCGCCTGGATAAAGCACCAGACGTCCGACAATATCGGCACTGAGTAGCAGGACCGGCGAGAAAATCAGCGTGAAGGCAACAATCCGTCTCTGATCAGGACCAGTAAACCAGCGCACCATATGCGGCACCATCAGACCGACAAAACCAATAGGACCACAAGCCGCAGTTCCAGCACCCGCGAGCAGTGTGACAGCAATCACCACAAGAATACGCGCACGCAGGATACTTGCTCCCAATGAGCGCGCAAGATCATCACCCAGTGCCACTGCATTGAGCGGTCGCGCGGCCAACAATCCAATAACGAGACCTGCGAGAATAAACGGAGCAACGCGCGCCACCACATGCATATCGCGGCCAACAAGCGAACCAATCGACCACATCCGCAGCGCATCAAAGGTTTGCGGGTTCAGCAACGTCATGGCAGAGCCAATACCACCCAAAACGGCTGAGAGTGCCACGCCAGCGAGAACCAGTCTAATGGGCGTTGCACCTTCTCTTCCGCTGGCACCCAGCGCATAGACAATCAGCGTGATGACAATAGCACCAGCGAAAGCCGCCCAGATATAGGTGTCAATCGACTGCCAGCCCAAAAGGCCAACGGCCAGCGTGACGAAGAAAGCAGAACCGGCATTGACGCCCAAGATTCCGGGATCGGCCAAAGGATTGCGGGTCGCAGCCTGTATCAGTGCGCCCGACACGCCAAAAGCTGCACCGCATAACAGTCCAAGCAAAGTACGTGGCAGGCGATAATCAAGCAGTATAATTTGCTCGGCTGATGATCTGTTCTGCCCTGACAAGGCTTGAAGCAGCACATCAGGCAAAAGCATCCGCGTTCCAACAAGAAGGCTGGCAAAACTAAGCGCAACCAATAGACCAAAGCCGCAGAGTAGAAACAGGAAACTGATCCGCATTGTTGGAGCTGAAGCGTTGACGGGTAACCGAACGAGCCTGTCTACTTTCAACGATTGGTCCTTTTGATTATCAATCATTGTGCTGGCCTAATGGAATACCTGCCGCCGACCAGGCTGGCCATCGCTCTAACCGCTTGCTGCTCTTCTATGCATTGCTTGTTCTTCACGTATCCATCAGACTCGTGCCTGTCCTTCAATCCAGTAACCAATCTCATCAATACGCTTCTTCTCAAAGCTGAACCCATCAAGCAAAAACTTGAAGCAATCCGAAAACACAAAGACTTCACCTGCGATATAGAGATAACCCACACCGTAGGGCAAGCATGGAATGTTTCGTGCAAGCCATGGCAGTCCTTCGTGGCGCTGATCTCTATCTCAGAACAAGCTTTTCCCACGAATTGCAAATATTCAGCCGTGGCTTCCTTCAGTCGGCACAAGCGGGACCGTATCTTTCTTTACCTTCTCGCGATGGAAGATAAACAGACCCGCCAAAACGATAATCGCGGCGCCTCCCAATGTTTGCACATCAGGCAACTCATCAAAAAACATCCACCCAAACAGAATAGCCCATAGCAACAAGGTATATTGCAGCGGCGCGAGAATTGAAGCAGGCGCAAGCTTTAGTGCACGCGTTATAAGCAAATGCGCAAGACACGCAACGATGCCAAGTAAGAGCAAGGCAAGCAACTCACCTGTATCAAACGATGTCCAGTTCCCTATACTCAGGGCGCCACCAACGACCAGACATCCTATTGTTTGCCAAGTGACCAGCGTTGTATCGGGCGTCGATCTCAGTACACGCCCCAGAACCAGTGTCAGGGCAAAAGACAAGCTACCCAACAGACCAAACACCGAAGGCCAGGAAAGCATGGCTGAGGATGGTCGCAATGCGATGATCACGCCGACAAAGCCAATAAATACGGCCAACCAGCGTCGCCACCCGATACGTTCACCCAAAAGAAAATGTGAAAGGGCAGCAACGTAAATCGGGCCAGCCATATAAAACGTCATCACATCTGCCAGCGGAAGGAATGTAACTGCGGCATAAAAAAGACCGGTATCCGCTGTTGCAAGTACAACACGCGCGAATTGCAGGGATGGCTTTTCTACTTGAAACAGACTTGCAGCTGGCTTTCGCGCAAGCATCGGACCAAGTACAAAGAACGCACCAAACGATCGGATAAGAAGGACCTGACCAACAGAGAAACTTGCGACCAGCCATTTACCCATGGCATCGTTGAGCGCGAACATGAAATCGCCAAGCAGCATTAACAGAATGCCAACCAAGACTGCATTTCCGCCGACGGCAAGCAGCGTTTTTTTGTTCATAATTAGTTGGTGGTCCCGGCCACAAAAACCAGCATTCTTCGCGCACAAATCCGTTGCTGAGCTTGGCCGACTATACTGCTGCATGTTGGAGTATTATTCTGCTTACTCCGCGCATCAAGGCTTTGCAAGATGCTGCTGCAAGTGCACCCTCTTCGTTACTTTTCAAGTCATGCGCACTAGGCTATAGCGCTTCACATAGCGTCGCGAGGTCGCGCGTTGTGAGGTCAGCATGAGCACTGAGTCCAAACCTATTGTCGGGATAGCATTAGCTTCAGCAGGCTATGCCTGCTTTGCGCTACAGGACGCGATTGTAAAATGGCTCGTCGCTGATTACGCAGTGCCGCAAATTCTTTTCATGAGAAGTCTGGTTATTGTCCTGATAACAGGCGGGTTAGCCTGGCATTTCCGCCATCCTTCAATATTTAAAAGCAAATACCGGGGAACACTGGTTCTTCGCGCAGCTTTAATGCTGTTGGCCTGGCTGCTTTTTTATAATGCCGCTCGATATTTAGGCCTTGCAGAATTAACAACACTATATTTTTCTGCACCAATAATGGTCATGTTCTTGTCTATTTTCATTCTGAAAGAAAAAATCGGTACAGGACGCTGGATCGCTTGCATCGGTGGCTTCATTGGCGTTCTGATCGCAGCAAATCCAACGCATTCTCCAAATCTTATCCCAGCACTGATGTGTGTTGTGGCCGGTTTCTGCTGGGCTTTGAGCACGATTTTAATACGCCTTGTGAGCAGGACTGAAACAACACTGACCCAGATGTGGGCTACAAGTCTTCTGTTCGGAATTGCATGCGCTGTTTCCTTTCCATGGATCTGGAAAACACCTGACGCGACTGGGTGGCTTTTGATGCTCATACTGGGACTGGTCGCGACCGTTGGACAATATCTGCTTTATGAAGGCTTCCGTCATGCGCCCGCTTCCGCTCTTGCACCAACGGAGTTCTCGGCACTGATCTGGGCATTTATCTATGGCTATGTGCTCTGGGCAGAAATCCCCACCGAGAACGTTTTGATCGGCGCAGTATTGATTGTTTTTTCAAGCATGGTTTTGGTGGCCTGGGAGCGCCGTGCTGAACGTGCTGCGCAAGCCGGATAACCGTTTCTCGCGATGTGCTTAACAATCAGAAACCAGTGCTAAACGCCCAGACAAAATAAAAACATTCACTTTGTACTCATATTTATTTAGTAAGAAAAGGCTTGATAGAGAATCGACGCGCATCTCGTTCAATATGCCGACATAACAACTTGAATTGCGTCAAAGCGTCTCTCGTAAAGCTGTTATGGGACCAGTTCGAAAGCGTTATGATGAGTTTGAATTTGCTTCCATTTTTGATGGCACCGTCTTTTTTCGTCACGTCTGTTTTGACAGATAGTTCGGGGCGTTGAACTTTGTCGCTCGTTCTTAATTCGGTTTATGCATCGCAACGCCAGTCTTTGCTTAGCACCGTATTTCGGATTGTCCGGGATGCACAAATTGCTGAAGACTTGGCGCAAGAGACGTATATTCGTGCAAAACGAGCAATCGACAGCGCACCGATAGAGCATATCGAAGGATATCTTCACCAGACAGCCCGCAATCTTGCCTTGGATTATCTCCGTCGCAAGAAGACGCGCAGCTCCGTAGAGAGTGAGACAACGGACCCATCCGTCATCGATGTTATCGCCAGTGATGTTATATCTATCGAAGACGCGATTATTGAGCGCCAAAAATTCCATCAGTTTAAACACGCGCTGGCTGGCTTACCGAAGAGGGCTCAGGCGGTACTGATACTCAGTCGAATAGATGAATGGCCTCAAGCGAAAATTGCTGAACATCTTGGTATATCGGAACGAACGGTATTTAATGATTTGAAATTGGCGCTTGGTCATTGCAGAGATATTTTACAACGATATGAAAAACCTTAGATCGTTTGGATTTGACCAATCATTTTGCCGGTTACAACAGCGTCAGGCGTCAAATGTATAAAGAGTGCTACTGCACTGACTATGGGATGGCCTGAGTGGAACGTCGCGATACTGACAAGAATAAGGCTTCAGGTGAGACTTACGCTCATGATGACGCGGTTGTCGACGAAGCTTTGAATTGGTTTCTGAAGCTTAAAGACAGGCCGCAGGATGAACAGCTGCAAAATGCTTTTGAAGCATGGCTGAATGTGTCTCCAAGTCATATTATCGAGTTTCGCAATATAGAGAATCTGTGGGGTTCGAAAGTGTTTCAGGCCGCAGTCGAAACCTTGCCGCAGACAAGTTTAACATCAAAACGGCGACAACCATGGTTTGGCTTCAGAAATATTGCCATCGCCGCATCGCTTGCTGCAGTTACGGCTGTCGGTGCCATGCGTCTTCCAGACATGATGCTTTGGATGGAAGCTGACTACATGACTGCTACCGGCGAGATTCAGCAACAGAATTTACCGGATGGATCATCGGTGTTACTCAACACCGGCTCTGCAATCAAATTTGACTTTGAGAATGGAAAACGCTTCGTCTCTGTTATGAAAGGTGAAGCTTTCTTTGATATCAAACACGATCCAGAGCACCCTTTTCGGGTTCAGAGCGCTTTTGGCAGCGTTGAAGTAAAGGGCACAGCTTTCTCCGTGAAAGAAGCGACGAACCGCGTCGATGTGGTATTGGAGCGAGGAGAAGTTGAAGTTCGTTGTGATTGCGAGCAAGGCGCAATGGCTCTTTTAAAACCAGGCGAAACAATCACATTGACGTCAGATACACTCTCCGCAATCCAACCCATTGATGCAGAGCAAGCTCTGGCATGGCGTGATGGCCGCGTGATTTTTACAGACGTAGCACTCTCAG
>Ga0308157_10008621_pt1 | contig 11533 bp, 9 predicted proteins | sample PhyBR1_FD_201035 | JGI IMG/M metagenome (GOLD analysis project Ga0308157, IMG submission 201035) | Phyllosphere microbial communities from UC Gill Tract Community Farm, Albany, California, United States - DLSLB.R1 | ecosystem: Host-associated > Plants > Phyllosphere > Unclassified | place: USA...
CTCGCCGTTCTTGATGACCGCAGTGCGGATGGCGATCGCGGTGTCCATGTTGCCGTTCCAGGCGAAGTAGCCGACCGCACCGCCGTAGACGCCGCGTTTGACCGGTTCCAGCTCGTCGATGATTTCCATGGCGCGGATCTTCGGCGCACCGGACAAGGTGCCTGCCGGCAGGATCGCGCGCAGCGCGTCCATAGCAGTCAGGCCCTGCTTGAGATGGCCGGTCACGTTGGACACGATGTGCATCACGTTGGAGTAACGCTCGATGACCATCTTTTCGGTCAGCTTCACCGAACCGACCTCCGATACCCGGCCCACGTCGTTGCGGCCCAGATCGATCAGCATCAAGTGCTCGGCGATTTCCTTGTCATCCGACAGCAGGTCGACTTCCAGCGCATGGTCGGCTTCTTCGGTCGCGCCACGTGGGCGCGTTCCGGCGATTGGCCGTACGGTGATCAGGTCGTCCTCGACCCGCACCAGCACTTCGGGCGAGCTGCCGACCACGTGGAAATCGCCGAAATTGAAGAAGTACATGTAGGGCGTTGGATTGAAGCAGCGCAGCGCGCGGTACAGATCGATCGGCGCGGCCTTGAAGTCGATGGACATGCGCTGCGACGGCACCACCTGCATGACGTCGCCCGCCAGGATGTACTCCTTGATGGTGTCGACAGCGGCTTCGTAGTCGGACTGGGTGAAACTGGAACGAAACACCGGGTCGCCAGCCTGCGGGCGGTTGAAGTCCAGCCCGCGGCGTGGGGCGATGGGCTGGCGCAGGCGTTCCATCAAGGCGTCGAGCTGGCCGCGGGCCTGTTCGTAGGCATCCGCCTGGGCTGGATCGGCCAGGACGATGGCGTGCATCTTGCCCGCCAGGTTGTCGAACACCACCACGGCATCGGAGACCATCAGCAGGATGTCCGGAACGCCCAGCGGATCCGGGTTCGGGCACTGGCCCAGGCGTTTCTCGACGTAGCGCACGCAGTCGTAGCCGAAATAGCCCACCAGGCCGCCGTTGAAGCGTGGCAGGCCAGCGATGGTCGGCACGTGGTAGCGGGCCTTGAAGGTCTCGACGAAGGCCAGGGGGTCTTCGACTTCGCAGGCTTCGATCTCGATGCCGTCACAGGTCACGCTGGCATGGTAGCCGTGGACGCGCAGGACGGTGCGGCACGGCAGGCCGATGATCGAGTAACGGCCCCACTTCTCGCCGCCCTGCACCGATTCCAGCAGATAGGAATTGGGCTGGTCGGCCAGTTTCAGGTAGATGGACAGCGGGGTGTCGAAGTCGGCCAGGGTTTCGTGGGCCATCGGGATACGGTTGTAGCCTTCGGCAGCCAGGCGCAGGAATTCTTCGCGGGTCATGATTCAGCCTCGTGATGGAGGGGTCGAACGGTCTGTGGGCAAACGCTGGAGCAGGAAAGTCAGGCGCGCCAACGCCAGCGGGCCAGTGCCTTGATGACTTTCATCCAGAGTTTGCGAGTGACCACCACGATGGAATCTCTATGAGCGGGGGAGTTGCCGTGGGCCAACGTTATCCCAGTGGCCGGATCGAAGCAACCAGGCATCAGCGCGCGCAGATCGTCGATGACCAGCGCCGGTGATTCCTCGGCGATCGGCCGGCCATGGTTGTAGCCGTAGCTGAGCGCGATACAGGTCACGCCAGCGGCCTTGGCGGCTTGCACGTCGCTGCGCGAGTCGCCGATGAACAAGGCGTGCTGCGCCTTGACCTTGGCCATTTTCATGACGAACAGCAAGGCTGCCGGGTCGGGCTTCTGCTGGGGCAAGGTGTCGCCGCCGATGATCCACTTGAAGTAGCGTCCCAGGCCCATCTGATCCAGCAGGGGCGCGACGAAGCGCTCCGGCTTGTTGGTGATCAGGGCCATCTTCACGCGCTTCTTGTGCAGCCATTTGAGGGTTTCGTGCACGCCCGGGTAGACCTGGGTCAAGGCGTGGTTTGCGGCATAGGCCGCCGAGAACAGCTCCAGGGCGTGCTCGGTTTGCGCCTCGTCAATGTGCGCGTGATCGAAGCTACCTGCAAGGGCGCGGCGGACCAGCACGCGGGCACCGTTGCCGATCCACTCGCGCACGGCTTCAATTCCAGCCGGCTCGCGGCCCATTTGGGCCAGCATGGTGTCGACGGCGGCAGCGAGGTCGGGTACCGAATCCACCAGGGTGCCGTCCAGGTCGAACATCACCAGGCGCGGCAGGTTGCCGGGAAACAGACGTTCCAGGGCGCTCATGAGCGGGCCAGCGTCAATTCCGTGCGCATTTGCTCGATCACATGGCGGTAGTCGGGCGCATTGAAGATGGCCGACCCGGCAACGAAGGTGTCGGCACCGGCTGCAGCGATCTCGCGAATGTTGGCCACGTTGACGCCGCCGTCGATTTCCAGGCGGATGTCGCGCCCGCTGGCGTCGATCAGGGCGCGCGCTTCGCGCAGTTTGTTCAGGGTGCCGGGAATGAACTTCTGGCCGCCGAAACCAGGGTTGACGCTCATCAACAGGATCATGTCGACCTTGTCCATGACGTATTCGAGCAGGTTCAGCGGGGTGGCCGGGTTGAACACCAGGCCGGCCTTGCAGCCGCCTTCGCGGATCAGTTGCAGCGAGCGGTCGATGTGCTGGGTCGCTTCGGGATGGAAGGTGATGTAGCTGGCACCTGCCTCGATGAAGTCGCCGATGATGCGGTCGACGGGGCTGACCATCAGGTGGACATCGATGGGCGCGCTGACGCCGTACTTGCGCAGCGCCGCGCAGACCATCGGGCCGATGGTGAGGTTGGGGACGTAGTGGTTGTCCATCACGTCGAAGTGGACGATATCGGCGCCGGCGGCGAGCACGTTATCGACTTCCTCACCCAGGCGGGCGAAATCCGCAGAGAGGATGGACGGGGCAATTGCGAAGGGCTGCATGGCGCACCTATTCAGGCTGGAATCACGGTGGCGCGCATTGTAGCTCAGCTGGGATGAGCGGGCGAACACGCCCTGTCAAACCGCAGCGGTACGCAGTTTTTCGCTGCGCCCGCGCAACCATTCCAGCACCAGCAGCAACAACACCGAGAAGACGATCAGCAGGGTCGCGGCGGCGGCGATGGTCGGGCTGAGGTTCTCGCGGATGCCGCTGAACATCTGCCGGGGCAAGGTGGCCTGCTCCGGACCCGCCAGAAACAGGGTCACCACTACCTCATCGAACGAGGTGGCGAAGGCGAACAGCGCGCCGGAAATCACGCCTGGGGCAATCAACGGCAGGGTCACCCGGCGGAACGTGGTCAGCGGCGAGGCACCGAGGCTGGCCGCGGCCCGTACCAGGTTGTGGTTGAACCCCTGCAGCGTCGCCGACACGGTGATGATCACGAAGGGTACGCCCAGCACCGCGTGCACGACGATCAGCGAGAGAAAACTGTTGCCCATGCCCAGCGGGGCGAAGAACAGATAGCTGGCCACGCCGATGATGACCACCGGCACCACCATCGGCGAGATGACCAAGGCCATCACCAGGGATTTGCCGGGAAAATTGCCGCGGGTCAGACCGATGGCCGCCAGGGTGCCGAAAATCATGGCAACCACCGTGGCCGCCGGGGCGATGATCACGCTGTTGCGCAATGCGCGCATCCATTCTGCCGAACCGAAGAAATCCTGGTACCAGTGCAGCGAAAAGCCCTGCAGCGGATACACCAGGAAGCTGCCCGAGTTGAACGACAGCGGGATGATCACCAGCACCGGCAGGATCAGGAACAGCAGGACCAGGCCGCAGAGGATGCGCAGGCTGTAGAACCACACGCGCTCGATGGGCGACAGGTAAGGGCTCGTCATGACAGTACTCCTCAGCTCAGGCGCAGGCGGCTGGCGCCGACCAGCCAGCTATAGATCAGGTACAACACCACGGTGGCCAGTAGCAGCAGGCCGCCCAGAGCGGTCGCCATGCCCCAGTTGATGCTGGTGTTGGTGTAGAAGGCCACGAAGTAGCTGACCATCTGGTCGTTGGGGCTGCCGAGCAGCGCCGGCGTGATGTAGTAGCCGATGGCGAGAATGAAGACCAGCAGGCAGCCAGCACCGACACCGGCGTAGGTCTGCGGAAAGTACACCCGCCAGAAGCTGGCGAACGGATGACAGCCCAGGGAAATGGCAGCGCGCATGTAGGTGGGCGAAATGCCCTTCATCACGCTGTAGATGGGCAGGATCATGAACGGCAGCAGGATGTGCACCATGGAGATGTAAACGCCGGCGCGATTGAACACCAGTTCCAGCGGCTTATCGATGATGCCCATGGCCATCAATGCGCTGTTGATCAGGCCGCCCGATTGCAGCAGCACGATCCATGCAGCGACGCGCACCAGGATGGATGTCCAGAACGGCAGCAGCACCAGAATCATCAACAGATTGCTCTGCCGGGTCGGCAGGTTGGCCAGCAGGTAGGCCAAGGGGTAGGCCAGCGCCAGGCAGATGGCGGTGATCACCAGGCCCATCCAGAACGTGCGGGCGAAGATGTCCAGGTAGATGGCCTGATCCGGCGTGGCAGGTGCCACCTCGCCCAGATCGTCGATGCGGTGATCGACTGCGGCCAGCAGGTAGAACGGCGTGACGGCGCTGGTGTTGCGGCGGATCGCCTGCCAATAGGCCGGGTCGCCCCAGCGCTCGTCGAGTGCCTGCAGCGCTTCCTTGTAGGAAGCCGGCTCGGTCTGGAACGGCAAGGCGCGAGCGGTTTTCGCCAGCAGGCTGCGGTAGCCGGCCAGTTCCATGTTCAGGCGCTTGGACAGATCGCCCAGGCTTTGATTCTTGCGTGACTCGGCAAGGTCCTCGGCCAGCGAGCGATACACCGGCTCATCGGGCAAGCCTTTGCCGTCCCAGGCGGTGACGGCGGCCACGGTATGCGGCATGCCTTCGACCACCTCGGGGTTGCCGACGCTTTTGTACAAGAGCGCCGCGATGGGCACCAGGAAAACCAGCAGCAGGAACAGCACCAGGGGTGCGATCAACGCCTGGGCTTTCCAGCGGTTGAGTCGTTCGGCCCGGGACAGGCGCTGTTTCAGGGTGAGGCTGGCGTCCTGTTTGAGAGGCACTGCGACGGCCATGGTCAACTCCGCGAATCATTCAGGTCGAAAGAGGCGCGCCCGGCAGGCGCGCCCAGGGTGCCGTGACGCGTATTACTTGGCCGCCCATGCATTGAAGCGTTGCTCAAGTTGCTCGCCGTTATCAGCCCAGAAGCTCACATCGATCTGCACCTGATTGACGATGTTATCCGGCGTGGTCGGCATGTCCTTGAGAATGTCCTTGTTCAGCAGCGGTACGGCCTGGGTGTTGGCAGGGCCGTAGGCGATGTTCTCCGAATAGGTCTTCTGCTGCTGTGGCGCGACCGACCAGGCGATGAACTTCTTGGCGGCCTCGACATTCTTGGCACCTTTGGGAATAGCCCAGGCGTCGAAGTCGTAGATGCCGCCGTTCCAGACCACTTTCAGGTTGCTCTCCTTCTGCACTGCAGCGATGCGCCCGTTGTAGGCCGAACTCATGACCACGTCGCCCGAGGCCAGGTATTGCGGCGGCTGGGCACCGGCTTCCCACCACTGGATACTGGGTTTGAGCTCATCGAGCTTCTTGAAGGCGCGGTCCTGGCCGGCCTTGGTGGCGAGCACCGAGTACACGTCCTTGGGGGCGACGCCGTCGGCCATCAGGGCGAATTCCAAGGTGTACTTAGCGCCCTTGCGCAGGCCGCGCTTGCCGGGAAACTCTTTGGTGTTCCAGAAATCTGCCCAGCTGGACGGTGCGGTCTTGAGTTTGTCGGCGTTGTACGCCAGCACGGTGGACCAGACGAAAAAGCCGACGCCGCACGGTTGGATGGCACCTTTGACGAAGTCGTCCTGCTTGCCGAACAGGGCCGGGTCGAGCTCTTCGAACATGCCTTCGTCGCAACCGCGGGACAGCTCGGGCGACTCGACTTCCACCAGGTCCCAGGACACGCTCTTGGTATCGACCATGGCTTTGACCTTGGCCATTTCGCCGTTGTATTCACCGGCGATGATCTTGCCGGAACCGGCCTTTTCCCACGGTTCGTAGAACGCCTTGACCTGGGCAGCCTTGTTGGCCCCGCCGAAGGACACCACGGTCAGGTCGGTAGCGGCCAGCGCCTGGCCGGCCCAGAACAGGCCGAGTGCAAGCCCGGTCAATTTCAAGTGCTTGAGCATTTAATCGTCTCTCCAAGTGCATGTGGGTCAAGCGCGGGGCGATGGGTTCGCCTCTGATCGTTTGCGTACGGTTGCAACAACTTTTGCGATACACCTTTTGCGATGAAGCCTTCACTGCTCCAATAACGGGTCCAGAGCGCGGGCATGCTCCAGGGGCCAGCCCAGCGGCACCACATCGCCCACGGCCAGGGCCGGGTCGAGCTGGGCGATGGGCTGCTTGACGAAGAAATCGGTCTTGCCACATACCTCGAGGCGGACACGTACGTGGTCGCCCAGGTAGATGAATTCGGCCACGCGCCCCGAGAAACGATTGATGCACTCGCCGCTGTGGCCGTTGAGGCGAACCCGCTCCGGACGAATGGACAAGGTCACCGGGGCGCCCACCTGGCCGACATTGATCGCCAGCGCCTCGACCTTTTCCCCGCGCGGCAGCTCGACGATGCAGCGCTCGCCATCACGGCTGAGCAGGCGTCCGTTGATACGGTTGTTCTCGCCGATGAAGTTAGCGACGAACGTGTTCTTCGGCTCTTCGTAGAGCGCACGCGGCGGGGCGATCTGCTGGATCTCGCCTTGATGGAACACGGCCACGCGGTCGGACATGGTCAGGGCTTCGCCCTGATCGTGGGTCACGTACACCACGGTCACGCCCAGGCGCTGGTGCAGGTGCTTGATCTCCATCTGCATGTGCTCGCGCAGTTGCTTGTCCAGCGCACCCAGGGGTTCGTCCATGAGCACCAGTTGCGGTTCGAAGACCAGGGCGCGGGCCAGCGCCACGCGCTGCTGCTGGCCGCCGGACAATTGCGCCGGATAGCGCTGGGCGAACGCATCGAGCTGGACCATGCCGAGCACGCGCTTGACCCGCTCGCTGATGTCGGTCTTGCTCAGACCGCGCACGGACAGCGGGAAGGCCAGGTTTTCCGCCACGGTCATGTGCGGAAACAAGGCGTAGTTCTGGAACACCATGCCGATGTCGCGCTTGTGCGGCGGCACATGGTTGATCGAGCGGCCGGCCAGCTGGATTTCACCTGCGGTAGGGGTTTCGAACCCCGCCAGCATCATCAGGCTGGTGGTCTTGCCGGAACCGGACGGGCCGAGCAGCGTGAGGAACTCGCCCTTGCGGATGTCCAGATTGAGGTCTTTGACGATGAGGTTTTCACCGTCATAGCTTTTTTGCACGCCACGGAAGCTGACCAGGATCTCGTCCGACTTTGCGCTTGCCTCGCTCATGCCCACACCTTCGTTGAATGACTGCCGTGGGTGCAAGCCTAGAGAAGGCTGCAGCCCTTGCAAATCGGGGGCTGGGAGAGATTGGCATGGGCGGTTTGGAAGATTGCGGGTAGGGATTGCCCTACAGGGATGTCGCCCCTGAGCATGGACCCGATGCACCAGAGCGGCCGGGTGGCAGAAGCCTGGATCTGGTTGTCGTTTTCAGACCAGCTTGTGCTCCATGGCGTACTTCACCAGGTCGGCCAGCGAAGCCACGTTGAGCTTGTGCATCAGGCGCGCCTTGTGGGTGCTGATGGTCTTGCTGCTCAGCGCCAATTGCTGGGCGATGTCATTGACATTGGCGCCCTGGGCCAAGCGCTCGAACACCGAGAACTCGCGCTCGGACAGCGAGGCATGGAGTGGACGGGCATCGGTGAGGCCGACTTCGAAAACCATGCGGTCGGCCAGGGCCGGGTCAATGTAGCGTCCGCCCGCAGCCACTCGACGGATGGCGGTCAGCAGCAGCGCCGGATCGCTGTCCTTGGTGGCGTAACCGGCCGCGCCGACCTTCAATGCGCGAGCGGCCATCTGCGCCTCGTCGTGCATGGACAACACCAGAATGGCCGGCGGATGGCTCAAGGCGCGGATCCGTGGAATGGCCTCCAGACCGTTGACGCCGGGCATGGAGATGTCCAGCAGGACCACGTCGCAAGGCGTGCTGCGCAAGATGTCCAGCAACTGCTCGCCGTTGCCCGCCTCGCCCGCCACCACCAGGTCCTTGGCCAGGGCGAGCAATTGCTTGATGCCTTCACGCACGATGGTGTGGTCTTCGGCCACCAGCACTCGAATCATCTGGCTACTCTCCGGAAATCGGTTCGACGGTACGGTCATTCGACGGCACAGTCTCAGTCTCAGTCTCAGTCTCAGTCTCAGTCAACGGCACGGTGACGGTCAGGGCCGTGCCCTCCCCCAGTTGGCTGCTCAGTTCGAGCCGCCCTCCGAGCATCAGCACCCGTTCACGCATGCCGACCAGGCCAAACGACAGCGGGCTCACCCGCGCCGGGTCGAAGCCGCAACCATCGTCGGTGATCGACAGGCGCAGGTCGTGCCCTGTCTGGCTCAGGTCAATTTGCACAGTATGCGCCTGGGCGTGGCGAATGACATTGGTCAGCGCCTCTTGCAGGATGCGGAAAAGACCGACTGCCTTGGCGTCGTCCAGCGCGGGCAGTTGCTCCGGGACGCTGACCAGGCAGGGGATTTGGGTACGTTCTTCGAAGCGATGGGCTTGCCATTCGATGGCCGAGGCGATGCCAGCGTCCAGGATCGGTGGACACAAGGCGGTGGCAACGTCGCGCACCTGCTGGAACAGCTGGGCGATCAGGCGCTTCATGCTGTTGAGGCGCTCGCGCAGCCCGCTGTCGAGATCGGCGTAGGCGAGTTCGCACATGGATGTTTCCAGTTTCAGCACCGTAAGGATCTGCCCCAGCTCGTCATGAACTTCCCGAGCAATGCGCGCCTTTTCTTCTTCGCGCACGGTTTCCAGGTGCGCCGACAGCTCGCGCAGCTGGGCTTCGCTGTGTTGCAGCGCAGCCAAGGCGCGGCGCCGTTCGGTGACGTCGGTGAGGTAGACCACCAAGTATTCGGCTTCGCGAAAGCGCAGGAAGCTCAGCGAGACATCAGCGGGCAAGATGCTGCCGTCGGCCCGCACGCACTGGGTTTCGAAGGTTTGCGCAGCGTCTTCGCTGGTCCGCGCCAGCCGCCACAGGTTCAGCCAGCGATCCATGCTCAGGCCCGGCTCGAAGTCGGCCAGGGGCTTGTCCACCACGGCGCCGGTGCCGTAGCCGAGCATGCGCTCGGCGGCACGGTTGGCGTAGCGCACATGGCTGTCCCAGTTCACCCAGAGAATGCCGACGGTGCTTTGTTCGATGGAAAACTGATTGACCCGCAAGGCCTCCTCGCTCGCCGTACGTTGGGCCAGGTCTTCGCGGGCTGCCAGCAGTTGCCGTTCCAGGGCATGGACCTGGCGGCGCTGCCAGATCAGCGAGACGACGCTGACCGCTGCGATCAGCGCCAGCAGCAGACACAGGTTCTGCCAGAACCCCCGGGACTCGCTCAGGCGTGCAGACTGGGGCTGTAACCAACGCTCGTGCAGCTTTTCCAGGTCCCTGGCGGGCAAGGACTCCAACGCTGCGGTGACGATGTGCGCCAACTGCGGCCAGTCACGCCGGGTTGCCACCCGCAGCAGCTGGGGATAGCCGATGTCGCCGACCACTATCAAGCTGTCGAACTCGGCCTCGCGGGACAGCCGACCCCACTGCGCCTCGTCCACCACGGCATAGCGTGCCTGCTGGCTGAGCAGCAACTGCAAGGCCTGGCGCTCCAATGGCACCCCTTGCAGGTTGAGGTGGCTGTAGGTGTTGCGCAGATAGTCGGCCACGGCGCCAGGCATGCGCACGGCCACCCGGTCGATGGGGGACAGTTTCTCCAGGTCGATCGCGATCTCGCCGTTACGCTCGCCGACCAACAACTGCGGCACGCGCAGGTAGGGGTCGGAAAACTGCCACAGCTTCAATCCCGCAGGCGTTTGCGCCAGACCCGGCGCCAGGTCCACTTCGCCCGCGCGCAAGCCCTGCTCCAGGGCAGCCTGGTCGGTGTAGTTGCGCCAGGTCAGCTGCGCTTGCATGGCGTTGGCCAGCCAATTCATTAGGTCGACATTGACGCCGGACAACTGACCCAGCCGACGGTCCAGTTGCGCATAGGGCTGCTGCAGCACCAGCCCGACACGCAAGGTGCGGTGGGCGTCCAGCCAGTGGCTCTGCTCGGCATCGAGAGGCAGTTTCGGGCTGGGCACAGCAGAAGCGCCGTGCACGAGCAGTGGCAGGCACAACCAGCCCAGCAGGGAAAGGCGGCGCAGCAGTGAGCACATTTCGGTATGAACGACCTTTGCGTGAATGGCACTAAGCTTTAGGCTTCGGATTTCGACCGGCCTGGAGATTATCCGCGAGAACGGGATCACCTGTCAGATTGCGTTGATGGCAGCCCTACCCTCACCGGTATCAAGGAAGCGAATCATTCATTCGGACGCAAAGCATTTGAAAGGGAAGCACCGATGAAAGTTGTTCGACTAAGCGCTGTCTGCCTGGCACTACTCGTTCCCCTTCACGGCGCTGCCCTGGCCGAGGAGACCGCCCCTGCCAAGGAGGCCGCGGATGTTCGCCAGCCTTTGCCGGAGCGAAGCGTGGAAGATGCGCAAGCACTGGAACGTCAGTTGCCCGCCAGCGAACAGCAGCAGTTGCAGGCTGGCAGCGACGAGTTCCTGTCGTTGTGGCGCCCGGCCAATACCGCGGATGCGCAGGGCACAGTGATCATCGTGCCAGGCGCGGGGGAAAGCGCCGACTGGCCCCAGGGTGTGGGGCCGTTGCGGCGCAAGCTGCCGGATGCCGCGTTCAACAGCCTGAGCCTCAGCCTGCCGGACCTGATCAGCCAGATGCCTTCGGCCCGGCCAGCGGAGAAGCCGCCACTGCCGGTGACCACTGAAACTCAGGCGACGCCACCGGATGCCGGAGCAGGGGTAGAAAAGGCCACTGCGCAGGATGCCGACACGGCCAGCACTGAAGTCCAGTTGCAAGACCCGATGCAGGTAGACGCCGAGCGCATCTTCGCGCGCATCGAGGCGGGTATCGCGTTCGCCCAGCAGCACAATTCACGCAGCATCGTGCTGCTGGGGCACGGCAGCGGCGCCTACTGGGCGACCCGCTACATGGCCGAGCGGCAGCCGGCGCACGTCCAGAAGCTGATGCTGGTGGATACCCGCACACCGGACAACGCGCCCCAGCAGATCGACGAACTGGCCGCGTTGCTCAAAGTGCCGACCACGGATATTTTCTACAGCGATCGTCAGGCGGCAGCGGCCGCCGCGCAACTGCGCCTGCAGGCAAGCAAGCGGCACAAAGGCGTGACGTATTCCCAGGTGTCGCTCAAGTCGCTGCCGGACAAGGCCGCGCAGGCCGAGCAATTGTTCAGGCGGGTCAAGGGCGCATTGAGCGCGCAGTAGGCGACTGCGCGATCGCTGCCCGATCCGCTCGCTAACGCAGGTCGCGGCGCTCGCGGATCAGGCTGTAGGCGTTGTGCAGCTCGCGGGTACGGTCGGTCGCGTCGC
>Ga0308157_10008622_pt1 | contig 11532 bp, 10 predicted proteins | sample PhyBR1_FD_201035 | JGI IMG/M metagenome (GOLD analysis project Ga0308157, IMG submission 201035) | Phyllosphere microbial communities from UC Gill Tract Community Farm, Albany, California, United States - DLSLB.R1 | ecosystem: Host-associated > Plants > Phyllosphere > Unclassified | place: USA...
CCGACAAGGCGCGCAGCCAGGCGCACTCGGGGCCGGCCACGCCCATGCGCCGCATCTGCCCGGCGTTGATGCCGATCCCGAACGCGGCCAGGCAGGTGCCATGGTGCGGCGTGCCGAGCGTGACCAGGCGCGCCACCTGCTGCGCGCCGTGGATGCGCATCCAGGCGCGCGCCGCCAATCCCCCCATGCTGTGGGCGACCACGACCAGCTGCGGCGCGCCGGCCTGCAGGCGCAGCTGCCGCGCGGCGTCTTCGATGCGCTGCGCATAGCCGTCGATATCGCCGGTCAGCGGTTCCAGGTCGAGCGTGGCGTGGCTGATCCGGGCCGCGTCGAGCAGCGGCGCCAGGTTGGCCCAGTAGCCGCTGTTGCAGCCATAGCCGTGCAGGAGCAGCACCGGCGGATGCCTTGCATCGGGGTAGATGCGGGTACGCGCCCGCGCGCGCGGCATATGCCAGGACGTGGTCAGCATGCTGGTGCTGAACTCTTCCCAGACCATGCGCAGGGCCTGGGCCGGCGTGAGCTGGAATTCGGGTGGCGTCGGGCTGGCCCTGCGCGCCGCCATCAGGAAGTTGTTGGTGTTGATGAGCAGGCGTACCAGCGCCACGCTGCCCACGCCCAGCGCGGCGGCCTGCCACCATGCGAGGTCGCGCCAGGCCATGGCCGCGGCGGCGATGCCGAGCGCCGCCAGCGCCTGCACCAGCAGGATCAGCCGCATCAGCTGGCGCGAACTCATGCCAGCGCCGCCGCCGGGCGGCCCGTCAGGTGCGAGGCCAGGCCGCTGGCCAGGCGCGCCGTGATGGCGTAGATCGTCAGCTGCGGGTTGGCGCCGAGCGAGGTCGGGAACAGCGAGCCGTCGTGCACCGACAGATTGGACAGGCCCCGGTAGCGGCCGGCGGGATCGACCGCGCCGCGGCGCTCGTCGCCGCTCATGGCGCAGCCGCCCATCACGTGGGCCGAGACCACGCGCGTGACGTGGGCGCGCTGCGGCAGCGCCGCGATCTCGCGCCTTGCCTCGGCCCAGGAACGGTAGCGCTGGGCCTTCTCGTGCGCCGGCTGGACGGTGCGGGCGCCGGCCGCGAACTGGATCTCGGCCATGGACAGCAGCGCGCGGCGTGTGCCGTCCCACAGGTAGTCGTTCAGCTCATAATCGAGTTCGCCCATGCCGTCGCTGCGCAGGCGCACCACGCCGCCGGGCGAGTCTTCATGGAAGCCGTCGCGCAGCAGCGCCAGCATGCCGCCCAGGTGGGCGAAGTCGCGCATCGCCGCCGCATGCTGCTCGCCGAAACCGCTCATCGTGGTCGCCAGCAGCAGCGGGTGCAGCGGCGGCGTCTCGAGCTTGTAGCCCATCGGGCCGTCGATCGGCCCGGTGGCCAGGAAATGGTCGGAATAGATGCTTTGCGGCGCGCCCGCCCAGCCCTCGATCCGCTTCTCGTAGAAGGCGGCCGAGATCAGGGTCGGATGCAGGAAGGTGCGCTTGCCCAGCTGGCCGCCGGGATCGGGCGCGTTTGAACGCAGCAGGAGCGCCGGTGTGTTGATGGCGCCGCCCGCGACCACGACATGTCGCGCGCGCAGGCGCAGCAGGCGCCCGCTCGGCAGCACGCCGGCCGCATCGAGCGCGCGGCAGACGACTTCCTCGACCTTCTGGCCGCTCAGCTGCAGGCGTTCGGCGCGGGCGCGCGTGACGAGCGTGGCGCCGTGGTCCAGCGCTGCCGGGATGGTGGTTACCAGCATCGACTGCTTGGCATTGGTCGGGCAGCCCATGCCGCAATAGCCGAGGTTCCAGCAGCCCTGGACATTGCGCCGGATGGCGGCGGTGGCGATGCCGAGCTTCGCCGCGCCGCGGCGCAGGACGTCGTTGTTCTGGTTGGGGTCGACCAGCCATTCGACCACGCCGGTGCGGCGCTCGGCCATGGCGAACCACGGGGCGAGTTCATCCGGCGTGGCGTGGGCCAGGGCGTAGTGGCGGCGCCACCAGGCCAGGGTCGCATCGGGCGTGCGAAAGCTCGAGGTCCAGTTGACCGTGGTCGAGCCGCCCACCGCGCGGCCCTGCAGGATGTTGATGGCCTTGTCCGCCGTCTTGCGCGCTGCGGATTCCTGGTACAGGTCGGGATAGGCGTCGGCTTCGCGCATCTTGAAATCGCGCGACGATTTGAGGGGGCCCTCTTCCACCACGATCACCGACAGGCCCGACCTGGCCAGGATCTCGGCGCTGATGCCGCCGCCGGCGCCGCTGCCGACGATCACGACGTCGGCCTCCAGGGTGCGGTCGTGCTCCAGCAAAGATGCATCAATCACGCGCCAGCCGCGTTTCATGCCGGCTTCGATCGGGTCGGGGATGCGCGCCGTCATGCCAGCCCTTTGGGCGGACCGGGATAGCCGATCGCCTCCCAGCTGGCCGGCTGTGCATACCAGGCGCCCAGCACGAGGTCATGCAGGGCGCCGTAGGCGCTCCTCATCAGCTTGAGGCGGTGCACGCGCCATTCTTGCAGGAAGGCGCTGACATGGGCGATGTCGGCGCTTTCCCAGCCGGTCGGCACGCCGGTGAGCAGGCGCCGCGCGGGCCGCAAGGCCAGCAGGCCGAACAAGTCTTGCACTTCTTGCTGGGTGGCTTGCGGCAGGCCGCGGATGGCCGCCTCGACGGCGTCGATGGCGCTCGTCAGCTGGCGCGCACGGCGGGCCGGATCGTGGGCCAGGGCGCCATCGAGGATGGCCGGCGCAATCGCGTGCAGCGCGGCGCGCGCCTCGCCGTCTAGGGCGAAGCCGCGCGCCTCTTGCGTATGCGTGGCGCGGTACCAGGCGCCGCCGGCGCCCAGCGCCAGGGCGGCCAGGCCGCCGACGGCCAGGAAGGTCCTGCGGGAAGGTCGGGGGAGAATCGCCATGGCCTTAGTGTACGCCATGCGCGGGCACGGACAGGCGCAAACCGGTTCAGCGTGGCGGCCGAGCCTTCAGGATCGCGCTGGCGATGCCGCGCAGGATGTTGACTTCCTCGGTCTCGAGGCCGGTGCGCGCGAACAGGCGCTTCAGGCGCGGCATCAGCTTCTTCGGGTTGTCGGCGTTCAGGAAATCGATCGCCACCAGGGCCTGCTCCAGGTGCGCGTACATGCCGTCGACCTGGGTCACGCTGGCGGTCTCGCCATGGAAGCCCACGCCGCGCTGGTCGACGCCGTCGCCCACGGCCGCCAGCCGCGCCTCATAGGCCAGCACCTGGGCCGCCTGCGACAGGTTCAATGACGAGTAATCGGGATTGGCCGGGATGTTGACGAGGATGTTGCAACCCTCGACGATCCCGTTCGGCAGGCCGACCCGCTCGTTGCCGAACACGATCGCGGCCCGCACCTCGGGCTGGCTGCCGGCGTGCGCGGCGAAGGCGCGCGGCGTCCAGACCGGCGGCGAGAATTCGCGCAGGCGGGCCGAGACGGCGGCGGCGAAGTTGCAGCCGTCCAGCGCCTGCTGGATATCGGGGACGATGCGCGCCCCCTGCAGCACATCGATGGCGCCGCTGGCAAAGGCCACCGCTTCCGGGTCGGCCAGCGGATCGGCGCACTTGGGGGCGACCAGCACCAGGTCGCTGAATCCCATCGTCTTCATGGCCCGCGCCACCGAGCCGACGTTGCCGGCACGGCTGGTCTCGACCAGGACGAAGCGGAGGCGTTTGAAAAGAGAAGTGTCGGTTTGGGTCGGGTTCATTTACAATAGCGACCATCGCGCAGTGCGGACGGTTTTTTGTGATAACGGGAACAAGCCCGCGATTGTAGCCGGTTCGGCACTGCCCTGCTCTTTAATCACTCTTCAATAGCTGATCGTTCACGACGCCCCCAAGGTGCGTGAGTGGGCGTTCGCGTTTTTCACGGAAAAGCCTCCATGCACCCAATGCTCAACACGGCCATCAAGGCCGCCCGCCGCGCCGCCACCGTCATCAACCGTGCGTCCTTCGATATCGATCGCATCGTCGTCTCTGAGAAGCAACACAACGATTTCGTCACCGACGTCGACCAGGCGGCCGAACAGGCGATCGTCGAGACCCTGCTCAAGGCCTATCCGGACCACGCCATCCTGGCGGAAGAAAGCGGCGCATCGGCCAATCTGAACGACGAGAGTGAAAACGTGTGGATCATCGACCCGATCGATGGCACCACCAACTTCCTGCACGGCTATCCCAACTACTGCATCTCGATCGCGCTCAAGCAGCGCGGCGTGATCACCAACGGCCTGGTCTACGACCCGGTCCGCAACGACCTGTTCACCGCGACCAAGGGCGCCGGCGCCTACCTGAACGACAAGCGCATCCGCGTGCGCCCCACCGAGCGCATCGGCCGCGCCCTGCTGTCGGCCGGCCACGGCCCCGATCCACGCGCGCTGGCCGAATACCTGCGCATGTACGAAGTGGTCGCCTCGCGCAGCCACGGCGTGCGCAGCGGCGGCTCGGCGGCGCTGGAACTGGCGAACGTCGCCGCCGGCCGCATCGACGGCTATTTCGAGAAGGGCCTGAAAGTATGGGATATCGCGGCCGGCGCCCTGCTCGTGACCGAGGCGGGCGGCATCGTCGGCGAATTCAGTGGCGAATCCGATTACCTGGACAAGGGCGACGTGATTGCCGCCGGCCCGAAGGTTTTCGGTGCACTGGTCCCGCTGCTTTCGCCTTTCGCGTAAAATAACGCTTGGTACTTCTTGGGCCACTGGCAGGTTGCGCTTGCCGGTGGCCCGATTGCTTTTGACCAGGCGTCTTACAAAGCATTACATAGTAGCAGCGCAAAAACTTTCTATAGTGAAACTAACTTCACTATAATCCTTGCTGGCCGCCTTGTGCGGCAGCGTCCGGGCGACCGCTTGATCGCGCGCCCGCACCAACCCGATTCCAGGACTTGCCGCCGCTGTGGCGACGGGCCGTTTTTTACTGAAAAAATCTATGTCATTCTCTTCACTTGGTCTTTCTGACGCGATCGTGCGCGCGGTGACCGAACAAGGTTATACCGCCCCGACCCCGATCCAGAGCCAGGCCATTCCGGCGGTGCTGAACGGCGGCGACCTGCTGGCCGGCGCCCAGACCGGCACCGGCAAGACCGCGGGCTTCACCCTGCCGATCCTGCACCGTTTGTCGAACGACGCCGTGGGCGCGGCCCAGCGTAACAAGACGGCGCCGCGCGTGATCCGCGCGCTGGTGCTGACCCCGACCCGCGAACTGGCGGCCCAGGTCGAGGAAAGCGTGCGCCTGTATGGCAAGTACACGAACCTGAATTCGGCCGTGATCTTCGGCGGCGTCGGCATCAATCCGCAAATCAAGCTGCTCAAGCATGGCGTCGACATCCTGGTCGCCACCCCGGGCCGCCTGCTGGACCATGCGGGCCAGGGAACTGTTGATTTGTCAAAAATCGAAATCCTGATCCTGGACGAAGCGGACCGCATGCTGGACATGGGCTTCATCCACGACATCCGCAAAGTGCTGGCCCTGCTGCCATCGAAGCGCCAGAACCTGCTGTTCTCGGCCACCTTCTCGGACGATATCAAGACCCTGGCCGACCGCCTGCTGGACAATCCGGCTTCGATCGAGGTGGCGCGCCGCAATTCGACCGTGGAAGTGATCGCACAAAAAATCCACCCGGTGGACCGCGACAAGAAGCACCCGATGCTGGCGCACCTGATCAAGTCGAACGACTGGCACCAGGTGCTGGTGTTCACGCGCACCAAGCATGGCGCCAACAAGCTGGTCGAGCAGCTGGGCAAGGACGGCATCGGCGCGATGGCGATCCACGGCAACAAGAGCCAGTCGGCGCGCACCAAGGCGCTGGCCGAGTTCAAGGATGGCAGCCTGCAGGTGCTGGTGGCAACCGACATCGCGGCGCGCGGCATCGACATCGACCAGCTGCCGCACGTGGTGAACTACGACCTGCCGAACGTGCCTGAAGACTATGTGCACCGCATCGGCCGTACCGGCCGCGCGGGCGCGACGGGCGAAGCGGTATCGCTGGTGTGCGTGGACGAGCACCAGATGCTGAAAGACATCGAGAAGCTGATCAAGCAAACCCTGCCGCGCGCAGTGATCCCTGGCTTCGAGCCCGACCTGAACGCGAAGCCGCAGCCGATCCAGCTGCGAAGCGGCGCCGCGGGCCACTCGAACCGCGGCGGCCGTCCAGGCGGCAGCGGTCGCGGCCATGGCGGTGGCGGTGGCGGTGGCAACGGTGGCGGCGGCAAACCGCGCACCCCATCCACCGGCGCCCCCGCCGCCGCAAAACGCAGCAACGGCCCCCGCCCCGCCGCCTCCGCCCGCCGCGACCGCTAACCCCACACCGAGGGTCAGAGTCAAATTATTGGGAAAGATTGTCACATCGCCCAATTTTTCGACTTAACCCTTCGCTTGTTTTAATTGGGTAAGTACCCAATAATTAGGGTCAGAGTAGAATTAAATGACAACATTCGAAAATTGTCATTTAATTCTACTCTGACCCTAATTAATTTTTTTCCTCTGCTTTATTCCTTTTCCATTCTCGCAGCGTGATCGACTCACCCTGCCAACTTCTCCCGTCCCCATCAGAAAAACCTTATTCCTGAGATATTTTAGGGTCGTAAATCAATTAGGGTCAGAGTCGATTTATCGGCCAATAACCACAATTCAATTTCACGGTGGACGAATATCAAGGGCGACATTCTCCAGATAACTTGCTCAATAATTAGGGGCAGTGTCGAATTGTTTGATAACTTTAAAAGTTGTCATTTAATTCGACTCTGACCCTATATGGGAATTGTGAGGGGAATTGATAATTGGCAATGCGGGGTGGTGGGGGTTTGGAAGAATGGGGTTTTGGGCTGCCGCTGGGGGGCACGATGCTGCGTCGGGTTGCGGTGGGGCTGGTGTTGGGGATGGGCGTGCTGCTCGGCGGGTGCGCGTCCCATGGGTCGGTCAGCTTGCAGGAGGTGCGCGAGTTTGCAGATGCGTCTGCCAAGCTGGGTGGGTACGCGGAATTATCGCGGCGGTATCGGGATACGTTCGAGCGGGAACAGCCTTATCTGTCGCCGCAGGCTGAACGCATCGCGCGCGAGAACGATGCGCGAAGGCGGGCTGTATATGAGGATTTCGTTGCCATCCAGAAGACGCTCGTGCTGTATATGCAGACCCTCAGCTTGCTCGCGGGGGATGGGCGGTATGACTTGTCGGAACGGATCGATGATCTCGGCAATGGGCTGAAGGCGAATGCGGAGTCGGGCTTGCAGCAGCGGCATGTGGCTGCGTATACGGGGATGACCCGGCTGCTTACGCGCGTCATCGCGTCGGGGTACCAGAATCGCAGCGTCGAGACCATGGTGCGCGATGGCGATGCCGATGTGCAGGTGCTGCTCGATGCCATGATCTCGCTCACCCGTCTCTACTACAAGACCAACGAGAATGAAAAGAAAACCGTGCTCGGCATTTTCGATGTCGAGATTCCGTTTTCAAATCGTAATTCGGATCGCATGCTTGTCACTTTGGCCAAGGTGCATTACCTGAACAAGTCGACCGAATACAAACTGATCGACCGGCGCTATGAACTGGCGCTGCAGGGCCTCACCAAAGTCGCGCTCGGGCACCAGAAGATGCGCGAGAACATGAACAAGCTCACCAGTGACGAGACCCGGCGCATGCTCGCAAATTATGGCCGCGACTTGCGCGCGATCCGCGATGGGCTCAATGGCGATTGAGGAGGTGTCATGCAACAGTCATCACAGGGCAAGCCGGGTGTGTCGGATGCGGGTACGACGCCGGACGCTGCAGCCGCGGCGCCGGTAGCCCCATCCGTCGCTGCCCTGGCCACCACGCCAGGCAAGCCGAGCGTGGCCAAGGCCGGCCCCGATCGCGGCCTGTCCAGCATGCAGCATGTGGTCGAATTGGCGGATGGCCTGTCGACCATCGCCGACCGCCTGCACGAACGCATCCTGGGTGAAATCCGCAGCTACGACGGTCGCGGGGTGCCCAGCCATGTACAGGACGCCATGCGCAGGCTGCTGGACGATGAAATGGTGCTGCGCCAGCGCGCCAACACCCTGTATGCCGACGCCGCGGCCTTCGTCATCCAGGGCCTCGACCAGCCGCAGAGCCGGCTGGTGGCGCTTACCGCCGAGGCCGCGGAAAAAATCCGGCGCATCGGCGTGATCGGCCAGGTCACCGGCCTGGTCGGCGGCCTGCTCTCGCTCGCCGGCGCCGTCGCCAGCGGCCGGCCGACGCCGGTCGCACTGGCTCTGGAGAAAATCCACCTGCACAGCACCGCACTCGACGCGCTCACGCCGACACCACCGAGCGCGATGGCCTGAGCCGGCGACCGCGCGTCACCCGGTGGCCGCTAACCGCGGCGGCCCCCACTGACCGCGGCCACCTCACTCGCCGCAGCCCCCCCCTACCCTCAGCACATATGCTGCCCGCCATTGATCGCGATATTCGCGCCGGTCACATACCCCGCCATGTCCGACACCAGGTAAGCCACCAGGCCCGCAACCTCGGCCGGCTTGCCCAAGCGCCCGATCGGAATCTGCGGCAGGATGCGGTCGCGCATCACCTCTTGCGGCACCTGGCTCACCATGGCGGTGTCCAGGTAGCCGGGCGAGACCGTATTGACCGTGATGCCGTGGCGCGCCACTTCCAGCGCCAGCGACTTGGTGAAGCCATGCATGCCGGCCTTGGCCGCGGCGTAATTGGCCTGGCCGAAGGCGCCTTGCTGGCCATTGACCGACGAGATATTGATGATGCGGCCCCAGCGCCGCGCGACCATCGTCTCGAGCACCGGCCGGGTCATATTGAATACGCTGTCGAGGTTAGTGCCCATTACCGTATGCCAGTCTTCCTGGCTCATCTTGCGCATGCTGCGGTCGCGCGTGATGCCGGCGTTATTGACCAGCACATCGATGCGCCCGAGGTCGCCCAGCACGCGGCGCACGACATTGTCGCAGGCATTGCCGTTCGAGACGTCGAGCTCATAGGCGCGTGCTTCGATGCCCTCGGCCTGCTGGCTGGCGAGCCAGGCTTCGCGGCGCGCGTTCTGCGGCGAGTGGGTCGCCGCCACCAGGAATCCCTCCGCATGCAGGCGACGGCACAGCTCGGTGCCCAGCCCGCCCATCGCCCCCGTCACCAGGGCTACCTGCCTGTCTTGTGTTCCAGTGTCTCCTGCCATGTCTCGCTCCTGTTCTCGTTGGCGCCGATGGCGCGATGCGAGCATCCGAGTGTAGGGAAGCGACAACAGGAGGCTGTTGATCAGGATCAAGTGTGAACAGGGCAAAACCCACGTGCAAGCAAGCGCCGCAAGCGAAGGCCCGCGGGCGCAGCAACGGCGACGAATGGCGTCAGGCGATGACGTCAGGCCGGCTGGCGGGATCGAAATCGGCCCAGTCGCCGTTCACGATATTGCCCTGGGCGCGCTCGATATGGTGGGCGCCCAGCTGGCGCAGCAGGTCGACCGCGCGCGACTGCTGGCCGGGATCGTCGAAGGCCACCGCCACCAGCATGCCGGCCGGGCGCGGCGGGACGGCATTCTCGCCGCCCTCTTCGGGTTCGCCCCGGTCTTTCATCTTGCTGAAGCTGAACAGCGAACCGACGTGTCCGCCTACCAGCCCGCCGACGATCGGGCCCAATGGTCCGGTGACCGGTGAGGTCGCGGCGCCCACGGCGGCCCCGACGGCGCCGCCGGTGGCCACGCCCTTGACGACGCCCTCGGGCGCCTCCTTGGCGCCGGGCGACTGGATGTGATCGCCGCCGATGGGCGTCATATCGTGCTGGCCCGGCTGGGTGAGATAAAAGCCGCTGATGCGGTCGGCGTCGAAACCGGCGCCGACCAGGGCGCTGCGCGCGCGGTCGACGTCGTCCTGAAGCTGGAAGCGTCCTGCAATGATGGTGGACATAGGCGATTCCTCCTGGATGGGTAGCTCAAGCATGCGCCGGTCGCGTCGGCCCATCTGTACGCAAGCGCACGCTGTCTACCGCCACTGTCCATAGACCACGCCATAGCTCGGCGGTTCCACGACCGGCGGCGGTGGAACCACTTGCCATTGACGTGGATCGATCCGGTAATACTTGAGGAATTCGTCGTACAGCGCGGGATGGCGCGCCGCCAGCTGATGCGGCTGCTCAAAGAAGCTTTCGGTGGCCACCGCGAAGAATTCGGCCGGGTTGGTCGCCCCGTAATGGTCGAGCACGCCCTGCATGCCCCACATCGCCTCATGACGCAGATTGGCATAGTCGCGCGTCAGCACCTCGGACCAGCTGCGGTAACGCTCGCTGCTGCCCAGGTAGGGTGCGCCGTTCGTATTGCCCGACTCGCTGTCGAGCTGGTGGGCGAACTCGTGCAGCACCACATTGTGCCCGGCCGATTCGACATGATCTGCGCGCCGTACATGATCCCAGGACAGGATCACGCGGCCATCGCCCCAGGATTCGCCCAATAGATCCTGGCGTTCCTCGGTCACCACGCCGGACATGTCGACCTGCTTGCGCGGCGCCAGGAAGGCGCCGGGATAAACCAGGATCAGGTCGAGCGCGGGATAGATATCGGGCTTGCCGGTGTCGCCGACCCGTCCCAGCAGCAACAGGCAGGCCTGGCCCGCGATCGTTACCCGCATCTCGTCGGTGACGTCCAGGCCGGCGCAGCCGACGAATTTCTTCTCATGCAGAAATTGCTGGACCATGCGCTGCAAGCGCCGCCGCTGAGCGTCGTCCATGCCGCCGTACTGGGCGACATTGCGCGCCAGGATGGCGACCTGCGCGGCCGGCAGCGGCTGCGCCAGCGCGCGCCGCAGGCGCCACTTCGGCCACAGCCAGGCCGTCAGCAAGCCAAGGCCCAGCGCGCCGATCAATATCCCCTCCATGTTCAGGCCTTGCCGGCCAGCCAGGCCTGCACTTCGTCGGCGCCGCCGATGAGCTCGCCGCCGACGAAGACTTGCGGCCAGGTCATGCGCCCGGTCACGCCGCGCAAGACGATGCTATTGATCTTCTGGTCTTCAGAAATATCGGTGTAGTGGATATCGTTGTCGCGCAGCGCCTGCTTGGCGCGTGCGCAATGCGGGCAGCCGGGCCGCGAAAACATGACGACCGGCTCCGGCACTTCGGCGTCCGGCGCCAGGTAGGCGAGCATGGTATCGGCATCGGAGACCTCGAACGGGTCGCCCTCGCGCTCGGGTTCGATGAAGATCTTCTCGATCACGCCATCGCGCACCAGCATCGAATAGCGCCACGAGCGGCGGCCGAAGCCCAGCTCGCGCTTGTCGACCAGCATGCCCATGCCTTCGGTGAAATCGCCATTGCCATCGGGGATGACGGTGATATTGCCCGCGTCCTGGCCGGCCTTCCATTGGTTCATGACGAAGGCGTCATTGACCGAGATGCACAGGATGTCGTCCACCCCATGCGAGCGCAGCACCGGCGCCAGTTCGTTATAGCGCGGCAGATGGGTCGAGGAGCAAGTGGGGGTGAAGGCGCCCGGCAGCGAGAACACGACGACCGTCCGGCCCTTGAACAGCTCGTCGGAGCTCAGATCGCGCCACTGATCGTCAGGCCTGGCCTTGAAGACCACGTCGGGA
>Ga0308157_10008623_pt1 | contig 11531 bp, 9 predicted proteins | sample PhyBR1_FD_201035 | JGI IMG/M metagenome (GOLD analysis project Ga0308157, IMG submission 201035) | Phyllosphere microbial communities from UC Gill Tract Community Farm, Albany, California, United States - DLSLB.R1 | ecosystem: Host-associated > Plants > Phyllosphere > Unclassified | place: USA...
CGCCGGCACTCGGTAAATTGAGCTGTCCAATCTTTTCATCCAGCGTCATTTTGGCTAAAAGCGAATTGACGAAAGCCTCTTTTTTGGTTTTATATTGCTGCGTTTGGTAAGACTGTACCGGTTTCGAAACGGTTTCCTGCGCCGAGACCACATGCGAGAGTGCCAGCGCCGCTACTAAAACTAATTTTTTCATAATATATCAATTTACTTTTTCTTGCTTTGAGCGAGCATCCACTCATAAAGTTTAGGATCCGAATAGGTAGAATCCCAGGAGTTGTGATTATCATCCGGGAATAGAATAAGTTCCACATTCTTATTGGTTTTCCTTATTTCCTGATAAATTTCGATTGAATTCATCGGTGAAACAATATCGTCATTGGCACCGTGATAGATTTTCATGGGCAATTCTGAATACTGCCCCGCGCGAACCTTCATCAGTCGGTCAACCGGCGGACAGACAGGCACCACGGCCGAAAAGACTTCCGGATGCTCCATGGCTAATTTCAAAGTTCCCCAACCGCCCATCGAAAGGCCGGTAAGGATGATTTTCGAGTCATCTATCCTGTATTTCTGCTGGATTTCTTTGATCAGATAGAAGATCGCTTCCGTGTCCCACCACTCGCCGGCCTGGCACTGTGGCGCAAGGATGGCGACAGGCTCAGGAATCAGATTTTTATACTGAAACGGACCGTTCAATTTCACTTTTTCAAGGTCGTTTCCCCTTTCTCCAGAGCCATGCAGGAAAACCATGAGCGGCACTTTGCCTTTAGCGTTTGCGGGATAATCTAAAATGTACGATATCTGTTTGGTTTTACTTATTTCCTTATTCAGCGAACTTTTGATTTCCTGCGAATGTAGATTGCCAAAAATCAGCAGCAAACTCAGCGGGAATAATATTTTTAATTTTTTCATGTAATTCAGATATTTTAACATTAATATTTAATCGATTCCAGGCTTAAACTTCTTATTAAAAGATGTCCCCTAGCCCCGATTGCAGTGGAAATCCTTTTTATTTTTTCCGGAAGGAAAAATAAAAAGATTGCAACGGAAAGCGGGAAATAGCTCCAAAAAAAACCTTTCGAACCGAACCAAAGCTTCTAAAACCCGTACTTAGTCGATTTGAAATCCAATTTCTTCAGTCCGGCTTTAATTTCCGGTGCGTTCATAAATAGTTTCCAGATCAGACCCGTGCGGTAATTCTCGATCATCGGCGCAATAGTACCCTGATCGATGGCCAGATAACGCGGCGTAAACCAGTCGTCAAAATGCACCGAAGTGGCATCATAAGGCCCCGCAGACCCGATGAAATGGGGTTTTTCTTCATATAAAAAGCGCAATACGTTCATCGATTCTTTGGGTGTGTACGGGAAACTGCTCAGTGCGGCCGTCGGCGTGATGACGCCGTTATCTTCTTTCGGATTGTGCGCGCGATAACCTACCGTACCGTCCGGATTTCTTGTATAACTCGCCGTGAAGCCCCAATAATTGCTACCATATCCCTTGAAATTCTTAGGATTCTCAAGGCTGTAATTGTACTGAATGAGCGCGTGATTACGGTTCAGATCGAAGTAGTTTTTCACCAAACGGTCCGAAAGGCCCGTAGGATCCAACCCAAGATATGAATATTGCGACCAGAAGAGTGGCCCGCCGTATTCTTCGGCACCATTGTGCTTCACGTAAAGCGGCAAACCATACTTCTCGCGGTCTGTGGCGTATGTTCCGTTGCGCGTCCAGCCCTGATAGAAGGTTTCGGCATCGATTGGATACGTAGGCGACGAAGCGGCCAGAATATACGTTACCAGCGTTTCATCGTAACCCTGCAGTTTGTGGTTCATTTCCCAACCGTTGACCGGCGACCAATGCCAATAAAGCACTTTTTCGCCGCCTTTTGTGTACCAGTTCCACTCCACTCCTTTCCAAAGTTCGTCCATTTTTTTGGCTAACGCTTTTTCTTCGGCGTTGCCATTTTTAAAATATTCCCGGACGGTGATGATACCTTCCACTAAAAAAGCGGTTTCCACGATGTCGCCACCATTGTCTTTTTTGCCAAATGACACCGTTTTCCCGGTTTCACCATCGAGCCAGTGCGGCCAGGCACCGTGGTGGCGGTCAGCCTTTGCAAGGAAATCGGCGATGTGCGTAAGTCTTTTCACCGCTTCTTTTCTCGCAATGAAACCGCGTTCTACGCCGACAATGATTGTCATCAATCCGAAGCCTGAGCCACCTGTGGTCACAACATTCGCGTCATTTCTCGGATAAAAATCTTCGTGATAGCGTTCGCGCCCCATTAGGGAATTAGGTTCCGCAAAATCCCAGAAAAACTTCAGTGTTTCACGCTGAACTTTATCCATTAGCTGTTCATCTGTAAGCTTTTGCGTAACCGAAGCGGTATCAGCCGTTGCAGCACTGCCGCACGACAGCAAAACAGCAGAAGACAAAGCGATACAAGTGAAAAATCTAAACATTTTTAATTTTTTATTTATTTAAGTTAAAAACCGTGTTGGGTGGAATGAAAGCCAAGCTTCACTAATCCCTGCCTAACGTCGAGTGCATTCATAAATAAATTCCAGAGGAATGAGGTCCTTGCATTCTCAATCATGGGTGACATGGGTCCCTGATCAATAGCGAGATATCGTGGCGTGAGCCAGTTATGATGAACCGAATAGGCATCGTAAGGTCCCGCGACACCGATGTATTTTGGATTTTCATTATACAGGAAACGGAGATAATCCATACTTTCTGTGGGTGTGTACGAAAAACTGGAAATGGCGGCAGTAGGCGAAATCACTCCCAAATCATTACCCGGCTGATGAGCAGCATAGCCCGTGGTACCATCTGCATTCCGCGAATAGCTTGCGGTGAGCCCCCAATTTTTAGCGGAATATCCGTTCCAGTTTTTGGGATTTGCGACGGCATACTGATGCATGATCTTTGCATGGTTGGCAGTTGCTGCGCCATAATTTACAAATTCATCCGTCAGACCGCGCGGATCAAGACCGATGAAACTGTAATGCGAGAAGAACATCGGGCCCACGGTCTGGCCAGCGCCATTATGATTTACAATGAGCGGGATTCCGTATTGGGAACCGGCACTTTTTATTGCACCGCCTCTTGCCCAACCCTGTGTGTAGACTTCTTTTGAAATGGAAAAATCGGGTGATGCAGCAGCCAGAATATACGTGATCAGTGTCTCGTCAAAGCCCTGCAATCTGTGGTTCATCTGCCAGCTATAGTCTGGAGACCAGTGCCAATAGAGGACATTTTCACCTTTGGTGTACCAGTTCCACTCTACTCCTTTCCAAAGATTGTCAGCCTTTTGAGCTAAAGCGAGTTCGGCGCTGTCGGCTGATGTTTTAAAATATTCACGGACACATATTAATCCCTGTACCAGAAATGCTGTTTCGACAAGATCTCCGCCATTATCCATGGTACTGAATGGGATTACCTGGCCGTTACTTCCATTTATCCAATGTGGCCAGGCGCCATGAAACCGGTCCGCATTTTCCAGGAAGGTCAGCGCTGTGGTGAGACGCGAGACAGCTTCGTTACGCGGGATATGTCCATTTTTTATTCCCACCAATATATTCATTAAACCAAAACCCGATCCGCCCGTGCTGATGACGCCCGCATCCAGGCCCGGATTATCGGTATGATAGCGTTCGCGTGCAAGCTTTGAATTCGGCTCAGCGAAATCCCAGAAATATTTCAGGTTTTCTTTTTGAACCATGTCGATAATCTGAACATCAGTGTATGTAGCAGGTTTTGGTGGATCAATGGGCGGTTCGGGCGCAGATGGCGTCCGCTCATTAGAACAACTGCCATAACTGAAAAGTATGGCAGTTGCTAAAGAAAAACTTAATATACGGTTAAATTTCATTTACTTTTTCCTGGTGAATAAAGTCTGAACCTCGGTGGCGGTAAGCGCAGAAGAATACATTCTAAACTGATCTATACCACCGACGAAAGAATTCTTGAGCCAGTCATCGCCATTATTTGCGATTTCCGTCGCTGTGAATTCCTGCGGACCGGCACCGATTTTAAGTGCGGTAATTTTGGAAGGTTCAAGAACGATGTTTCCGTGGTTTGCCCATTCAGATTTAAACGAATGAGGCTGTCCATCCACATAAAGTGTCATTACAGATGTTGAGCCATCATATACAAAGGCCAGATGATGCCACTGTCCGTTGTAGAGCCCGTTCACAGTATTTGCACCTACCCATTCGAACCATTTTTCGCCGGTTTTATCCTTGACGAAGAATTTTACCACCGGACCTGAAACCGGACCTTCTGTCAATAAAAACATAGAACCTCCGGACCAATGATAGTCGGATGCAGCGGGCATACTGAAGATATGGTCTGTTCGCTGCTGATTTTTCTGCATCCAAACTGATACGGTGAAACTTCCGGCAGTCTGTGCGAAATCGTTTGCGCTGGTGTACTTGATGTATTTATACTTTTCGCCCTGCACACCTTTCGCAGATATACCGTCAATAGAGGTCAGCGGATTGTCAGACGGAAATTTGGCTTTTATGCTGTCTACGGCATTCATCAGCGGGTTGCTCGAAGTACCATCAAAAGCAACATAAAATTTTAGCGGACCGCCAGGTAGAGCGGCGTCCTTCGGATAATTTCCGAGTTCAGGACGATCCAGATCCTGACACGAAAAGGCAAAAAGTGCCATCGCGCAGGCTCCGATTATATTGATAATTTTATTTTTCATGACTTTAAATTAATAATTAGGATTTTGAACAAGAACACCCTGACTCTTATCAATGGCTTCCTGCGGGATTGGGAAATACATATTTCTCGGTGCATAGCCGTATGGTGCCAAAACCGTGGCAGCGTCACCCCAGCGCACAAGATCATAAAATCTTTCAGATTCCATCGCAAACTCGATTCTGCGTTCATGCTTGATGGCGTCACGCATAGTGCCTTGGTTCAAAGCGGTTGTTGCTGGCAGCCCAGCTCTGGTGCGGATCATGTTTACATAAGTAGTGGCGGTGGCTAACTGGCCCATTTCATTGGCAGCTTCAGCAGCCATTAAAACTACATCAGCATAGCGGATCAGTTTTATATTTTCCCAATGGTTCTTGTTTTCGGCATACTGGGTTCTTTCAGCAGGAAGTGTGTATGCTTTTCCGTTCCAGTATTTTTGAGCCAATGGCGGAGAACCCGGAAGTACAAGATTTGGCGTATCGTAAATATCAGGTCCGCCGGAAGTCAAAATGGTAGTTTTTTTACGCTTGTCACCCGGTTCGTATGCTGCTACCAAACCTTCAGACGGCACATTGAACCCCCAGCCGAGATCCCAAACTCCGGAACCGCGAACACCCTGACTTTCGTAATAGTTGTTCGTATATTTCGTAGGGAAATCATAAGTTTTCTGTGCTTCAAGGATAGATTCGCTCGAATTATTTCCAGCTTTGGTAAATTCTGCGTCATAAGATGGATTAAGTGAATATGCTCCACTATTTATCACTTCCATTGAATGCTCGAGTGCCTTCGCATAATTTTTCTGGATTAAATACAGCTTAGCCAAAATGGCATTTGCCATTCCCTTTGTAGCTCTTCCACGATAGGATGCAGGCCACTGTACCGGAAGATTCTCACGGGCAGCCATAAGGTCGCTTATAATTTGCGCATCTACTTCAGCCACTGTATTTTTTGGTGCGACTTCGTCAGCGGGAACGTCAATAGCTTTTAAGTTTACCGGTACTTCACCAAAATCCCGTCGTAACTGGAAGAAACAGTAACCACGGATGGCTTTAGCTTCCGCAATGTTAACCAACGTACCCGCAGTCTGATCATTGGAGGCTTCTGCGTCAATAATAAGTTCATTGGCATCGAAAATAATCTTGTAAGGTCCGTTCCACGCGTTTTTTATGTGACCGTTTGTAGCTACATAGCCGAAATTATTAAATACGGTACCGTCTGCAGAAGCGTCGGCGGCGGTACTGCCTTTTTCGTTGTCATCAGCGCGGATGCTGTGTGTCCACAGATAAGAGAAGTCGCTCATTCCACTTTGCGTACGTAACCCAGCGTATAATCCGAAGGCACTGGCTTCAAAGCCGCCCACGGGAACCTCGCCGCTTGTAGGTCTTCCTTCCGGACGCAGGTCCAGCCAGTCTTCGCCGCAACTCTGAAAGGAAAAAATCGCGACCGAGAGTGCTCCAAACAGCAGCACATTTTTAAGTGATATAATTTTCATTGTAATTTTATTTTTAGAAAGTTGCATTAATACCAAATGTTGTAATACGTGGGTTTGGATATCCACCACCGTTGACACCGAAGGAAGTAGCGCTGCCACCTGCCTCAGGAGTGAATCCGTTTACGTGGTCCCAGGTTTTAAGATTCTGTACATTCAGATAAACTTTAAGTCCTTCTAAACTTAACCCTGCGATCAAACTTTTATTAAAATTATAGCCCAACTGCACATTACGAATTCTGAAAAAGCTGCCGTCTTCAATCATGTATGAAGACACTTCGCGGTTATATCCTGTAGCAGTGTAGCTGCGCGGTTCCCAGTTGGAAGTACCTGGTCCGGTCCATCTGTCAGCTCTTTCCGCACGGTAATTAAAGGGTGCGAATGAGTTGCCGTTACCCCAGCCCCGGTAAACTTCATTCCCGTAAACTCCGTAAAAGTCTGCATCTACGTAGAAACCTTTATAATTTGTTCCAACAGAAAATCCATAGGTGAAATCTGGTGTCGGATCACCGATCATCGTTCTGTCGTCCGGCGTTATTTTACCATCGCCGTTTACATCACGATATTTAAAGTCACCTGGAGCTACATCACCAATCGTTGATGATGGTGAACCTAAAATATCAGCGTAAGACTGATACAGGCCGTCCACTACATATCCGTAGAATGCGCCGATTGGTAATCCAGGCTGATAAGTAGAAGCACCATAATAAAACTTGTCACCACTATTTAAGGTTGAAAGAACGTTCGTTGAGGTAGTGGTAAGGTTACCATTAATATAGTAGGTAAAATCATCATTGAATCTGTCTCTCCAGCCTGCCGAAAATTCAAATCCTTTTGATTCTATCTGCCCAGTATTCTGGAAGATATTAGAAATTGTCTGAACGTAAGTTAACAGACCATCGGTTTTCTTGTTGTAATAAACGGCATCTAATGAAAGTTTGCGATTCAGAAACTGTGATTCAAAGCCAAATTCATAAGACTTTAAGTGTTCCCACGTGATGTCAGCAGTTTCTTCGAATTCTTTCTCGAAAGCCGGATAGATATTTCCATTAAATACCCCTACTCCGCCTGGCACGAAACCGGAATATCCTAAATAGTTATTCGGAACGTACGGATTTCCTAAATCACCGTAAGAACCTTTAATTTTCAGGTAGTTCAGTATTTCGTTGTCACGCAGAAACTCCTCTCTTGTTACTTCCCAAGCTGCACCTATAGCCCAGAATTCATTGAAACGGTAACCTTTTGATAATACCGAAGAGCCATCAGAACGGAATGATGCATTAAACAGGTATTTACCGTCATAATTATATAAAACCCGTCCTAAATATGAACCCTCACGTTTTTTCCGTTGTGACGTACCCACAGTTCTGGTAGTAGAATCTCCAAAATCATTGCTGAGATACCAGAAACGGGGATCGTTCGGAATCTGACCCAGAGGGTTTGATAAACTGCTGCGAACAAATCCGCTCATGCCTGAAAACTCCATAGATGTAGTTTCAAAACCTATTAAAGCAGTAATATCATGTTTGCCGAATTCATTTTTGTACGTAAGCAACTGATTTTGCTGGAAAACCATGTCACGGTTCTCAAACTGGCTTACAGATGTAAGTTGTTGACCTGCATACGGCGCAGTGGTGTTCGTTTCTGGTATGTAGATGTCGAATATCGGGCTGTAGCTCCGTCCATAATTATTTCTGAAATTGAAATAATAGTTGGATCTGAACGTGAAGTTTCTAAAGAAATCAAATTCGACGTACGCATTCGGGTTAAACTGAATATCGCGGTTTAGCTGTGTATTTCGGGTTGCCTCTATAGCTGCCAGCGGATTTCCAATCTGTGCCGCTCCGATCTGCTGAGGAAGAGAGTTATAATAACCGTAGTACGGCCCATCTATAGTATTCAACGGCGAAACTACCGGTGTTGCATTCAGCGCACTGCTAAAGCTTCTGATCTGGGGAAGCTTTGCATAAGCACCCGTAATTCCAAAACCAGCTCTCAGACGGTCAGAAATCTTAAGGTCATCATTGAACTTGAAAGTGAGTCTTTGATACTTTTCATATTTAATAGAACCGTCCTCATCATGGTAACCGAAAGAGAAACTTACCCTGTTTTTGTCGTTGCCATTTGAAATGGTCACGTTATGCTGGTTAATTATTCCGCCTTTTAAAGCAATTTCATCTATCCAGTTGGTGCTCGCATTAAAAAGGTTGAAGTTGTATGGTTGCAAACCCTGGTTTACTAAATCTTCATTATAAAGCGTCCGGAAAAGATCACCATCTGCCAGATCAGGTCGGTTATCTAAAGATTTCACACCAAGTGACGATGTAAGCGTCACACTTGTTCTGCCGGAGCGGCCTCTTTTAGTTGTAACGATTATTGCACCGTTCGCACCACGGTTACCAAAGATGGCCAATGATGACGGATCTTTAAGAATCTCCGTAGATTCAATGTCCGCGGGATTTAAGAAATCGATATTATTGGCAAAAACTCCATCCACAATATACACAGGTTGAGTCTGGTTGATAGTTACCGTACCCCGGATCCTCACGTCGGCCTGTGAACCCGGCTGACCGGAGTTTACAATTGAGAGACCCGCTACTTTCCCCTGTAATGAGTTCACCGGGTTAGAAGCCGGCTTATCATTGATCTCCGCACCAGACACTTTCACGATGGATCCGGTGAGATCCCGCTTTTTGGCGGTACCGTACCCGATCACCACTACTTCCTCAATTTTTTGTTCCCGACTGCTGGAGTCCCGCGGTGTTTCCTGCGCGCTTACATTCATGCCGAAATAAAAAACAGCGATCATGCAAGGAAACTTTAAGATGTTGTGTTTCATATAATTATTAATTTATTTTTCTCTTTAGAAGCGCTTTCGCGTTATGTTCACTCAAAGTTAAAAATTATTTTTAAACGTTAAAAAAATATTAATTTCAATTTGTTCCGCAGAGACACAAACTCCATTTGGCTTAATATTTGAAAATCAGCTCAATTATCATTAAATTTTAAAGTAATGAACAGAAATACGATTTTAGTTGCCACCATGGCCGTTGCCACACTAGGCACTACTACACAATCTTGCCTGGCACTTGCCACTTCAAGTGTAGGATTAGCAGTTTTGAAACAGATATTATTGGGCGGAATCACAAAAGGCCTCAATATCTTCAGTGATAAAGACAGTTTTTTGGCGAATCAGCTCATTGATGCTGCGCTTCCCCAGCAACTTAAAGACCTCAACAGTACCCTGCAAAAATTGGGGCTTAACAGCCTTGTTCAAAAGGAGAAAGAATATATCGCAAGAGCCGCAGCTTTTACCGTGGAAACTTCAAAACCTATTTTGGTGAATGCCGTGAACAGTCTTACTGCCGATGATGCCGCAAGAATCATCCAGGGTGGCAGCGGCGCAGCAACGCAAATCTTGAGGGAACGTACATCTGAACAGTTGATGGCAGCCATTGCGCCAAAAGTAGATGCTAAGCTTAATGAGTTTGGCTTGGTAAGTTCATTAAATTCAGCACTTTCCGGAACGAATCTCTTAGGCGGTCTTTTTGGAAACCAGAATTCTACAAGTTCTGTGACTGGAGGCCTGAGCCGTTTTGCTTCGCAGCAAATGGTGAATGGGTTGTTTAATATTATTGAAAACCACGAGAAGCAAAACCAAACTGCGATTCTCAATTCGCTTACCTCAGTAAAATAGTCATCAAATATTTCATAAATTTACATTCCGGCTGGTCCGGAATTTTTTTTAAACTTAAAAGAAGATGTCATGATTAATATTTCGGAACCACATGAGAACATCAATCCCGACGATTTTTATGCTTCACTGAAAGAAAAGCTGGAGGCCACGCACAATTTCCCCGAAGACTATCTGTTCAAATTTATACTTACCAACGAAGATTCGCGGCATACCGAGATTTACAGAATTTTCGACGGGATAAAATTCACGCTCAATACCCGTGAAAGCAAAAACGGAAAATACAGCGCCATAAGCATCAGCGCATTTGTGCTCGATGCCGATCAGGTGATCCGGATATACAAGGAAGTTGGGCAAATTCCGGGTGTAATGATGCTTTAAATAATTTCAGTAAACCCTCCAGATGAACATTTTAATCACCGGCGGAAGCGGACTGATTGGCCAATCGCTCACGAATGTGCTTCGTGGCCGGAATCATAATGTGCGCATCTTATCACGCCAGGAAAGCAGTAAGCCCGATGTATTTCAGTGGAATCCCGCAGAAAATCACATCGATGAGCGGGCGTTTGAAAATCTAGATTCAATAATACATCTCGCCGGCGCCAGCATCAGCAAACCTTGGAGTGCAAAATATCGAAAAGAACTGTATGAAAGTCGGATTTCCACAGCAGTGCTGATAAAAAAATACTGCGAGCGCCTAAACGTCCGTCTTACATCTTTTATCTCAGCATCCGGTGTCAACTACTACGGCACTTTTACTTCAGACCGCATTTTAACGGAAGATGACGGCGTCATCAAAAAAGACTTTCTCGCAAAGCTCTGTGAAGACTGGGAAGCCGCTGCATACGAGTTTGCAGATATTTCAGACCGCGTTGTGTGTGTTAGAACTGCGATGGTTTTGGCTAAAAACGCTGGCGCATTCCAACTATTAAAAAAAAGTGTTGATTATTATGCCGGCGCTGCCACGGGTTCCGGACAGCAGTGGATGAACTGGATCCATCTGGAAGATTTGGTGAATCTGTACGTTTTCGCAGTTGAAAACAAGGTGGTTTCCGGCAACTTCAATGCGGTTGCTGATGATACTGTTCGAGCCAAAGATTTTACGAAAAGCCTGGCCGGCGCCGCAAAAAAACCATTTTTACCATTCAATGTTCCGTCATGGACGCTAAAATTAGCGCTGGGCGAAATGAGTTCGATCATTCTAGAAGGTTCAAGGGTAAGCAACAAAAAAATCAAATCGCTGGGATTTGATTTTAAATTTTCTACGTTAGAAAAAGCTTTCAAAGATTTGGTCTGAGAATCAAGATTCTAACCGTTATTCAATAAACAAACGTACATTTTCAATAGGGCGACCGAGCATCGCCACAGGTCCTTTGATGAGAATGGGTCTTTGGATCAGTGATGGATTTTCAACTAAAATTTTAATCCATTCCTCTTCAGAAAGTTCCTGCCCTTCAAACTTTTCACGGAATAAAGGATCGTTCTTGCGGATAATTGCATGCACGTCGGCATTCATTTTTTTCAGAACAGTTTTAAGTTCTGTTTCGCTTAGCGGGTTTTGTATGATGTCAATAATTTCAAAAGCCACATTATTTTCATCAAGATGCTCAAGGATCGCGCGGGATTTGGAGC
>Ga0308157_10008624_pt1 | contig 11531 bp, 12 predicted proteins | sample PhyBR1_FD_201035 | JGI IMG/M metagenome (GOLD analysis project Ga0308157, IMG submission 201035) | Phyllosphere microbial communities from UC Gill Tract Community Farm, Albany, California, United States - DLSLB.R1 | ecosystem: Host-associated > Plants > Phyllosphere > Unclassified | place: USA...
CTGACGCCAAGCCCTGCAGCCGTCACCTTATCGGCCTGTCCATTAATCTCGATGCTAACGGCACTCTGCCGGTCGCCGTTGCCAGCTACAGCGGCGACGAGCTGACTATTTACCCTTACACCCCTGAACTTATCAGCGTCGGCGGGCCGGTCTATTCCGGCGCGTCGGTGCATCTTATTGACCTGACGAAAGTGAGCGCATGACGACAAAATATTTTGCCCTGCTGACCAATCAGGGCGCGGCTAAGCTGGCGAACGCCGCCGCACTCGGCACAAAAGTGAACATCGCCTCTATGGGTGTCGGCGATGGTGGCGGCACGCTGCCGACGCCTGACGCGGCACAGACAAAGCTCATCAGCGAGAAGCGTCGCGCGCAGCTTAATTCCCTGACCGTTGACGCGGCAAACAGCAGCCAGATTATCGCCGAGCAGATTATCCCGGAAAGTGAAGGCGGTTTCTGGATCCGCGAAATCGGCCTGTATGATGCCGACGGCGTGCTGATTGCCATTGCTAACTGCCCGGAAGCCTATAAGCCGCAACTGGCTGAAGGCAGCGGGCGCACGCAGACCGTGCGTATGATTTTAATCGTGAGCAGCACAACGGCCGTTACGCTGAAGATTGATCCGTCAGTAGTGCTGGCGACGCGCAAGTATATTGATGATGCTGTGATCGAGGTGAAGACATACGCTGACAGCGTATTGAAAAAGCATATCGATGCCGATAACCCCCACAGCCAGTACCTGCAGATCGCAAATGCCCTGGCAGAAATCAAAGACGCCGGGCTGATTGCTGACGTTCTCAAAAACCTCGGTTTAACAGAAAAGTTTTCCGGGCGTTTAATTGGCTGTCAGATTTTTACCACGCCTGGAGCAATCAACTACAAGCCTACGCCCGGAACGAAACGCATTAGGATTATCCTGACCGGCGGCGGCGGCAGAGGCTACGGTTATCTTGGATGGGGCAGCGGCTTAACAAGCCGTGGCGCAGGTGGTGGCGCGGGCGGAACGGCCATCGCATTGCTGAACGTGGACGACACCAAAACTTACCCCGGCGTGGTAGGCCGTGGCAGCGATGAAACCCTGTCAGCAACAAGCAGCACATTCAACGGCCTGCTGACGGCGGGCAACGGCGTGAATACTTCGTCGGGTGATGCGGGCGGCGCGGGCGGAACAGCTATCGGCGGCGATATGAATATTCAGGGCGGTGACGGCAGCGATGCGCCAGGCCTTATCTCGACGAGCACAAACCCTTACCGGGGCGGCTCCGGTGATGGCGGCGTGAGTTACTGGGGTGGTGGCAAGCGAAGCGGGGATGGTAATTTATCCGGTAAAGGGAAAACCTTTGGGGCTGGAGGTGGCGGTAATACCCGAACCGATCCCTTTATTGGCAACTACGGTTCGGATGGCGTTATTTTTATTGAGGAATACAGCTGATGAAAACTTATGCCCGCATCGAAAATCAGCACGTCGCGGAAATTATCGCGCTGAATGTGAAGCCTGAAAAACTTTACCACCCGTCACTGGTATGGGTGGATATCACCGCGCTGCCCGAACAGCCCGATATAAATTATCGATACAGTGATGGCGTCTTTACTGCACCTGTAACAGATGCTGAGAATGCGGCACTAACTGCCAGCAGCAGGCTGGCCGCTGAGATGGATGAGGCAAACCGGACTATTGCGCCGCTGCAGGATGCGGTTGATATCAGTATTGCGACAGATGAGGAGATCACCCGTCTGGCAGAGTGGAAGCGATACCGGGTGGCACTCAGTCGGATCGATACCAGTACGGCGCCAGATATCGAATGGCCGGCCAGGCCGCAATGAACAAGAGTGACAGCTCTAGCCGGAGTTGTCACTCTTTTAAGTTGTTAGCAATATCTCATTCAATATGAGTTCTTGATAAAATTTTTTTGCAATTATCGCCTTAAGTAACTATGTGCGCTTTGAATTAAAAATCATAAACTAGCATCACTCTATTAATGGACCATGCCACATGATATGTCTTAACATACAAAGCTACTTTGTTATGGAAGTAAGAACAGATCGCCCGAGTGAACAGCATTTAATAAAAATGAATGAAGAATCAGGAGAGAAAAGTGATCACATTAAAACGTTTTCTAACAATGGATACTGCAAAAAACATCTACCTATGTCTGACAGGCGCAGGAGTAGTTGTTTTTATGTTCTATTGTATGCGCATACAATTTTTTCCAACAGGCTTATCTTTGTCTGATGTGATTTTCTTTCTAATGGTTATAGCATCGTTTTCGCTTTTTTTGTTTTTCTTTATTCTTTGCTGGTATTCAATGTCTATTATAACTGCAAATATATTTATGAGGGTGGCTTTATTCACCCTTCGCAGAACAAAGAAGTCAGATTTACATCGCACTTTTAAAGGCACAAACAGAATGGCAAAATTAATGAAAATTTATGAACCATTCTTGGCGCACTTTTTAATATCCGCAATAGGGATCATGATTATTTTCTTCATGGAATCCTCAAATAAAATAGATTTTTTTTCGATATCTCTATCAATAATTATGACAGCCTTTTGTATCATGCTAATTCCAAATATTTATTATGACAAGAAAATCCAGAAGCCTAAAAAAAAGAAATTAGCGGGATTGATGGTTGGCTGTGGCTTCTTTTTCTTTTTTATGGTTTCTGACATGCCGCCGGTCCTGAGTGATGCAGGGATGACTTATATCGGAGTGAAAAAATCAAACATAACTGTAATGTTACAGGGCCCGGATTTAGAGATGGCTAGGCATTTGACAGGCAATCAGAGTCAGGTTTATTTCAAAGGCGATGCTCTTTTTACTGGTGTAGGCGCTACTTCATTACTAGTAATTAACAACAAGGAGATTATCGTGAAAAATGAAAATCTCTCTCTTTCACTCTAATTATTTATAACTATATAAGCGTACACCATTCTTTAGGGATAAACTTATTAAGTTTCGGTATATGCCGGCTTAGCATCAGCGGCAGATCGATAATTCTGCATGCTCACCGACCAGCAAACCCCCATCAGATGCACTGCTAAACCTGAACTGACACCCTGAGCACACCCTCAAAACGGAGTGCATCAGATGTCTGATTATCATCATGGTGTCCGCGTCGTCGAAGTTAACGACGGCACGCGCACCATTACAACCGTATCAACCGCAATCGTGGGCATGGTCTGCACCGCGCAGGATGCGGATGCGGCAACCTTTCCGCTCAATACGCCGGTACTTATCACCAATGTGCAGGGCGCTGTCGGTAAGGCTGGCAAAAAAGGCACGCTTGCAGCTGCGCTGCAGGCCATTGCTGACCAGTCCAAACCTGTGACCGTCGTCGTGCGCGTGGCTGAAGGTGCCGACGAAGCCGAAACCACATCCAATATCATCGGCGGCACGGATGAAAACGGCCAGTATACCGGCATGAAAGCGCTGCTCGCCGCGCAGACACAGCTCGACGTTAAGCCGCGTATTCTCGGCGTGCCGGGGCTGGACTCGCTGGCGGTGGCAACCGCGCTTGCCAGCATTGCGCAGCAGCTGCGCGCCTTTGCCTATGTTTCAGCGTGGGAATGCAAAACCATTTCCGAAGCCCGCCTGTATCGCCAGAACTTCAGCCAGCGTGAAATCATGGTTATCTGGCCTGACTTCGTTGCATGGAACACCGCGACCAGTAAATCCGATACCGCCTTTGCGACCGCGCGCGCGCTGGGCCTGCGCGCCAAAATCGACAACGACACCGGCTGGCATAAAACCCTGTCTAACGTCGGCGTCAACGGCGTGACCGGCATTTCCGCATCTGTGTTCTGGGATTTGCAGCAGACCGGCACCGACGCCGACCTGCTCAATGAGGCCGACGTCACCACGCTAATTCGTAAAGACGGTTTCCGCTTCTGGGGCAACCGTACCTGCAGCGATGACCCGCTGTTTCAGTTTGAGAACTACACCCGCACGGCGCAGGTGCTGGCCGACACGATGGCCGAGGCGCACATGTGGGCGGTTGATAAGCCGCTGACGCCGGTTCTGGTTCGCGAGATTATCGCGGGCATCAATGCGAAGTTCCGCGAGCTGGTTAACGCCGGTTATCTGCTGGGTGCATCTGCCTGGTATGACGAAAGCGCCAACGATAAAGACACCCTGAAGGCGGGCAAGCTCTTTATCGATTACGACTATACGCCTGTTCCGCCGCTGGAAGATTTAACCCTTCGACAGCGCATTACCGACACCTATCTGGCGAACTTCGCCGCATCCGTAAACAGCTGAGGAGCCGGATAAATGGCACTGCCACGCAAACTGAAAGGCATGAACCTTTTTAACAACGCCAACAGCTATCAGGGTGTCGTCACCGCCGTGACCCTGCCGAAGCTGGCGCGCAAGCTCGATCCGTTCCGCGCGGGCGGTATGAGCGGCGCGGCCTTTATCGATAACGGTCTGGAAGATGACGCGCTCGATGTTGAATGGAGCATCGGCGGCATCGATGAGCTGGTACTCACGCAATGGGGCGCGTCTGACATTCCCCTGCGCTTTACCGGCTCTTACCAGCGCGACGATACCGGCGAGGAAATCGCGGTAGAGATTGAGGTGCGCGGTAAGCATCAGTCGTTTGATTTCGGCGAAGCCAAACAGGGTGAAGACACCGAAACCAAAATCACCAGTAAAAACACCTATTACAAGCTGACCTTTAACGGCAAAGAGCTGATCGAAATCGACACCATCAACATGGTGGAGAAGGTCAACGGCGTTGACCGGCTGGAACAGCGCCGTAAAAACCTCGGCCTGGTATAAATCCTGACGCCAGCGCAAGTCGCTGGCTTTACCTGACTACAGTGAACAGAGAACAATCATGGAAAAGAAAGATAACGTTGTTGAGTTTGAAACCCCGCTTGTGCGCGGCGAAACCGAAATCAAAAGCGTGGAGCTGATTAAGCCGAATGCCGGAAGCCTGCGCGGCGTGCGCCTGGCTGATCTGTGCCAGTCAGATGTTGATTCCCTGCTGACCGTGCTGCCCCGCATTACCCTGCCAGCACTGACAAAGGCCGAATGTAACGCCCTTGATCCGGTTGACCTGATTGCGCTGGGCGGCAAGGTGATTGGTTTTTTGCAGTCGAAGTCGGACGAATTGACTGGCCGCACGGCCTGACGGTCAATGACCTGATGGCCGACATTGCCACGATATTTCACTGGCAACCTTCCGAGATGTACGACATGCCGCTGGCCGAGTTGATGGGCTGGCGGCACAAAGCCTTTATCCGCAGCGGAGCGACCCCGGATGAGCAATAACCTTAAAGTGCAGGTGCTGCTGAATGCGGTAGACAAAGCTTCGCGGCCCTTCAAAGCCGTGCAGACCGCTGCCAAAAATCTGTCATCTGACATACGCCAGACGCAGACGACGATTAAGGAACTGGACGCGCAGGCGGGGAAAATTGATGGCTTCCGCAAGGCCAGTGCGCAGCTGGCCGTCACGCAGCAGAGCCTTAAAGACGCAAAGCAGGAGGTAGCAGCGCTGGCCGTGCAGTTTAAAAACACGGAGCGCCCGACGACACAGCAGGCACGCGCACTGGAAAAAGCCCGCCAGGCGGCGTCTGAGCTGCAGACGAAGTCCAACAGCCTGCGCCTTTCGGTGCAGCAGCAGCGCGAGGCGCTTAACGCAGCGGGGATTTCCACTAAAACCCTGAGCAGCGAGCAGCAGCGCCTGAAATCCGCCTCGGCGCAGGCTACGGTCAGCCTGAGCCGTCAGAAGATGGAGCTGCAGCGGCTGAATGCACAGCAGGAGCGGCTGAACCAGACAAGCGAGCGCTACCGTAAAGGGCAGGAGCTGTCGGGCAAGGTGCGCAATATGGGCGCGGCCGGTATCGGTGCGGCAACGGTCGGCGGCATGGCTGCTACGTCGCTGCTGATGCCGGGGTTTGATTTCGCACAGAAGAACTCTGAGCTGCAGGCCGTGCTTGGCGTGGGAAAAGAATCGCAGGAAATGAAAGCCCTGCGTGCGCAGGCGCGTCAGCTGGGTGATACAACCGCCGCCTCTGCCGATGATGCGGCAGGTGCGCAAATCGTTATAGCCAAAGGCGGCGGCGATGCCGCTGCCGTTCAGGCCGTTACGCCGGTCACGCTCAACATGGCGCTGGCAAATAAGCGCACGATGGAGGAAAACGCCGGGCTGCTGATGGGGATGAAATCAGCCTTCCAGCTCTCAAACGATAAGGTTGCACACATCGGCGACGTGCTGTCAATGACCATGAATAAAACGGCCGCTGACTTTGACGGGCTTAGCGACTCGCTGACCTACGTCGCCCCGGTAGCAAAAAACGCGGGCGTCAGCATCGAACAGGCGGCAGCAATGGTCGGCGCTCTGCACGATGCCAAAATCACAGGCTCAATGGCCGGTACAGGAAGCCGCGCCGTGCTGAGCAGGCTGCAGGCTCCTACCGGTGAATCATTCAAGGCTATCAAAGAGCTGGGTATTAAAACGGCTGACGGCAAAGGAAATACCCGCCCGATATTCACCATCCTGAAAGAAATGCAGGCGAGTTTTGATAGTCACAAGCTGGGAACGGGCCAGCGCGCCGAGTACATGAAAACCATCTTCGGCGAAGAGGCCAGCTCATCGGCCGCTGTGCTGATGACCGCCGCCTCAACCGGCAAGCTCGACCAGCTGACCGCCACGTTTAAAGCCTCTGATGGCAAAACTGCCGAGCTGGTCCAGGTCATGCAGGATAATCTCGGCGGCGACCTGAAAGAGCTGCAGTCTGCTTATGAGGCTATTGGTACCGATCTCTTTGATCAGAACGACGGCAGCCTGCGCGCACTTACCCAGGACACGGCGGCACTGCTGCTGACGGTTGATAACTGGATTAAAGCTAACCCTGCGCTGGCAGGCGGTATAGCAAAAGTGGTAATGGGCGGGCTGATGTTAGCCGGGGCGCTGAGCGCAATCGGGCTGGTAGCCTGGCCGGTGATTGCGGGCGTGAATACCCTGATTGCCGGTGCGGGGTTCCTCGGCACGGCATTCAGCATCGCGGGCGGAGCTATTACGGCCGCGCTCGGCGCTATCACGCTGCCGGTGGTGGCCGTCGTGGCGGCAATCGTGGCCGGGGCGCTACTGGTGCGCAAATACTGGGAACCTGTCAGCGCCTTTATAGCAGGCATGGCCGAAGGGTTTAGGGCAGCGATGGGACCGATCAGTGATTCCTTCGGTTCCCTGAAGCCGGTTTTTGAGTGGGTAGGTGGCAAGGTCAAAGAGCTGTGGGACTGGTTCGGCAAACTTCTGGAGCCGGTGAAATCCACGCAGACCGAACTTGCCGCCGCCGGAGACATGGGTAAGAAGTTCGGCAACATGCTGGCCGAGGCGCTGAAAATCCCGAGTCACGCGCTCGATCAGCTTATGGGCGGCATCAACTGGGTGCTGGATAAGCTCGGCATTATCGACACGAAATCCGATGGCCTCAAAGACAAAGTCCCGTCCCCGGATCCGGTAGCAACCGGTGGCGCGGGCGCAGATACCGGCGGGCTGCAATACAACATCGCCTACGGTGGCGCGCCTTACCGCCCGGTTTCAGCCCCGTCAGCCGGGGGCGGATTCACCGACCGCAGCCAGAATACTTATCAGTATGAAATCAACATGCATGAGGGTATGACCAAAGACGACGCAATGGCGCTGATGGCGCAGCACCAGGCTAAAGAGCAGCGCAACCGCCAGGCACAGAACCGCAGCAAAATGGGCTGGGAGGATTAACCGATGATGATGATTTACGGCATGATGCCGTTTATGCGGCAGACCCTGCCTTACGGGGATATGCAGCAGAATATCGATTACCGCTGGCCCACTAACAGCCGGTTCGGGCAGCGTCCGTCGGCGCAGTTTATCGGGCCGGGCGATGAAAAAATCACGCTTTCCGGGGAGCTTCGACCGGAAATCACGGGCGGCTCGGTGTCGCTGATGACCGTCCGTCTGATGGCCGACGAGGGGATGGCGTGGCCGCTGATTGGTGGCAGCGGCATGATTTACGGCATGTACGTGATTGAGAGTATTTCTAACACCTTCAGCGAGTTTTACCCCAACGGGACGGCCAGTAAAATCATGTTTACCCTGAGCCTGAAGCGCGTTGACGAGTCGCTCACCTCAATGTTTGGCGATCTGAAGAAACAGGCTGACGGGCTTATCAGCGGCTCCGCCAGTCTGCCAGGGCAGCTCACGTCAGCAATCGACGGCGTGAAGTCGGCGGCCGGTAGCCTGATTTCATCTGCAGGGGGGCTGCTCGGATGATTGGGATAAGCAGCCTGCCGGTGCAGGCCGGGGCGCAGCTGACGCCGGATTTCATGCTGAAGGTTAACTCTAAAGACGTCACAACCAATATCCGGGATCGCCTTATCTCGATGACGCTGACCGATAATCGCGGCTTCGAAGCTGACCAGCTGGATATTGAGCTGGACGATGCCGACGGGCAGCTGGCTATGCCGGTGCGCGGCGCAGTGATAACGCTGTTTCTCGGCTGGAAAGGCCAGACGCTTTTCGGCAAAGGTAATTTCACGGTGGATGAGGTAGAGCACCACGGCGCGCCGGATACCATGACAATCCGCGCCCGCAGCGCTGATTTCCGTGGCTCGCTCAATTCCCGCCGGGAGGTGTCCTATCACGACACCACACTGGGGGAAGTCGTGACGCAGATAGCCGGGCGCAATAACTTAAAGCCAATGCTGGCCGATGGATTCGCCGGAATTGCCGTGGCACACATCGACCAGACGCAGGAGACTGACGCTAAATTCCTGACGCGACTCGCCACACTTTACGGCGCTGTTGCGGCAGTAAAGGCCGGGCGGCTTCTGTTTATAAAGCCCGGTAACGGCGTCACCGCCAGCGGCAAGCCAATTCCGCAGATGACGATTACGCGACAGGATGGCGACCGGCACAGCTTCAGCATTGCCGACCGTGGCGCATACACGGGCGTCTCTGCGAGCTGGCTGCATACCAAAGACCCGAAGCCAAAGAAAGTTAAGGTGAAGCGCAAGCCGAAGGTAAAGCACCTGCGCGCGCTGGAGCACCCCGCGGCTAAAAAGAAAAAGGTGACTGCGACCAAAACGCCGGAGGCCAGAGAGGGCGATTATCTCGCAGGGACTGAAGACAACATTTTTACGCTGACGACCGTGTATGCGACGAAAGCGGCAGCGATGCGGGCAGCTAAAGCAAAGTGGGATAAGCTGCAGCGCGGCGTCGCTGAATTCTCGCTTACGCTCGCGATGGGGCGTGCCGACCTGTACCCGGAGACACCGGTCAGGGTGAGCGGCTTTAAGTCGGTGATCGATGCGCAGCCGTGGATTATCAGTAAGGTGACGCATAGCCTGAGCGGCAGCGGGTATACAACCACGCTTGAGTTTGAAGTGCTGCTTTCAGATATTGAATATCAGTCAGAAACAGAGGGTGAAACGGAAACTGCTTAATTCGGGTGTAATTTGCAAAACACAATTTGCATATTCAAACTAAGTGGCTCTCCCCTGCCCTTTTTTGAGGATATTAATCATGATGCACTGCCCTTTATGCCAGACAGCAGCCCACGCAAAAAGCAGCCGCTATGTTTCAAAAGAAACAAAAGAACGTTATCACCAATGCCAGAATATTAATTGCAGCTGCACATTCAAAACGCATGAGACCGTTACTGGAATGATTGTCTCACCTGGGCAAATCAATAAGGTTCCACTCTACACCAGCCAACAGCAACCTTCCCTTTTGCACTAATTTAGCCCGCTCAGCGGGCTTTTTCATGTTTGAAAAACTACAATCAAACATTGAATACTGGTTTTATATACAGTAATTTAACCCCCTTTTATCAAGGGGGCTGCATGGCAATAAGGAAATTGAATACAGGTAAGTGGCTCTGCGAGTGCTATCTCAATGGAAGGGATGGTAAACGAGTGAGACGACAGTTCAGGACCCGAGCTGAAGCCATTGCCTTTGAGCAATACACTCAGGACGAAATGAAGGCTAAACCCTGGCTGGCTGAGAAAGAGGATAACCGCAAGCTTAGCGAACTTATCGAGCTATGGTACAAACTGCACGGTTGCTCGCTAAGTGACAGAAAAGGCCGACTCGGCAAACTCAACATTATCTGTAATGGCATGGGAAACCCCGTTGCTGCCTCTATCACTTCGAAGGATTGGGCACATTATCGGGAGCGACGTTTACAGGGCCTCATACAGAATGGATACAAAACCAGTGATAAATCGTTAAAGGTCTCACCGGGTACCATTAACTGTGAGCATGCATTCCTTCGCGCTCTTTTTAATGAGCTGGAACGGCTTGGCGAAATTAGCTACCCCAACCCACTTAAAAATATACGCGAATTTGATCAGCCAGAGAAAGAAATGGCATGGCTGACTGAAGCCCAGATACAAAAGCTGTTTGCCGCCTGCAAAGTTCACGATAACCCTGATCTGACGCTGATTATCAAAATCTGCCTTTCAACCGGGTGCCGGTGGAGTGAAGCCGCGAATCTTAAAGCCTCACAATTGTCTCCAAACAAAATTACCTTCATCAATACCAAAGGCAAAAAGAACCGTTCGGTACCCATCGGCAATGCCCTTTATAACGAATTAAAAGACAAAGAAGGCCGTTTTTTTGCAGAGTGCTATCGCCAGTTTTATCGGGTCATTCGCCTGGCCGGCATTGAATTACCAGAAGGCCAGATGAGCCATGTACTGCGCCATAGCTTTGCCAGTCACTTTATGATGGCCGGGGGAAATATCATCGTGCTGCAGCGCATCTTAGGACACTCAGATATCAGAGTAACAATGCGTTATGCGCACTTTGCGCCAGATCATCTCGAAGACGCTATCAAGCTGAACCCAATTGCAAATTTGATTTGCTGAGCGAATAATCGGTCATACGTTTATTCAGGATAAAAAAGGGATTAAATGAAACTTGGAAGGTTAGGTTCAGTTTTGGTAGTCATTACTATGCTGGCTGGTTGTGCTACCAACATGTCGGAAAGAGCATCTCGCGTGCAAATAATCTCCGCAGAAGATGCAAAACAATATCAATTTGTCGCTAACTTAACGGGCACTTCTACCCTGACCGGGGTAGCAAGGCATACCGGTTATCAAAATGCATTAAATGAAGTATTAGATAAAGCTGCTACAGCTGGCGCGCAATATGTAGTTCTCGATCCTAATAGTGTGCCTTCGTATTGGACAACAAGTGAAGTTGTTAGAGGCACCGCTTACAGGAATAAATAGCCGCCACTATAGTTCAAAATAGATGATTACAAGCACGTTACGCCACTGTTTAATGCCGAACATTGGCAGTTAGAGAGTGGCGACAAAGTGGCGGCACAGAGTCCAGCAGAGTAGCACAGAAGGTAACAGTAAGGGGTTTAACTGATTGTTTTTTCTATAAGTTACTGTTTTTAATGACCAACCAAAAAAAGACCGAATACGATTCCTATATTCGGTCCAGGGAAATGGCTCTCAAGGAGCCGTGCGCTAAAAGTTGGCATTTATGAAGGCGATGTCGCCTTGCCATTTAACATTAGAACAGCGCGGTGG
>Ga0308157_10008626_pt1 | contig 11530 bp, 10 predicted proteins | sample PhyBR1_FD_201035 | JGI IMG/M metagenome (GOLD analysis project Ga0308157, IMG submission 201035) | Phyllosphere microbial communities from UC Gill Tract Community Farm, Albany, California, United States - DLSLB.R1 | ecosystem: Host-associated > Plants > Phyllosphere > Unclassified | place: USA...
AAAAATAATGGCTGTGTTGAGCAGGTAGGCTCCTCCTCTGCTTTATCGGTTTTGAATTTGAAAAAAAAAACCATTAGCTTTTGTGCTATTCCGAACGTTGACTTTAGCTTACAAAAATTTGAAAAAAATTGGATATATAAAGAGGCTGGTGACCAATTGCTTCTGTTTTATTCCCTTAATCCATTTAAAGTTTTAGCATTAAAGGACGAAAATTCATTTTCATTCAAGACAATTGTCGAAAAGCAACTTTCCTCTAAAATATATAACCCCGGAGGCTTTGGAAGCTTGGCATCATTTAGTACAAACCCCATTGATTTTGACGATAAGTATTGGCTGATTGTTATCCATCAAATAAAACAGATAATAACAGGACGTTGTTATTTTCATTGGGCTGTTTTAGTAAGTAAGAATACATTGTTACCTGAAAGCATCACTTCTAAACCTGTGTTTTCGGGTATGGGGGCAAGAGGTAAAACTCCAGGAATTCGATATATTTCTTCGCTTTTGAAAATCGGGAATGAGATATTGTTTTTTGCTGGAGAAGGAGATATGTATGTTGTTGCCACGAAAAAGACGGTGGACGAGCTCAACAAGCTCTTTATCACCTTAACTTAGTAGTCTATAAAAATGAAAGTTTCAGTAATAGTACCTGTTCATAATGTAGAAGAATACATTTCGCAATGCCTCGACTCAATAATTAGACAAACGTATAAAAATCTGGAGATTATAGTGGTGGACGACGGCTCTACGGATGCTTCCTCAATAATTTGTCATGAATTTGCCATAAAAGACCTTCGGATTAACTTAATTCGCCAGAACAATTGTGGTGTATCTGTTGCAAGAAATAGAGGTATACAATTAGCAACTGGTCAATATGTAACATTTGTTGATGCTGATGATTGGATAGAACAGGATATGTATGAGAAAATGGTTGCGGAATTATCCACCGTAAAGAGTGATATGATGATGTGCGATTCTTCATTGATCTATAATGACTTCGCGCATGCCTCTACTGAGGCTATTCGGCAGGGCATTTATACAAAGAAGCAGGTTGTAAAAGAAATTTACCCGTCATTATTGGCTATGGAAGACTTCAGTAGGATACCCATTGTATCAGTATGTAACTGTTTAATTAAACGAGAAGTATTAATTGATAATTTTATAAGTTTTGAGCCAAATCTAAAATACAGTGAGGATTACTTATTTATGGCAGAGGTCATTACAAAAATCACTTCATTTTACTATCTCAAAAACTTTCACCTCTACAATTATCGACAGCGTGGTGAATCGCGCTCAAAAAAATTTCAAACAGATTGGTGGTCAAATCTTATATTTTTAAATAAAAAGTTAAAACAGGTGCTTTCAAATTGTGAGGAGTTTAACTTCGACCGGCAACTTAAGCTGCAATTAATACATTCAGCATTGTTTGTAACAAAAGCTATTGCAAACCACGAGAGATTTTCTAATGAGTTCAAACTGCAAAAGTTGCAACTTCTGTTCAATGATGACATGCTGCAGGACGCACTTTATAATTTAAAATTTAATAATCACCGCGCACCCTTAAAGATAGCTTTATATTTGATGAAGCAACGAAAAGCATTCCTTTTTCTATTTTACTGGCGACTATTGGAAAATATAAGAAACCTTTGAGTTTTAACGACCGCCAAATTAGTTCACCGTCACAACGCGGGTTGTATAAACTTCGAAGATTCCGTACTTTTGCCATCAAATTAGAATTATGCTTGAGATTGGAGATCGCCCTTGGGGAAAATATTATGTTTTGACTGACGAAGAATCTTATAAAACAAAGAAAATTATTGTAAATGCAGGACAGCGCTTATCCTATCAATATCATTTACATCGGCAGGAATACTGGACCATTGTTGAGGGTGAGGCAGTAGTTATTTTGGAAGGTGTAGAATTTGTTTTAAAATATGGTGAAAGCATATTTATACCATTAGGGGCCAAGCACCGTATTGAAAATCGAAGCAGTGCAAAAGTTGTTTTTATTGAAGTGCAGACAGGAAACTATTTTGGTGAGGATGATATTGTAAGAATTCAAGACGATTATATGCGGGATTAACTGCAGAATAGTGCATCCAATTAGATGGTTTTATCCCAATTAACAATATGTTTTCATGGCCATACAAATTAGATGGAGTAATATTTATTTACGAGGGGATTATTTATTTTAACCAATTATGCAAGGGGTCCGCAGATCGGGTTTCAATTTTCTTTAATTGAAGGATAGCATATGTAGATAAAAAATAGATTCCGGATCTATTTCCCCTTCACGCCACGAATCTTTGGCTCATCCATATGTTTTGTATATAATTTTTTTTCAGGTTTTTATTACGGTTTTCAATTTGTAGTTCCTATCTTTATCATACTGTCCTGGTAAGTCTTATGAGTTCGTTGTCCTTAATTAATTGAATCAATTCGTGCAGAAATGGGTATAAAACTCCTTTACATCACCAACGGCATCACCGGATCCGGCGGTCTCGAAAGAGTACTCTCAGTAAAAGCCTCAATGCTTGCAGAAGAGTATGGCTATGAAATGCATATACTCTCCCTCAATGAAGCGGGAAAAGAAGCATTCTTTCCATATTCAGAGCGGATCGTCAGGCATTCTATTGCGACAGGTGGGAATCCAATATGTTATTTTTGTCAATACCGCAAAGGACTAATCCAGAAAGTAAATGAAGTACATCCTGATGTGATATCGGTATGTGATGATGGTCTAAAAGGATTTTTTGTTCCACAAATTTTGGGGAAGAAAATTCCAATAATTTATGAACGACATGCATCAGTCCTGCTGAACGAATCATCTTTTCAGCATCAAATAATGAAATTATTAGCCCCTGTCTTCAATAAGTTTATCGTCCTAACCAAAGGAAACCTAAAAGAATGGCCAGAAGAAAATGCGGAAGTGATTCCAAACCCGCTATCTTTTTATCCTGAACACTCGGCTAAACTTTTCTCAAAAAAAGTCATTGCGGTCGGAAGTCATTCGCATAACAAAGGATACGATTTACTTCTGAATATCTGGCAAAAGATAGAATCTGCATTTCCGGATTGGACTTTAGAGATTTACGGGAAATATAATGATGAGATTTATCAGAATTTAGCAACAAAACTTAACCTTAAAAATGTTAGTTTTTATATGCCGGTGTCGGGAATTGAAGACAGGTATTTGGATTCTTCGGTGTTTGTACTACCGTCTAGGAGCGAGGGTTTCGGCATGGTAATTATAGAAGCCATGAGCTGTGGACTTCCAGTGGTGAGTTTCGACTGCCCGCACGGACCGGCTGATATAATTACAGATGGTAAAGATGGCTTTTTAATTCCCAACGGAAATACCGAAATGTTTGCTGAAAAGTTAAAAATGCTTCTTCGGGACAAAGATATGCGGAGGAAATTTGGAATGGCAAGTAGGACAACAGCTCAAAGATATTTTGCCGATAAAGTTGTTAAACAATGGGATGAATTGTTTCAAAGTGTTGTTAAAAATGACAGTCCTAGGTAACAATCCTAGCATTACTAATTTTGAAACGTTATAAATTTCGCACTAGTACATCTTAGAATTGGAGCTCTCTTCACCGCGTAACTACTATAATGTTAATTTAATTAATTATTTTGGATCCCAATGAAAATTCTTTACCTCACTGACCAAATTTACCTTCATGGGGGAATAGAGAAAGTGCTCTCCCAGAAATCTAATTATCTGGCGGACATCGCGTTAGAAGATGTTATCATCCTTACCCACAGCCAGCTCGGAAAAAAACCGGTCTATCATTTCAGCACGCGAATTATGCATTTAGATTTGGATGTCAATTATGAGGTAGGCCTAAGTTATTTTCATCCGTCAAATCTCTTAAAAATCCGCCAACATAGAAAAGAATTGAAAAAAGCTATTAAGAATTTGAATCCCGACGTGGTTATAAGTTCTAGTTTTGGACCCGATTATTATTTTATTCCAGACGTCTGCGGTAGGATCCCCGCCATTAAAGAGTACCATACTACGGCATATTTTGATGCCGACAAGTTATCCATAAAAGATCGGATCCTGCTCTACCTAGCCAGAAGAGCAGATCGAAAATATGCGAAACGCGTAGTGCTAAATGAAGACGAAATGCCTTTTTATAGTGGAAGTAACGTGACCATTATTCCCAACCCAACTGAAATTGACGGTAGAAAATGTTCTCTTGAGCCAAAAAAAATCATTGCTGCAGGCCGCATTTCTTACCAGAAAAATTTTGAGGCTTTGCTCAGCGCTTTTATGCTAATTCAGAGGGAATTTCCTGATTGGGAGGTTCATATTTATGGGGAAGATTATTTGGATCGTCAAAGGGACATCCAGAAACAGGTTGATGAAGCGGGGCTTCAAGACCGATTTTTATTTAAAGGAGTAACAAAGGATTTAAAGGAAACCTTTTTGGGATACAGCATCTACGCTATGACTTCAATTCATGAAACCTTTCCAATGGTTTTACTTGAAGCGCTTTCCACAGGTTTGCCCATTGTATCCTATGACTGTCCAACTGGTCCCAACAGAATTGTTACATCAGATAAAGACGGATTTATCGTTCCTTATAAAAATTCCGCTATTTTTGCAGAGCGTTTAAAGCAATTGATGATGAATGAAGATTTAAGAAAACAAATGGGTGCCCAGGCTAAACACAATGCTAAACGTTTCGAAATAGCTACTGTTATGTCGCAGTGGAAAGAACTTCTTAATGAACTTACAGCGAAACCGTAATCTATCGTGTACACTTAGTCTTTCGAAGTATTCAACCATTAATTATAAACTTTGTTTGATTGGATTCCCATAAGTAGCTATGCTGCGATTTATTATCACCTTCTGATGGCGCTAACGCTCGTCACACTTATGCATGCTTACTCAAATGATCTGTTTTCTGCCGGCACAAAAACTTTTTCACAGACTGCGGGTGTTTTTTTGTTATTGTTTGTCTGCCTCTATATGGGTAACCGCCCTGTAAGTGGTTATTTTATTGATATGGCAGCTTACGCCGGAGTGTACAGAAAATTACAGGCTGGAGAATTAATAGTGGTTAAGAGCGATTTTATCTTCAATTATTTTATGATTACGTGCAGCAAGATAATGAATGAGCGATGGTTTTTTTTTCTCTGCGGGCTCCTGTATACCTTACCTTGTTATTTATTTTCAAAGAAATATTTTGGTGCATATTGGTACTTTGGGTTTTTTATTTTTGTGGGATCTTATATGTTTTGGCCCTTTGGAACGAACGGCATCAGAAACGGCTTAGGCACTTCCTTTTTCATATTAGCCCTTTGTTTTTACAACCGAAAAATTGTATTATACCTTCTAATGGCGCTTGCCTTGGGTATTCATAATTCGCTCATTATTCCTATTGCGGCTTTCTTCGTGTCTGGAATATACAAAAATTCAAAAATTTACTTATGGATTTGGTTTGCAGCGATCCCGCTCTCCCTTATCGGTGGCAGTTTTTGGGAAAGTTTTTTCGGAGGCCTAGGTTTTGGTGATGACACACGAGCAGAGGATTACCTTACTAAAGGAAATATCAACAACGATGAATTCTCCTCGACAGGTTTCCGGTGGGATTTCTTATTTTATTCCTCTTTCGCGGTATTTGCGGGCTGGTATTTTATTTTTAAAAAGAACGTCACAGATAAGTTCTATATTCATATGTGGGGTACCTATATGATCGCTAACACGTTTTGGATTCTTGTGATCCGCGCTAATTTTTCCAATCGTTTTGCTTATCTTTCGTGGTTTCTAATGGCACCGGTGATTGCGTATCCGTTGTTGCGATATAAATTGTTGCCAAATCAGTACCGCGTGATCGGTCTTTTAATAGCGCTATATTATATTTTTACGTATCTAATGTTTATTTTAAAATAGTTAGTATGAGAATAGTTTACTGCACCAATAATATTGAAGGTTTTGGGGGAATTGAAAAAGTCACAATTATAAAGGCAAATGCCTTGGCAGAAATTGCTGGAAATAAGGTGTACATTATTGTAACAGATCATAAAGGGAAGCAAATGTTGGCAGAACTTCATCCGGCGGTTACATTGATTAATCTTAATATTAATTACTATGATGATGATTGGAAACCCGGAATAGGAGCTAAAATAACCGGCTTTAAAAAAAGATTATTGCACAAAAAATTTCTAAAAGTGAATTTAGACCGCATTAATCCAGATATCGCAATTGGTACAGGACGAGCAGAAAAATTTTTTTTGAGAAAAGGTTATTTAAATAATCCAGATACGATTATAGTAAGAGAAATGCATTCGACTTCTGACTACCGTCAAATCCTTGCAAGAACCTTTCGTCACAAACTAATTGCTAAACTACAAGACAGGTTGGATTACAAAATCTTAGCTCCTCATTTTTATGATGCTGTAGTGTGTTTAACACCGGAAGATAAAGAGCATAATTGGAAAGGATCCGAAAATGTATATGTTATGCCTAATCCCCTTACGATAAGCAGGGAATTTGAGGATTTACAAAAACGGAAAGTAGTTATATCCATGGGAAGGCTTAGTCCGAAAAAAAACTTTAGTTCATTAATCAATGCATTTTCACTTGTAGTCAGCAAATTTCCGGAGTGGACATTAGAAATTTATGGCGACGGTCCCGAAAAAATGAAATTAGATCAGCTTATAATAAACAATAACCTTCAACAATCTGTTTTTCTCAAAGGCCAGTCTACGGAGGTTTCGCGATTATTCACTTCATCCTCAATTTTTGCGTTTACTTCCACATTAGAAGGATTTCCACTAGTTTTGGTTGAAGCAATGAGCCGTGGCATACCTCTCGTATCATACGATTGCAAGTACGGACCATCATCTATAATAAGTGACGGTATAGACGGATTCTTAATTAAGGAAAATGATGAGAAAGAATTTGCAAAAAAACTTCACTTATTAATGGGCGATACTTCTCGCAGAATAAAAATGGGCAAAAATGGGCAAAAAAAATCGGTGCAGTATCATCCGGAAGAAATTGCCGAACGTTGGATGAAACTGTTTTCTTTTTTAATTGAAAATAAGAAAGCATGATATCTGTCATAATCCCCTGTTACAACGTGGAAAAGTTTGTAGCAAAATGTCTTCAGAGTGTTATAAACCAAAACTACCAAAATTTAGAAATTATATGCATAAACGACGGTTCAACTGACGGGACTCTTTCTCTTTTAGAGTCTTATGGTAAAAAAGACTTGCGCATCAAAGTATTAAATCAAAGTAATGTAGGACTATCCGCAACTAGAAATACAGGTATTAATCTTGCGTCCGGAAAATGGATAATGTTTGTAGACAGTGATGATTGGTTGGACAATAAATGTATTGCAGAAACTCAAAGTGATGACTATGACTTAGTTTGTTTTTCTTACAACAGAATATTTAGGAACAAGAATGAACCTAGGAAGTTAAATTTAAATGGTGCTTACTCAGCAGATGATATTTTAAAGCGGATAACTGGTCTAACAGGACCGGAATTGAGCGACCCTACCCAGGCAAACTCATTAGTTACTGCCTGTGCAAAAATATACAGAACGTCAATTATAAAAAGTAATAAGATTATATTTTATGATACGAAAGAGATCGGAACTGAGGACGCCCTTTTTAATATGCATTATCTGAATGCCTGCGAAGGGAATGTTATGGTAATTGACCGTCCATATTATAACTATCTCCGTTATAATGCTACATCCCTTACCAGTACCTATAAACCCTGCCTTTTTTCCCAATGGAATACTCTACATCAAAAAATGTTCGAGATTATAGAGAGCAGGCCGGCGGATTTTCATGAAGCATACTACAACCGCATCGCGTTAAGTATTGTAGGATTATTCCTGAATGAGGTTGAAAATCCCAAAGGTGTTTTAATACAGCTGAAAAATTTTTCCTTAATTTTAAACGATCTCCTATACAGAAAATCTTTGCAGAAGTTGCAATTTCAATATTTTCCCCTCCAATGGAAAGTACTGTTTCTATTGGCAAAATACCGTTTTACTTTAGGCATTTTTGGAATGACCAAAATCATGAGTGTTTTATGGAAGAGCAAAAACAGATAGAATCATGGATTTAAGTATCATAATTCCCATATACAATGTTGAGAAATTTTTGCCTAAATGTCTTGCCTCTGTTGTTATCAACGAATGGCGGGGTATCACTTACGAAATTATTGTGGTGGATGATGCCTCGCCTGACGGAAGCCTGACGATTGCCAAAGAGTTTTCAATGAAGTATCCACAGATTAAAATAATTTCGCAGGAGAATCGCGGATTGGGTGGCGCGCGGAATACCGGCGTGAGAAAAGCTGGGGGTAATTATGTGTTTTTTCTTGATTCAGATGATTATCTTTTGCCTTGTGTTATGAATAGAGTTTTACTTGTTGTTAAGAAAGAGCAACTGGACGTTGCAGAGTTTGGTGCGATTCGTGTCGATGAGAATTATAATAAAATCGGCGAGTCGTTTATAAAAGAACATTTTACAGAAGTTTTTTCCGGCACGGATTATATCGAAAAATATGATTTTGATAATTCTGCATGCAATAAACTGTATCGCCGTATTTTTTTGCTAGAAAATAACTTAAATTTTCTCGAAAAAACCTACGTAGAAGATGCCCCATTTAATGCGGAAGTTTTTGTAAAAGCAAAAAAAGTTATGGCATTGGCTGAGGTTCCCGTGGCTTTCCTCCATAACAGAAACTCCATAACCAGACAGAAACGAACCGGCGCGCAATTAGTAAAATTTGTTAAAGATTCTATTAAGGTAACCCATTACATTCACACAATTGCTTTATCAGGTTTACCCAACCTAACAGAAGAGGTGCTGAAAAAGAGAGTTGCAGTTTTTACGTCCGGTACCCTCTTGATGATATTGCGAAGTGATTTACCGCGAATTGTCAAGAAAAAATATATCGCAGACCTACAGAATAACGATTTATATCCGATGTATTATCGCTCGAAGATTCCCGCGCGGGATTTTTTCATAAAGATAACTAACAACAGATTAATTCTGAGGTTTTTACTTCGAGTTTTATAATTAACATTTGTATTTGCCTAATTTTATGCTTGGTCCAGATAAATTAGATTAACCTTTATGAAAAAACTCTTCCGTATTTCTACTGTTCCCATGTCTCTCAATATCCTATTGAAGGGGCAATTGAGGTATCTTAACCAGTTTTATAGCGTAACGGCAATTTCTGGCGAAGGCACAGATTTACAGGCGGTGAAACAAAGGGAAAAAGTAAAGGTTTTTACCATCGAAATGTCGCGTACGATTGCTCCGTTAAAGGATCTACATTCACTAATTTTACTTTACCATTATTTCAAAAAGGAAAAACCAATTATTATTCATACCATCACCCCGAAGGCGGGTCTTCTTGCAATGGTCGCGGGAAAATTTGCCGGCGTTCCAGTGCGTATGCATACCTTCACAGGTTTAATTTTTCCTACGCGAAAAGGATTGATGCAAAAAGTCCTTATCCAGATGGATCGGTTCCTCTGTTCCTGTGCTACCCATATTTTTCCGGAAGGGCAGGGTGTCAAAAGAGATTTGGAAATGTATAAGATAACCGACAAACCGTTGAAAGTAATTGCAAATGGCAATGTGAACGGCATCGACACCGAATTCTTCAGTCGCTCCCAAATTTCGGAAGCACAACAACAGGAACTCCGACGCGACTTAGGAATTCTTCCGGAAGATTTTGTCTTTATTTTTGTGGGCCGTCTCGTAGGCGATAAAGGAATTAATGAGCTGGTAGAGGCTTTTAAAGAAATCGCCCTGCCGAAAGCAAAACTTTTGCTCGTCGGACCCCTGGAAACCGACCTTGATCCTTTAGATACGGCAACGTTGGCAGAAATCGAAACCAATAAAAATATCATCACGGCAGGTTATCAAAATGATGTACGTCTCTACTTCGCAATTTCACATGTTCTGGTTTTTCCTTCTTATCGTGAAGGTTTTCCCAATGTGGTTCTTCAGGCGGGCGCTCTGGAACTTCCTGCAATTGTTTCCAATATCAACGGCTGCAATGAAATTATTATTGAAGGACGAAACGGAACGATAATCCCAGTAAAGGATGTTCAGTCCTTAAAAAGCTCTATGACTGAAATGTATCAGAATGAGCCCTGGCGGGAAAAACTCCAAAGCCAGGCGCGTTCAATGATAACTTCCCGTTATGATCAACAGGTTGTTTGGCAGGCTATTTTAGCTGAATACCGGGCTGCTGAAAAAACGATTAAACACTCGGATAAATTTTAATAAATTTGAGGACTTGATAATTTTTTAAAATGTACTTCCCAATAATAATGTACGCTTCCTTTTTCAAACGTCTTTTCGATTTTCTCGCGGCCCTGGTTGGACTCATGATTCTGAGCCCCATTTTTTTAGTCGTGACCATCGGTCTGACGTTGGCCAACAAAGGAAAACCTTTTTTTTTTCAGACCCGGCCCGGCAAGGACCAGCGTCTTTTTCGCATTATTAAATTCCGTACCATGACGGACGAGCGAGATTCCACAGGAGCACTGCTTCCGGATGCTGAAAGACTTACCGCAATTGGTCAATTTGTCCGTAAAACCTCTCTGGATGAAATCCCCCAACTTCTGAATGTTTTAGTTGGTGATATGAGTCTTATAGGACCGCGACCTTTACTTCCGCAATATCTGCCACTTTATAATGCCGTTCAGACGAGGCGACACGAGGTTCGTCCGGGTATTACCGGTTGGGCGCAGGTTAACGGACGAAATGCTATTTCCTGGGAAGAAAAGTTTAATTTTGATGTGTGGTATGTGGAAAATGTGTCTTTTCTTCTGGATATTAAAATTCTCTTTTTGACCTTGAAAAAAGTTGTGGTTAGAGAAGGCATATCAGCCACGGGAGAGGCGACTATTACTCCTTTTAAAGGTTCACATGTTGAGTGAAATTATGGAAAAAGTAATAATTATTGGCGGTGGCGGACATGCGAAAGTGCTGATTGACTGCATTGAAAGCGAAAATAAGTTTGAAATATTTTCAGTTTGGGATGATAACCCCGATCTGCACCAGATTCTCACATATAAAGTAAAGCGCCGGGAGGACGTGAACCTTTACCCGTCCGTGAAATTTATCCTTGCTATTGGGAACAACAGGACACGGGAAAAAATCGTGAAAGAATTATCTGCAGAATATTTCACGACGGTTCACCCAACAGCAGTAATTTCGAAATATGCTATCGTAGGAAAGGGAACCGTCATCTTTGCCGGAGCTATTGTGAACGCCGGGGCAGTAATTGGTGATCATTGCATTATCAATACCGGAGCGATTATCGAGCATGACTGTGTAATCGAAGACTATGTTCACATTTCGCCAAATGCAGCCTTAAGCGGAGGTGTAAAGATTGGAGCAGCAACACACGTTGGTATCGGTGCGAATGTGATACAGAATGTGACCATCGGCTCGAATGTTAACATCGGATCGGGCGCTGTTGTAATTTCTGATATTCCTGACAACTGCACCGCCGTCGGAATTCCTG
>Ga0308157_10008628_pt1 | contig 11528 bp, 9 predicted proteins | sample PhyBR1_FD_201035 | JGI IMG/M metagenome (GOLD analysis project Ga0308157, IMG submission 201035) | Phyllosphere microbial communities from UC Gill Tract Community Farm, Albany, California, United States - DLSLB.R1 | ecosystem: Host-associated > Plants > Phyllosphere > Unclassified | place: USA...
CCAGTCAATGACATTTCCAAGGTACGCGGGATCGGGGTGGCGCTCATGGCCAGCACATCCACATTGGTGCGCATCTTCTTGAGCTCTTCCTTGTGCTCGACGCCAAAGCGCTGTTCCTCGTCGACTATCACCAGGCCCAAGTTCTTGAACTCGACATTTTTGGACAAGAGCCGGTGCGTGCCGATGACGATATCCACGCTGCCATCCTTCAGCCCGGCCAGGATTTCCTTGGATTCCTTGGCGGTCTGGAAACGCGAGAGGGTTTTCACGCGCACCGGGAAGCCGGAATAGCGTTCGGTGAACGTCTGGTAGTGCTGGGAAGCGAGCAACGTGGTGGGCACCAATACTGCGACCTGGCGGGAATCCTGCACCGCCTTGAAGGCGGCACGCACCGCAATTTCGGTTTTGCCAAAGCCCACGTCGCCGGAAATCAGCCGGTCCATCGGGATTTCCTTCTCCATATCGGACTTCACCTCGTTGATGGCGGTGAGCTGATCCGGGGTCTCGATGAAGGCGAAGGCCTCTTCCAGCTCATGCTGCCATGGGGTGTCCTGCCCGAAGGCATGGCCGCGGCTGGCCATGCGCGCCGAGTACAGCTTGATCAGGTCGCCAGCGATTTCCTTGACCGCTTTGCGGGCCTTGGACTTGGTGCTGGCCCAATCCGAGCCGCCCATCTTGGACAGGGTCGGGGCTTCGCCGCCGACATAGCGGGTGACCATGTGCAACTGGTCCATCGGCACAAAGAGCCGGTCCCCCGGCGCCCCGCGCTTGGAAGACGCGTATTCCACCACAAGGTATTCGCGCTTGGCGTCCTTGCCTGAACCGTTGACCTTGCGCGCCATCAGCTCCACGAACTTGCCGATGCCGTGCTGCTCGTGGACGATGTAGTCCCCGGCTTGCAGGCTCAGCGGGTCCACTGCATTGCGCTTTCGCTTGACGGTGAGCTTGCGGCCCTTGCGATTCGGGTAGGCGCTGGAACGCCCCAGCAGGTCGGCCTCGGTCAGCAATCCGAGATTGAGCTCTTCGAAGACGAACCCGCGTCCGGCGGTTGCCTGGGTGATTTCAATCAGGCCCGGGGTTGGCGCCTGGGCGATATTCTCCACGCGATGGGCCGGGATGCTGAACTCTGCGAACAATTCAGCCAGGCGCTGTGCCGGGCCAGGACCCTCGGTAGCCACCACGAAGCGCCATTGGTCCTTGACTCGTCCTGCGATGAATTCCATCATCGCTTCGATATCACCCTGGTAGCCGTGGGGTTCGCGGGCCGGGATGCGAATGGTCGAAGCGCCAAGATCGAGTTCTTCATCCGCGCCCATGGCCGTCAGTGCCCACCAGGACACCTTGGCTGCCTTGGCGTGGTTCAGGGTTTCTGCCAGTGACGCAAAGTCGCCGGTGGCGAGCTTGCGCTCGGAGTTGGCGGTGTTCAGATCCAGTGGCGCGCTGGCGCCGTCAGAAGCGGAGGCCCAGGCGGCTGCCAGGAATTCCGCGTTGGTGGCGTTGAGGTCCTGGGCGCGGGCGCGAACCCTTTCAGGCTCCATGATCAGGGCGATGGACGACTCTGGCAAAAGCGAGAGCAGGGGAACCATCTTGTCCACCAGCAGCGGTGCCAGTGATTCCATGCCTTCTACGGCGATGCCGCCGGCAATTTTGGTGAGCATTTCCTCGGCGGCGGGGAAATGGTTTTTCAAATTGGCTGCCCGGCTCATCACCTGTGGAGTGATCAGCATTTCACGGCAGGGGGTGGCAATGATTTTCTGCGGCCCTGCGTCATCGGTGGAGCGCTGGTCGGCGATGGCGAAGTAGCGCATGGAATCGATCTGGTCGCCGAAGAAATCGATGCGCACCGGGTGGTCAAGGGTTGGCGGGAAGACATCGATGATGCCGCCGCGGACCGCGAATTCGCCTCGGTGGGTCACCATGTCGACACGGGCGTAGGCGGCAGCGGCCAAATCCTTGATGACCTGGTCGAAACCTGGTTCGTCGTCGAGCTCCAAGGTGACCGGGCGCAGTTCTCCCAGGCCGGCAACCAGCGGCTGGAGCACGGCGCGGATTGGCGCGATCACTACGCTGAGGCTTTCATCCCGCTGATGCAGCCTGCGCAGCACCTCCAGCCGGCGCCCCACGGTGTCGCTGCGCGGCGAGAGGCGTTCGTGCGGCAGGGTTTCCCACGAGGGGAATTCGGCAATCTGCTCTGCAGGGACATAGGCGCTGAGCGAACTGGACACTTCTTCTGCTTCGCGTCCGGTCGCGGTGACAATGAGCGTCAGCCCAGAGTGATTGCTCTCGTGCAGTGCCTGGCTGATATGGGCCGAGAGGATAGCGCGCATGCCCTGCGGGGCCGCGATCTCCAGGTCTTCGCTTCGAGTGGAGAAGCCATTGGCTGCACTGTGCTGGATGCGGCGGAAGGATGGCTCCTCGCGCAGGAAGTCATGAAGTCCATTCAGGCTCATGGGGATTTCGTATCCTCTCGTGCAGGCGCTTGGAGCAGTGCGCCCAGTGGTGGATCTGGGCGGAAACGACACCACGAACACCGACCGCAAATGTTTTCCGCGGCCGGCTCAACGCCAATATGTTGTTTTAGGTGCAGTCCTAGCCTACCTAATACATCCCACCGGATAGGGTTAATAGTGTCCGTCCCCGGGCGAGCAATCCTTGCTTGCCCGGCCAGCCAAATTTCCAGATTGGGATTAGCTTTTATGGCATTGAATGCAAGCACTCAGATCAGCCACCCTGCACAGCAGGTTATCGCTACCTTGAGCGATCGTGGCTTCGCCGAGCATCTGACCAAGGTTGCCAACGGCACTTTGAATGAATTCACCGTAGATGGCGATATCGCTGGTGCCTTCACCTTGACGACGGTCCGCTCAGTGCCTACCGACCGAGTCCCGGATATTGCGCGAAAGTTTGTCGGCTCTTCCATCGAGATCACCCAGGTCGAGAAGTGGAGCGCACCAGATGCTGCCGGAAGCCGGTCTGCGACAGTGCAGATCACCGTTGGCGGTGTACCAGTGTCGGTCAGCGGCACCGAGCAGCTCACCGGCCAGGGGGAGGTTTCCGAGCTCGCTGTGGATGCCAAGGTCTCCTCGTCGATTCCTTTTATCGGGGGCAAGCTGGCCTCCGCCGCCGAGCCATACATTGGCAAGGCCTTGAACCTGCAGGCTGCCCAGGTCAACGCCTGGCTTTCCAAGTAAGCCGCAGCAGCTGTAGCTTGATCCCCCATAGATCCCCGGATGTGCGATTTTCGCAATACGTCCGGGGATTTGTGGTCCCCCGCACTGATCGCGATAGGGTGGAAACAGGTGTGCCGGGAAGTCTGGTCGGCGAGAAATATTCATTTAACGAACTAAGCGAGTTAAACGCATGAGCCAAACTCCGTCTTCGGGTTCCGGCAAGAACCTGTTTTCACGCCCAAGCTACAAAGAGTCAGTGCGCATCGGAGATATCCTGCGCAAGGAAACCGTCGGTGGCATGGTGCTCATCGCCGGCGCCCTGCTGGCCTTGATCTGGGCAAACACTCCCCTGCGCGAATCCTATTTTGCGCTTCGCGATTTCCACTTTGGCCCGACCCTCTTCGGTGTCGACCTTAACCTGTCCATCGGCCACTGGGCTGCCGACGCGCTGCTCGCGGTGTTCTTCTTCCTCACCGGCCTTGAGCTGAAAAAAGAATTTGTCATCGGTGACCTGCGCAATGTCAAGACTGCTGCGGTTCCCGTGGCCGCTGCCTTTGGCGGCGTGCTGGTACCAGCCCTGATTTTCATGGCTGTAGCGGCCGGTTCCGGAGGCGGTGCGGAGCTGCTTCGCGGCTGGGCCATCCCGACGGCTACCGACATTGCCTTTGCGGTTGCCGTTCTCGCCGTAATTGGTTCAGCACTGCCTGCGGCGCTGCGCATCTTCCTGCTGACGCTGGCGGTTGTGGACGACTTGATCGCCATTGTGATCATTGCTGTGGTCTTCACCGATGAGCTCAAGCTGTCCTACTTGGGGCTCGCGCTGATCCCGATCATCCTGTTTACCGTCCTGGCCCGCTACCTTGGCAAGTTCTTCGCCAAGCATGCTTGGGGCGCCTGGGTCATCTTGTTGCCGCTGGGCATCATCACCTGGATCTTCGTCTTCGGTTCGGGCATTCACGCCACGATCGCTGGCGTGGTCCTGGGCTTCTGCGTCCCGGTCAAGCGCACCGATGGACGCGAAGGCGTCGGGCTGGCAGAACAGTTCGAACACCGTTTCCGTCCGTTGTCTTCCGGTTTTTGCATCCCCATCTTCGCCTTCTTTGCCGCGGGGGTGACCGTGGTTTCCTCTGATCCCGGCAGCGGCAATGTCTTGGCCGACCCGGTCTTCTGGGGCATCGTCCTGGGCCTGGTTATCGGCAAGCCGATTGGCATCATGGGCTTCACCTGGTTGCTGACCAAGTTCACGAAGGCTTCCTTGGACAAAGACGCCCAGTGGGGCGACCTGCTCGGCGTGACGCTGCTGGCGGGCATTGGCTTCACGGTCTCGCTCCTGGTTTCCGAACTGTCCTTCGGCTTGGAATCGCCGCACTACGAGCATGCCAAGGTGGCCATCCTCAGCGGTTCGTTCCTCGCTGCGATCCTCGGCGCCCTCTGGCTGGTGCCGCGTAACCGCCGCTACAAGGTCATCAACGAGCGCGAGACGCGCGATGACAACAAGGACGGCGTTCCCGACGTCTACCAGGATGAGGACAACAACTAGGTTTCAGCCCATCTGGCATGCATTAAAGGACTGTGGCGCTTGACCTCCGCGAAGGAGGGCAAGCGCCACAGTTCTATGCAGGCTGGCTACTTGTTGGCACCGAGCATCGCTGCTTCAGCGGCAACCCACGCCAGCATCGCGCACTTGACGCGTGCAGGGAACTTGGAGACGCCCACGAATGCGGCAGCATCCTCCAGCACCTCTTCATCCGGCTCGAAGTTTCCCTTGGAGCGCATCATCTCGCGGAAGATCTCCAGCTTGTCCAAGAACTCGTCCTTGGTCAGCTCTGGAAGCAATTCGCTGAGCACCGAAGCGGAAGCCATGGAGATGGAGCAGCCTTCGCCTTCCCAGCTCATGGATTCAAAATGGTCTTCATCGTTCAACTCCACGCGGACCCGGATCTGGTCGCCACAGATGGGGTTGTGCTGGTGCGATTCACCGTGCAGGTGCCCCGCGGTGGCCTCCACCAGCGGCGAGCCGATGCGCCGCTTGGAATGATCCAGGATGACCTGTTGGTACAGCTGATCTAATTCGTTCACTTAGACTCCAAAGTATTCACGCACGGTGCCCAAGGCATCGATAAGCGCCTTGATGTCTTCTTCCGTGTTGTACAGATAAGTGCTTGCCCGGGTGGTGGCAGTGATGCCCAGGGCGCGGTGCAGCGGCTGGGCGCAGTGGTGGCCCACACGCACGGCGATGCCTCGCGAATCCAGGTACTGTCCGACGTCGTGCGGGTGCACGCCGAGAACTTCAAATGGCACGGTGCCGATGCGAGGGGCATCGCTCGGGCCGAACACCCGGACGCCGTCAATCTTGGACAGGCCTTCATAGAGCATTGCGCCGAGGTGCTCTTCCCACTGCGCAATGCGGTCCATGCCGATCTCCTGCAGGTAGCTGACCGCGGTGGCCAGTCCGTGGGTCTGCGCGATGCGCTGGGTTCCGGCTTCGAACCGCTGCGGAGCAGGCAAGAATTGAGCGTGTTCCATGTCTACAACGGTGATCATTGAACCGCCGGTGAGGAATGGCGGCATGGCGTTCAGCAATTCTTCGCGGCCGTACAGGGCGCCGATACCAGTCGGGCCGAGCATCTTGTGGCCGGAGAAGGCCATGAAGTCCACGTCGAGTTCCTTGACGTCTACCGGCAGGTGCGGCACCGACTGGCAGCCATCGAGCACGGTCAAAGCGCCGACCTTGCGGGCCGCATCAACGAAACGCCGGGTGTCGGTGATGGTTCCCAGCACGTTGGAAACGTGGGTGAATGCCACCAGCTTGGTTTTCTCGGTGACCAGTTCATCAAGCAGGTCATATCGAAGTGCGCCATCTTCGGCTACCGGGACATAGCGCAACGTAGCACCGGTGCGGAAGGCCAGTTCCTGCCAGGGGATCAGGTTGGCGTGGTGCTCGATTTCGGTGGTGAGGATTTCGTCGCCCGGTCCGATGCGGAAGCGGGCTGCTTCTTCGCCCCCTCGCCCCAAAGAGGCATTGGACATCGAGTAGCTGATCAGGTTCAGCGCCTCGGTGGCATTAGAGGTCCACACCAGCTCGTTGGTGCGTGCTCCGATGAACTTGGCTACGGTCTCGCGTGCCTCTTCATAAATCTCGGTGGCTTCAACGGCCAGGGTGTGAGCGCCACGGTGCACTGCGGCATTGGCGTTCTCGTAGAAGTGCTGCTCCGCTTCATAGACGCAGCGCGGCTTCTGGCTGGTGGCTCCTGAGTCCAAGTACACGACGTCGGTACCGTTGACTTGGTGCTCCAGAATTTCAAAATCTGCCTTGATGCGCTGAACCTCGACGGCACTGAGCGATACCTGGGCTTCTGGCTGACCGGTCATCGTCTGCACGTGGTCCTCCGAATAATTGTCATGGGCTGCCTTTCAGTCTTGGCGATCAAGCGCCAATGACGGATTAGGCAAGGTGTACATTGGGTAATTATTCCACTCCGGAGCAAGAAGCACATCTAAGTTTGGCCTTAGTAAGTAACACCTCAAACGGTGCCATTAACAGATCAAGGACCGCGGTGAGCCGGTTGGGCCTTTCCGCGATCCTCGATAATTCATCCGCACGCTGCACGGCAGCGTCCTGCGAATCAGCTGGTATGAAATTTGGTTTGGGCCGCTTCAAGCCCTGAGCTCATCAGCAGCTCAACTGCGTCAGCACAGTTATCTATCAAGAACGGGAGATCTTGCTTCTCGGTCTTGGAGAAATCCTGCAAGACCCATTTAGCCGTATCCATGCGCCCTGGTGGACGTCCAACACCCGCGCGTACACGCAGGTAGTCCTTGGAGCCCATGGCCTTGGAGATATCGCGCAGGCCGTTATGGCCGCCTTCTCCCCCGCCGCGCTTGAGCTTGATGGTGTCAAAAGGAATATCGATTTCATCGTGCACAACGATCAGGCGATCAACGCCGATGCCGAAGAACTTCGCGGCATTGGCGACCGGGCCGCCGGAGAGGTTCATGAAAACCATCGGCTTGGCCAGCACGATCCGCGGACCGCCAACACCCATGCGCCCCTCGACTACCTGCGAGCGGGAAGAGTGCGTCTTGAATTTCGAGCCGATCCGATTGGCCAGCTCATCGAGCACCATCTGCCCGATATTGTGTCTATTGCCAGCGTAGCCGGACCCGGGGTTCCCGAGTCCGGCTACGAGCCAAGTGCCATCACTCATGATGCTTAGCTAATGCCTATTTCGCTGGAATTAGGCAGCGATGATCAGGTCAAGGTGATCAACGGTGCGGTTCAGCGCGTGGATCTGGATGTCCTTGATGGCGGTCTTGACGGTCTTGCCGTCGATGTTCAGAACCAGCTCAACACCGCGGTCGCGAACGGCCAGGGTAGTTTCGCGGGCTGGAAGCAGCACGTGCTGTGGCTCGGAGCCTGCACCGTAAACAACTGCTGGGATCTGGCCGTCGCGGCGAGCCTGGCGGGCAGCGCCCTTGCCGAAATCGCTACGTACAACGGCGTCAAGGTTGACAGATGCCATGATAATTCTCCTTAGGAAATGAATGCTTCGTTAAGGCCCTTGCGTGGACTCGGGAAGCATCCAACATCTAGGAGATGAAAGAGCTTGTCCGGCCTTGTCGATAACGGTCCCACCATCTCTGGTGTTTCCCTCGCCTGGGCACAGTCAACAATTCTACCAGCTGTGATCGCCAGCGAGAAAACCTGTAGCGAACGCCACTAAACCCGGCCTTTGCTCACCGGTCTTGGAAAACAAAAGTATCGGCCAGCGCAAAACCGTGGGTGTCATCGCAGCGATAGCCGCGCAACCACACCGCGCCTTCCACCACCCGCAGATAGAATCCTCGCGGAAAGCCCTCGTCTCCCAGTGCTGCGGAAGAGATGGTCAGTGAATCCCTTGACGCCGCTTGGTCCAGGAATTCCAGTCGCAGATAAGGCCCGGTGATGGCAGGGCATAGGCCTAATCCACTGCTGATCGCGCGGTCGAAGATTTCTGGCAAAGTTGCTCCGGCGTCCAGCCCCAGCTGTTGCACAGTGCGGCTAACCAGGTTCAGCATGCGGACTGGCGCTATGCGCTCGAAGATCTCATGGGCCAGCAGGACCTTGGCATAGTCATTGAGCTGCACGCCGGCTTCGGCCATTCGCTGCTGCAGGTGGGCACGTTCGAGCCCTCCGAGGGTGACCTGCCGTGTTCCGAACTCCATGCTTGGCCTTCCGGGAAATTGATCCGCCACGGGTGATGGCTTAACCGCCTCTGGCCGGCACCCGAAGGTACCGGCCAGAGGCGTTGCGAAACGAGGGCTGCTAGGCGCGGCCGTCAAACAGGTTCGTGACCGAACCGTCGTGGAATACTTCCGAGATAGCGCGAGCGATCGTCGGTGCAATGGAAAGCACCGTCAGGTTCTCAAAACGCTTCTCTTCAGGGATCGGCAGGGTGTTGGTGACAACAACCTCGCGGGCACCGCACTCAGCCAGGCGCTGGGCAGCCGGGTCCGAGAAGACCGCGTGGGTAGCGGCAATGATGACATCCTTGGCGCCAGCTTCCTTCAGCACGCGCACTGCGCCTGCGATGGTTCCGCCGGTGTCGATCATGTCGTCAATCAGGATCGCGGTGCGGCCCTCGACCTGGCCAACCACGGTCTTGGACTCTGCCTGGTTAGGCACGGTCAAGTCGCGGGACTTGTGCACGAAGGCCAGCGGTGCGCCGCCCAAGCGGTCTGCCCACTGCTCGGCCACGCGAACGCGTCCGGTGTCCGGGGAAACCACGGTGACTTCGTTGACGTCAACCTTGGACTTGATGTAGTCAGCCAGCAGCGGGAAGCCGAAGAGGTGGTCGACCGGGCCGTCGAAGAAGCCCTGGATCTGCGCGGTGTGCAGGTCGCAGGAAATCACGCGATCCGCGCCGGCGGTCTTGAACAGGTCGGCAACCAGGCGGGCCGAGATCGGCTCGCGGCCACGGCCCTTCTTGTCCTGGCGTGCGTAGGGGTAGAACGGTGCCACCACGGTGATGCGGCGGGCCGAGGCACGCTTCATCGAGTCGATCATGATCAGCTGTTCCATCAGCCAGTTGTTCAGCGGTGCCGGGTAGGACTGCAGCAGGAAGACGTCCTTGCCGCGAACCGACTCATCCGAGCGAACGTAGATCTCGCCATTGGCGAAGTCGTAGGCGTTCAGCGGCAGCAGTTCGGTGCCCAGTTCCTTGGCGACCTCGGCGGCTAGTTCCGGGTGTGCGCGACCGCTGGCCAGCACCAGCTTTTTGTCGACGTTATGGCTGATTTCACTCATTGGGTATGCTTTCTCGCTCGCTTCGCTATCACGTATGAGGTTGTTGTCGAGGAAATTAAGTCCGTGGCCGGATTACTCGGTGCCCGAGGAATTCAGGGAGGACTTGAATGCGGCGTCAGCCGAAGGGGTCCCCGGACGCTTTTCAAGCGTCCAGCCCTCGGTATTGCGCTGCGGAGCCACAGACAGTGCCAAAGCACCGGCCGGGACGTTCTTGCGGACGATGGCGCCTGCACCAGTGTACGCGCCATCCCCGATTTCAACCGGGGCGACAAATACCGTGTTGGAGCTGGTGCGCACATGCGAACCGATCTTGGTCCGGTGCTTCTTTTCACCATCGTAGTTCGCGGTGATATTGCCGCACCCGATGTTGGTGAATTCACCGATTTCAGCGTCCCCGGCGTAGCCGAGGTGCGAGAGCTTGGAGCCACGGCCAATCGTGACGTTCTTGGTTTCGTAGAAGGCGCCGATCTTGCCATCGGTGCCCAGCTCGGTGCCAGGGCGCAGGTAGGCGAAGGGGCCAACCGAGGCGCCTTCGGAGATCCGCGAATCGGTGGCGTCGCTGCGCTTGACGGTGGCCCGCTGGCCGACGACAACATTGGTCAAGGTGGTGTCCGGGCCCACGATGGCGTTATCGCCAATGATGGTCCGGCCGTGCAGCTGGGTTCCCGGCTTCAGCGTGGCGTCGCGGCCGATGATCACCTCGGCATCAATCCAGGTGGTGGCCGGATCGACGATGGTCACGCCCTCGCGCATCCAGAATTCAGCTTTGCGCTGGTTGTAGATGCGGGCCAAGTTGGAAATCTGGACGCGGTCGTTCGCGCCTTCGATCTGCCAGCGGTCCGAGATCTGCGAGGAAGCCACCCGGCCGCCGCGAGCGCGGGCGATGGCCAGCACGTCGGTCAGGTACATTTCGCCCTGCGCGTTCTCGGTGGTGACCTCGGTCAGCGCCGAACGCAGCATCTTGGTGTCGAAGGCGTAGATGCCGGAGTTGATTTCCTTGATCAACAGCTCGTCAGCCGAGGCGTCCTTCTGCTCGCGGATGCCGGCGACGTCGCCGTTCTCATCGCGCAGGATGCGCCCGTACCCGTTGGGGTCTTCAAGCGAGGTGGTCAGCACGGTCACCGAGTTGCGGTTGGCCTCGTGGGTGGCCACCAGATCCAGCAGCACTTCGCTGGTGAGCAATGGCACATCGCCATAGGTCACAACGGTGGTGCCTTCAAGGGCTGGATCGATGGCGTCCAGGCCCTGCTGGACTGCGCGGCCGGTGCCTGGAATCTCATCCTGGTCGGCGATGGTGATGGACGGGAACTGGCTGAGAATGTGCTCGGCAACCAGGTCGCGCTGGTGGCGGACGACGGCCACAAGGTTTTTTGGCTGCAGTGCCGAGGCAGCATGAAGCGCATGGGCAATCATGGAGCGACCTGCGATTTCGTGCATGATCTTCGGCTTGGCCGACTTCATCCGGGTACCGGCCCCGGCGGCTAGGACGATGACAGCAACTGGTGCATTGGCCTGATCGCTCAAGTGCGCTCTCCTGCAGATTAGATTCAAGGTTTTGGGCAGAGAAGAAAACCCTTAGACAAGTCTAACGTGCGCAGCGAGCGGGGCTGAACTGGTTAAAGAATAAAAGCGCCACCTGCGCGACGCTTTATCTGTAGTTCCGCCCCTAGGATTCGAACCTAGAATACACAGCTCCAAAGGCTGGAGTGTTGCCATTACACCAGGGCGGAAAATGGCTTATGCAGGTCATGCCCGACAAGCACGCTAATTATTCTGCCATGTTCGCCCCCATTGAGCGAAATCGCAAAACGCCATGGCTAAATAGAGGTGCGCCATGGCGGTTGCCGTCCACCAGTCCACGCCGATTTGCACTCGGAACGTAAAATGGAAATCGTGGCTCATTTACTCGGGGGCGAAGCCCTACATCTGGAATATCCCACCCATACCGTCTTCGACTCGGTCACCATCGGCATTTCCGATGGCGACCGCATCGGCCTGGTGGGACGCAACGGCGAAGGCAAATCCTCGCTGCTCGGCATGCTCTCGGGCAAGATCGAGCCCAATTCCGGACG
>Ga0308157_10008629_pt1 | contig 11528 bp, 8 predicted proteins | sample PhyBR1_FD_201035 | JGI IMG/M metagenome (GOLD analysis project Ga0308157, IMG submission 201035) | Phyllosphere microbial communities from UC Gill Tract Community Farm, Albany, California, United States - DLSLB.R1 | ecosystem: Host-associated > Plants > Phyllosphere > Unclassified | place: USA...
CGAATTCAGTCTGAGCGAGGCCCAGGGCCTGGCGCAACAAGCACTGGCGGTGGGTTCGCCCGCGCAAGTGCGTGCCCTAGTGGAGGCCGTGTAGATGGCGAATATTCTGACTCTGACGCTGAACCCGGCGTTGGACCTGACGGTACGCCTGGCGCACCTGCAACCTGGTGAGGTCAATCGCAGTGAAGCGATGCTCACCCACGCGGCGGGCAAGGGCGTGAATGTGGCGCAGGTGCTGGCCGACCTGGGCCATTACGTCAGCGTGGGCGGGTTCCTCGGCAGTGCCAACCCACAGGCTTTCAATGCGCTGATCAAGCGCCGCGGGTTTGGCGATGCCTTCATCCGTGTCCCCGGCGAAACCCGGAGCAACATCAAGATTGCCGAACAGGATGGGCGGGTTACCGACATCAATGCACCGGGGCCGCTGGTGACTGAAGAGGCGCAAAAAGCGCTGCTCAGGATGGTCGCGATGATTGGCCCGGAGTTCGATGCGGTGGTGGTGGCCGGTAGCTTGCCGCGCGGCGTCAGCCCGCAGTGGTTTAAAGGTTTGCTGGAGGCGTTGAAAAACCTCGGGTTGAAAGTCGCCCTGGACACCAGTGGTGAAGCGCTGCGCCTGGGGTTGGAGACGGGCCCGTGGTTGGTCAAACCCAATACTGAAGAGTTGGCCGAAGCCTTGGGTCACGCCACCGATGCCATCAGCCAATTGCATCAGCAAGGCGTCGAGCATGTGGTGGTCTCCGACGGCGCCGCAGGCGTGACCTGGTATCGCCCAGGCGCGGCGCTGCACGCCACGCCGCCCAAGGTGACGGTGGCCAGTACCGTGGGCGCTGGCGACTCGTTGCTGGCCGGGATGCTTCACGGTTTGCTCAGTGGCGATACCCCCGAGCACACCTTGCGCCGCGCCACGGCGATTGCCGCGATGGCCGTCACGCAGATCGGTTTTGGCATCAGCGATGACGCGCAGTTGGCGCGCCTGGAAAGCGGCGTCGATGTACGCGCGCTGACAGAACAATAAGAGGGTTTGTGATGAAGTTAGCCATTGTTACCGCCTGCCCCAACGGCATGGTCACCAGTGTGCTGTGCGCCCGCTTGTTGGACGCCGCAGCCCAGCGCATGGGCTTGCACACCAGTGTCGAGGTCGTTGATGTGCAGCGCCCGGAACGTCAGTTGTCCCAAGCCACGATCGATGATGCCGAGTGGGTACTGCTGGTCAGCAGTACCCCGGTGGATATGCAGCGTTTTGTCGGCAAACGCGTGTTCCAGACCACACCGGCCCAGGCGTTGGCGGATGTCGAAGGCGTATTGCGCCGGGGCGCTGAAGAGGCCCAGGTGTATGTCGCCAGTGACGCCCCGGTATCGGCGAAGAATGCGCCGCGTATCGTCGCGATTACTGCGTGCCCGACCGGGGTGGCCCACACCTTCATGGCCGCCGAGGCTTTGCAGCAGACCGCCAAGCGCTTGGGCTACGACTTGCAGGTCGAGACCCAAGGCTCGGTCGGCGCCCGCACACCGCTGAGCCCGCAAGCCATCGCCGAGGCCGACGTGGTGTTGCTGGCGGCGGATATTGAAGTCGCCACCGAGCGTTTTGCCGGCAAGAAGATTTACCGCTGTGGCACCGGCATCGCCCTGAAGCAATCCGAAGCCATCCTTAACAAAGCCCTGGCTGAAGGCGCGGTGGAAAACGCCGCCAGCGGCGCGCCGGCCAAGTCGGAGAAAACCGGGGTCTACAAGCACCTGCTCACTGGCGTGTCGTACATGTTGCCGATGGTGGTGGCGGGGGGCTTGTTGATCGCCTTGTCATTTGTGTTCGGCATCCATGCTTTCGAACAGCCAGGCACCTTGGCAGCGGCGCTGAAAAGCGTCGGTGATCAGGCATTCTTGCTGATGGTGCCGCTGCTGGCGGGCTACATCGCCTACTCGATCGCCGACCGTCCTGGCCTGGCGCCGGGCATGATCGGCGGCTTGCTGGCGGGGACGCTGGGGGCTGGGTTTATCGGCGGCATCCTGGCCGGTTTCGTCGCGGGTTACTGCGTCAAGCTGATCAGCCGTGCGGTGCAATTGCCCCAGAGCCTGGAGGCGCTCAAGCCGATCCTGATCATCCCGTTGCTGGCCAGCCTGTTCACCGGCCTGGTGATGATCTACCTGGTGGGCCCGCCGGTCGCACGTTTGCTGACGGGTCTCACCGATTTTCTCAGCACCATGGGCACCACCAACGCGGTGCTGCTGGGTATTTTGCTCGGCGGCATGATGTGCGTGGATTTGGGCGGGCCGATCAACAAGGCGGCGTATGCGTTTTCCGTCGGCCTGCTGGCGGCGTCGAGCGGCGCACCGATGGCCGCGACCATGGCTGCCGGCATGGTGCCGCCGATTGGCATGGGCATCGCCACATTGCTGGCTCGGCGCAAGTTCGCCCAGACTGAACGCGAAGCCGGCAAGGCCGCTATGATCCTGGGCCTGTGCTTTATCTCCGAAGGCGCGATTCCGTTCGCGGCCAAAGACCCGCTGCGCGTGATCCCGGCCAGCATCGCCGGTGGCGCGCTGACCGGTGCGCTGTCGATGTACTTCGGCTGCAAGTTGGCCGCGCCCCATGGCGGGTTGTTTGTGCTGGTGATTCCGAATGCGATGAACCACGCGTTGTTGTACTTGCTGGCGATTGTGGCGGGCAGTGTGTTGACGGGGTTGGTGTATGCGCTGCTTAAGCGACCGGAACGAGTGGAGCTGGCAGTCACTGCCTGACACAGTAAAAAATGTGGGAGGGGGGCTTGCCCTGGTTCCTGTAGGAGCGAGCTTGCTCGCGAAAAAACTATAGGCGCCGCGTTTACTCAGGAAACACGCGTTATCGTTGACGTTTTCGCGAGCAAGCTCGCTCCTGCAGAGGGCTTAGGGCTTGCCCCCTCCCACATTTGGATCTCCATTGTTTGTAAGGCCGGTGTCATCTTCGCTTCATCCCATCATGCTTTAGTGGCCCTTTTGATACTCAAGAGGGCACCTGCATGAGCCACTTCGATCTCGGCCGCCGCCGCGTGATGCAAGCCGTGGGCGCCGGCCTGTTGTTGCCGGGCCTGGCCCCGGCGGTGATCGCTTCGGTGAAGGACCGGCCGCAACTCACGGATGGCGTGCAATCGGGCGACCTGCTCGGCGACCGTGCGATGATCTGGAGCCGCAGCGACCGCCCCGCGAAGATGGTGGTGGAGTGGGATACGCGCAGTGTGTTCAGCAACCCCCGCCGATTGGTTTCCCCGCTGGCCGACAGCCGCAGCGACTTTACTGCCCGTGTCGAGCTCACCGGTTTGCCGGTCGATCAGTCGATCTTCTACCGTGTTCACTTCGAAGACGCCCAGACCGGCGTCGCCAGCGAGCCCTGGTTCGGTCACTTGCGCAGCGAGCCGCAACAGCGTCGCGATATCCGCTTTGTATGGAGCGGCGACACCGTTGGCCAAGGCTTCGGCATCAACCCGGAGATTGGCGGTATGCGTATCTACGAAGCCATGCGCCTGCGCCTGCCAGACTTTTTTATCCACAGCGGCGACACCATCTACGCCGACGGCCCGGTGCCCGCGCAGTTGACCACCGAAGGCGGACGTATCTGGCGCAACATCACCACCGAGGCCAAGAGCAAAGTCGCGGAAACCCTCGATGAGTATCGCGGCAATTACCGCTACAACCTGCTGGATGATAACGTGCGCCGCTTCAATGCCCAGGTGCCGCAGATCTGGCAGTGGGACGATCATGAGGTGATCAATAACTGGTCCTCCAGCAAGCAACTGGATGAGCGTTACCAGACCCGCGACATCAATACCCTGGTCGGCCGTGCGCGGCAGGCCTGGCTGGAATATTCACCGATGCGCCGCCAGAGTGCCGGCGGCGGCGGGCGTATTTATCGCAAGCTCAGTTACGGGCCGCTGCTGGACGTGTTTGTGCTGGATATGCGCAGCTATCGCGGGCCGAATGACGACAACCTGGGCGGCGAAAAACCCTTCCTCGGTCGCCAGCAACTGGACTGGCTCAAGCGCGAACTCAAGGCGTCGCAGGCGCAGTGGAAGGTGATCGCCGCCGACATGCCGATCGGCCTGGGCGTGCCCGACGGTGAGGTCAGCCCCGGCGTGGCGCGTTGGGAAGCCATCGCCAATGGCGACCCCGGCCCGGCGCAAGGGCGTGAACTGGAGATTGCCGAACTGCTTGGCTTTCTGCGTGCGCAGAAGGTGCGCAACCATGTGTGGCTGACGGCCGATGTGCACTACTGCGCGGCGCACCACTACCACCCGGACCGGGCGGCGTTCCAGGATTTCGAGCCGTTTTGGGAGTTTGTGGCAGGGCCGCTGAATGCCGGCAGCTTCGGGCCGAATCCGTTGGATAAAACCTTTGGCCCGCAAGTGGTGTTCGAGAAAGCGCCGCCTGCCCAAAACACCTCGCCGTTTGCTGGCTTTCAGTTTTGTGGTGAAGTGCAGATTGATGGGCAGACAGGGGAGTTGACCGTCATTTTGCGCGATCTCGATGGCGTTTCGGTGTTTGAGCAAAAACTGCAACCTGCCTGACCTGCAATGCAGTTAAAACTGTGGGGGGCTCGCCCATATGTCTGTAGGAGCGAGCTTGCTCGCGAAAAACTCACAGGCGCCGCGTTCATTCAGGAAGCACCCGTTATCGTTGACGTTTTTCGCGAGCAAGCTCGCTCCTACAGGCATTAGGGCACGCTCCCACATTGGTTCTACAGTGTCTGAAAATCTCAATACACATCCCGACGATAGCGGCCCTGTTCAATCAAGCGCTCCACCGCCTCATTGCCCAGGATATCCACCAACGCCTGATCCACCCCCGTCGCCATCCCCTGCAAACTGCCGCACACATAAATCGCCGCGCCGTCCGCCAGCCATTTGCGCAGCACATCTGCCGATTCGCGCAGGCGATCCTGTACGTAGATCTTCTCTTCCTGGTCCCGCGAAAACGCCAGGTCCAGCAGCGCCAGGTCGCCACTGGCGAGCCAGCCTTGCAGTTCGTCCTGGCACAGATAATCGTGGGCGATATTACGCTCGCCAAACAGCAACCAGTTACGCTGCTGGCCATCGGCAATACGCGCCTTGAGCAGGCTGCGCAGGCCCGCAAGGCCGGTGCCGTTGCCCAGCAGGATCAACGGCACGGGAGCGTCCGGCAGGTGGAAGGCACTGTTGCGGCGCAGGCGCAGGCTGATACCCGAGCCGATGGCGGCGTGTTCGGTCAGCCAGCCGGAGCCCAGGCCCAGGCTGCCGTCGGGGTGGCGCTCCTGGCGCACGATTAGTTCCAGCACGCCGTCGCCGGCAATCGAGGCGATGGAATATTCGCGCATACCCAAGGGCACCAGCGCGTCCACCAGGGCTTGGGCATGCAAGCCGACCAGGTGTGCACGGTTGTCCGGCAGTTGACGGTTGGCCAGGGCTTGATCGAGCGTTTGTGCCAAGCCGTCGATCAACACGCCGTCACTGCCGGCCAGGCCGAGGCCGTCGAGGAAATGCTCCACGGCCCACGGACAATTGCGCGGCAAGACCTCCACCAAGTCACCGGCGAGCCAGCTCTGAGGCGAGGGTGGAGTGAGACCCAGCAGGTAGACGTCGGCCCCTACGCTGCCGGGGTTGAGCAGCCGGCGTTGGCTCAACGTCCAGTTTTCGTATGGGTCTGCCTGCCAGGCTGCCGCGGATGCGTGACCGGTGAGCTGGCCCAGTTGCTGTTGCCAGGTGTGCAGGGCCACTGCGTCGCCGCTGTCGACTTCCACCGGGGCAAACAACGGGTTGCCGCCCTGGTTGGTCAGCCAGAAATGCAGGCGCCGGGCAAAGCCGCAGAAGTGTTCATACTGCCGATCACCCAGGGCCAGTACCGAGTAGTTCAAGCCTTTGAGGGGCAGGTCCTGGCCGAGCACGCTGCGCTCGAAACCACGGGCGCTGTCGGGGGCTTCGCCATCGCCGAAGGTGCTGACCACAAACAGCGCATGTTGCGATTGGCTGAGGTCGTCGCGGCTGACGCTGCCCAGGGGCTGCACCTTGACCGCAACGCCGGCGGCCTGCAATTGCCCGGCAGTCTGCCAGGCCAACTGTTCGGCAAAGCCGCTTTGGCTGGCAAACCCGATCAGCCAGGCCGGCGCATCGCTGTGATGGGCACTCAAACCTTGGCGGGCTTCGCGTACCTGGCGTTTCTTGCGACGACGGTCGAGGTACAACAGCCAGCCAGTGATGAAAAACAGGGGCATGAGCAGCGAGCTGACGGTGAGCACGATGCGCCCGATCAGGCCGAAATAACTGCCGGTGTGCAACGCATAGACGCTGGTCAGCAGTTGAGCCTTGAGGCTCTTGCTGGCATAGCGATCATGGGATTTGACCTCACCGGTGGCCGGGTCCAGGTTGATCTGGTTCAGCGCACGGTCATGGGGTGAATCTTTAAGCAGGTAGTACACGGTGGCCGGTTGCCCGGCGACGGCCGGCATACGAATATTGTAGGCACTCAGGTCGGGGCCGGCGTTGCTGTAGATGCTGCTCCAGATCGCCTCGTAGTTGGCCACCGGGGCAGGGCCTGTGGGCGGCGGGCCGCGCTTGCGCATCCGCTCGTTCTGCGGCGCATCGGAGAGCAGTTTGGTCACGCCCTGGTTGTACCAGTCGTAGGACCAGTACAACCCGGTCAATGCCGCCAGCAGATAGAACAGCAGGCACCAGGTGCCGAACACCGAGTGCAGGTCCCAGTTGAAGCTGCGGCCCTTTTTGCGCCAGTCCAGGGTCAGCCACACGCGCCAGCTTTTTACCTGGCGCGGCCAGCGCAGGTACAAACCGGAGAGGCAGAAAAACACCAGGATCAGGGTGCAGGCGCCCGTGATATTGCGCCCAGTGTCGCCGATGGCGAGGAAGCGGTGCAGTTGCAGGATAAAGCCGAATACATCCTGGCCGACGGCGTCGCCCAGGTAGTCGCCGGTGTACGGGTCGAAGTAGCGCATCTGGCCACGACGCTCCCCCGGGGGCGGGGTAAAGGCGACCCGCCCGGCATTGCCGCTGTCGCTTTCTACCCACAGCATCGCGACGCTCTTGCCTTCGGTGGCCTCCAGCTTGCGCACCAGCTCAGCAGGCGGCAGTACGCCGGCTTCGCGTTTCTGTACGTTCAATACCGTGGGGTTGAGGGCCCGCAGGATTTCATCCTGGAACGAGTACGCAGCCCCGGTGATCCCCATCAAGGCCAGCACCACGCATCCGATGCGTGGGGCCTTGGGTCGAGCATTGATTGCGTTTAGAAGTGGAAGCTGGTGGTCAACAGGGCGGTACGACCGGCCGCCTGGTTGGCGAAGTGCGCCGAGTAGGCCTTGTCGTAGTAGGTCTTGTCGGTCAGGTTCTGCACGTTCAGTTGCAGGTCGACGTTCTTGGTCAGCTTGTAGCTGGCCATGGCGTCGTAGCGAGTGTAGGAGGGTACATACACGGTGTTGCCGACATCGCCGTAAACCTGATCGACATAGAAGGCACCGCCGCCGATGGTCAGCTTGGGCGTAATGTCGTAGGTGGTCCACAGGCTGAAGGAGTTCTTCGGCGTGTTGGGCATCTGGTTGCCTTTGCTGGAGCCGGTGCCCACCACGCCATTACGTCCATTGAGACCGGATTTGACCAGCTCGCTGTCCAGGTAGCTGTAGCCCGCAAACAACTGCCATTTATCTGTGATCTTGCCGCTGGCGGACAACTCGATGCCGTCGACCTGAGATTCACCGGCGTTCTGGTAGGTGAGAGCATCCACCAGGATGCGGGTGTTTTTCTTCTCGGTGCGGAAGATAGCAGCGGTCAGGGACAGGCGATCGTGGAACAGGTCCCACTTGGTGCCCAGTTCATAGTTGACGGTTTCTTCGGGCTGCAACTCGCTGGTGGCGGCACCGGCTGACAGTGGGTTGCCGTCGGAGCCTTCGCCGATCAGGCCACCGGCAGGCGTGGCCGAGGTCGCGTAGGAAGCGTAGATGCTGCCGTTCTCCAGCGGCTTCCACACCAGGCCGGCCTGCCAGTTGAAGAACTGGCTGTCGTCCTTGATCTTGGAGCGTCCGGCCACGGCGTTGCTGTTGGCCTCGGTATCAAAGGTGTCGTAGCGCAGGCCCACGTTCAGCAGCCATTTCGGATCGAGCTCGATGGTGTCGAACACATAGGCGGCGCGGCTGGTGGCCTTGGTGTTGGTGCCCATGTAGTTGCGCGCGACGCTGCCATTCCAGGCATCGTCCGGGTTCGGGTTGCCGAGCGAGGTGCACTGGCCGCCCAAGCTGCCCTTGGCCGGGTTGCACACCGGGTTGGTGTTGGGGCTGACGGTATAGCCGCTGACACGGGTTTCTTCACCGGTGAATTCCAGGCCGGTGGAATAAGTGTGTTTGAAGCCCAGGGCCTGGAAGCTGCCGAACAGGTCGGTCTGGTTGGTGGTTGTGGTCGTGGTGGAGACGCGGCTGTTGGCGCGACGCCAGACAGTGCCGTAGCGGTTGACGTTGAACTTGCTGTCATCCGGCTGGGTGAGCACATAGTCCTGGCCGGTGCTGCCATGGCGCAGGGTGTTTTTCAGCGTCATGTTGTCGTTCAGGTCGTGCTCGATGGAGATCGTGCTGATGTCGGCGCGGGTCTTGCGGAAGTCGCGGCTTTTCAAACCGTAGAAATTGTTGCTGTCGCCGCCGTCGTTGGGTTTGTCGTGCGCGTGGGCGGTGGCGGTCGAGGAACCATAGCCATACGGAATCCCCGAATCCGGCAGGTCATCGCTTTCCATATGGTAATAGCTGAGGTTGACGCGGGTTGGCGTGCCCAGGCCGAACGTCAGCGACGGGGCTACACCCCAGCGGTCGTAGTTCACCGCATCGCGGCCTGCCACGTTTTGTTCGTGGCTCATCAGGTTCAGGCGGAAGGCGGCGCTGTCGTCGAGGAACTGGCGGTTCACGTCGAGCACGTAGCGGCGGGTCTGGTCGGAGCCGTAGGTGAAGCCGCCGTTGGTGAAGTCCCGTGCTTGTGGGGTTTTGCTCACCAGGTTGAGGCTGCCACCGGCCGAACCACGGCCGCCGAACGAGGAGTTCGGGCCCTTGCTGACTTCGATGGACTCGATGTCGAAGATCTCGCGGCTCTGGCCGCCGGTGTCGCGCACGCCGTCCAGGTAAGTGTCGCCCTGGGCGTCAAAACCACGAATGAACGGGCGGTCGCCCTGGGGATTGCCACCTTCACCGGCGCCGAAGGTAATGCCCGGTACGGTGCGCAAGGCGTCCTGCAACGACGTGGCGGCAGTGTCCTTGAGTACTTGTTGCGGCACCACGGTGACCGAACGCGGTGTGTCCACCAGCGGCGCGGTGTATTTCTGCGACGAGGCTTTTTCCACCTGATAGGAGGTGTTGTCCTGGTCCTGGCCGGTAATGTTGGTGGCGCCGAGGGAGATAGGGTTGCGCTCGCCTTTTTGCTCGGTGTTTTCTGCTGCCTGCGCCAGGTGGGCGACAGAGCTGGCGCTGAGGGCAACGCCGATGGCCGAGGCCAGCATACGTGGTGAACTGGCGGTTGTTATTAGCGTAGTGCGCGACATGACGTGTCCCTTCCCCAAGGATGTGAGGCCGCGGAATATAGGGCCAACAAGACTTTGTATCAATTGCGAGATATTGCTATTCGCATCGAATTTACATTCTTTACACTTTTTCGTTACGGATTTTGTGTTCTCGTTCGTCCCCGGGTTTTACAGGGTGGATAAGAATCAATACCATTGGCGCCTCTCTGATCGCAGGTATTGCCTCATGTTGCTGCACATTCCCGGCCTGTTCTCTCGCGAGGAGGTGCTGCGCATTCGCCAAGCCCTGGAAGAGGCCGAATGGGCCGATGGCAAAATCACTGCCGGGCATCAGTCCGCCAAAGCCAAGCACAACCTGCAATTGCCCGAAGGTCACCCATTGGCCAAGGAAATCGGCGCAGCCATGCTGGAGCGGTTGTGGAGCAACCCGCTGTTCATGTCGGCGGCGCTGCCGCACAAGGTCTTCCCGCCGCTGATCAATTGCTATACCGCAGGCGGCAGTTTTGACTTTCATATCGACAATGCGGTGCGTCAGCCCAAAGGCAGTCACGAGCGCGTGCGCACCGACCTGTCGTCCACGCTGTTCTTCAGCGATCCCGACGAGTACGACGGCGGCGAACTGGAGATCCAGGACACCTTCGGCCTGCAACGGGTCAAGCTCCCCGCCGGCGATATGGTGCTGTACCCCGGCTCCAGCCTGCACAAGGTCAACGCCGTGACCCGCGGTGCACGCTATGCCTCGTTTTTCTGGACCCAAAGCCTGGTGCGCGAAGACAGCCAGCGCACCTTGCTGTTCGAAATGGACGGCGCCATCCAGCAACTGAGCCGCGACGTGCCCGAGCACCCTGCGCTGATCCAGCTCACCGGCACCTATCACAACCTGCTGCGCCGTTGGGTCGAGGTCTGAAATGGGCTTTTTATTGCGCCGCCAGGAAGTGCTCAACGTCGAGCAATTGCAGTCCATGCTCGATGATTCCCCGGTGCGCGCCGCCCAGGCGATCCTGATCGCAGCCAAGGAAGGTGTGGTCGATGCCCAGGCGTTGCTCGGGCAGATCCTGCTGGAAGGGCGCGGCATTGCACGCGATGAAGCGCTGGCGCTGCGCTGGTTCCAGATTGCGGCGCAGGGCGGGCATCTGATGGCGCGCAATATGGCCGGGCGTTGCCTGGAGCATGGTTGGGGTTGCGCCGTCGATGAAGCGGCGGCTGCGCGGCAATACCGGCTGGCAGCAGAGGCCGGCCTGGATTGGGGTCAGTACAACTACGCCAACCTGCTGGCGACCGGCCGTGGCGTGGTTGAGGATCGGCAGCAGGCGCTGGCCTTGTATCGCCAAGCGGCAGAGCAAGGGCACGCCAAGTCGATGAACCTGGTGGGGCGTTATCTGGAGGACGGCCAGGTGTGTACGCAGGATCTGGACGCGGCCGTGGAGTGGTATCGACGTTCGGCTGAAGGCGGGGATTTTCGTGGGCAGTTCAGCTACGCGGCGGTGCTGGCGGATAGAGGCCAGGTCGAGGCGGCGCTGGAATGGTTGCGCAAGGCGTTGTTGGACGGGAATCTCAAGTTCCTGAGCACGGCGCAGAAGGCTTTGGCGTTGGCGAATGACCCGCAGATACGAGCAATGTCCGCGGCGTACCAGCAGCGTGCCCAACACCTGCAAACCTTGTAGGAGCGAGCTTGCTCGCGAAAAACCCGAGGACGATGCGTGCATTCAGCATGTACGCAGTATCGTTGGCGTTCTTCGCGAGCAAGCTCGCTCCTACAGTGGGTTTGGCCAGGGTTAAACGTAGAACGATTTCAACGGCGGAAACCCATTGAACTCAACCGCGCTGTAGCTGGTGGTGTAGGCACCGGTCGACAACCAGTACAAACGATCACCAATCGCCAGGTTCAGCGGCAGGCCGTACTTGTAGTTCTCGTACATGATGTCGGCGCTGTCGCAGGTTGGGCCGGCGATGACCACTTCTTCCATCTCGCCTTTCTTCTCGGTCCAGATCGGGAACTTGATGGCTTCGTCCATGGTTTCAATCAG
>Ga0308157_10008632_pt1 | contig 11526 bp, 11 predicted proteins | sample PhyBR1_FD_201035 | JGI IMG/M metagenome (GOLD analysis project Ga0308157, IMG submission 201035) | Phyllosphere microbial communities from UC Gill Tract Community Farm, Albany, California, United States - DLSLB.R1 | ecosystem: Host-associated > Plants > Phyllosphere > Unclassified | place: USA...
CGTCGAACAGCACCTTGTCGGTCAGTTCCGCCAGTTTGGGGGCGTGGCTGCCCATGCTTTGTTGTCCCGCTGTCGAGGCCATGGTCTGCTCCTGTTTGATTTGACAGGTCCACGATACAGGACTATCTTTATCCTGAAAATCAGGAATATTTTGATGAATAGTTCAGAAAATCGGGATGATCATGCGGCGAATTACCTTTGACCTGGATGTGCTGCGCACCTTTGTGACCGGCGTGGACCTGGGCAGCTTCGCCAAGGCGGCGGACCGGCTGGGCCGTTCCACCTCGGCCGTCAGCGCGCAGCTGAAAAAGCTGGAGGACCAGCTGGGCATGCCGGTGCTGCGCAAGGAGGGGCGCGGCATGGTGACGACCTCGGCCGGCGAGGCGCTGCTGGGTTACGCGCGCCGGCTGCTGGAGCTGAACGACGAGGCGGCCACGGCGGTGCGCGGCGCCGAGCTGGCCGGCAGCGTGCGGCTGGGCATGCAGGAGGATTTCGGCGAGCATCTGCTGACCGAGGTGCTGGGGCGTTTCGCGCGCGTGCATCCGCGCCTGCGGGTGGAAGCGCGGGTGGCGCGCAACGCGGACCTGATGGCGCAGATGGCGGGCGGACGGCTGGACCTGGCGCTGGCCTGGGACAGCGACGCCGCCCTGGTGCCGCCCTCGCACAGCGCGCCGGTGATCGCCCGGCTGCCGTTGCGCTGGATCGGCGCGGCGGACGCGCCCGCCATGCTGCGCGACGGCGAACCGCTGCCGCTGGTGATGATGGAAGCGCCATGCACGATGCGCAGCATCGCCACCGCCGCGCTGGACCGCGCCGGCATCCCGTGGCGGATCGCCTTCAGTAGTCCGGGGCTGGGCGGCGTCTGGGCCGCCGTGGCCGCAGGCCTGGGCGTGACGGTGCGCACCGGCCTGGTCCTGCCGCCCCGCCTCGGCGCGCTGGACGACCTTGCGCTGCCGCCGCTGCCGATGATCGCCCTGCGCCTGCATCGCATGGAAGCGCAGTTGAACCCGCCCGCGCAGCGCCTGCACGATATCGTGCTTGAGGCGCTGGAGCCCTTGCTGGAACCGGCGCCGGCGCGGGCCGCCTGACTTCCCGCGCCGCGCCGCGGGGCCAACGGGGTTTGCCATTCCGCGCCAGGATTGCGTAGACTGGGCGACATGAAAAAAATCGCCAGGGTCTCCATGTTTGCAGCATTGCTTGCCGCCGCCTATCTCAGCCTGTGGCCGGTGCCCATCGTGCCGGTCAGCTGGACCGCGCCCACGCCGCCCGGCTACACCGGCGTCCACGCGGTCAACCAGCGGCTGTCTGGCCTGCGGCGGATTCCGCTGGGCGGCGAGGTCGGGCCCGAGCATGTGCTGGCCGGCCCGGACGGCAAGCTGTACACCGGCGTCGCCAGCGGCAAGATCCTGCGCATGCAGCCCGACGGTTCGGCGCTGGAAACCTATGCCGACACCGGCGGCCGCCCGCTCGGCCTGGACTTCGACGCCGCCGGCAACCTGATCGTGGCGGACGCCGTGAAGGGCTTGCTGTCGGTGGCGCCGGACCGCGGCGTGCGCGTGCTGGCCGACAAGGTCGGCGGCGATCCGATCCGCTTCGCCGACGGCGTGGCGGTCGCGGCCAACGGCAAGATCTACTTCAGCGACGCCTCGCAGCGCTTCGCGCCGGTGCGGCGCGACACCATGGGCGCGGCCATGCTGGACGTGCTGGAGCAATCGTCGACCGGCCGCGTGCTGGAATACGATCCGGCCAGCCAAGCCACGCGCGTGCTGGCCTGAGCTTCGCCAACGGCGTGCTGCTGAGCGAGGACCAGCGCTGGCTGTACGTGTCCGAGAGCGGCAAGTACCGGGTCTGGAAAATCGCCGTCGATGCGGCGGGGCTGGACGTGCGCGTGGCCACGCCGCAGGCGCAGGTGCTGCTCGATAACCTGCCCGGCTATCCGGACAACCTGGTGCGCGGCAGCGGCGGCCGCATCTGGCTAGGCCTGTCCGGCCAGCGCAACGATCTCGACAAGATGGCCGACAAGCCATGGCTGCGCAAGCTGATGCTGCGCGTGCCGCGCGCGCTGTGGCCGGAACCCAAGCCCTACGGTCATGTGGTGGCGTTCACCGGCGACGGCCGCATCGTCGCCGATTTGCAGGATCCAAGCGGCGCCGCGCCGGTCACCACCGGCGTCACCGAGGCGGCCGGGCGCCTGTACATCCACAACGTCACCGGCGGCGGCCTGGGCTGGATGAACGCGGAAAAGTGATTGTCAATATGCTCATGCAATTATTGTTTCGGCAAAAAACAACGTTTCGGCAATATTTTTTGCCTGTCGCTATCATAATGGCAATTTGTTGAAATTATTGCAGTAAAATACGCGCACTGTTGCTCGCCATATCCTCAAAACTTTTGAAGGTTAGCCATGCGTAAGATATTGCCCGCCTTGCTGTGCGCCGCCGCGTTCGGCGCCCCATCCGCCTTTGCCGCCAACCTGGTCGTCGACGGCAAGTTCTCCGACGCCACGCTGACGTCCTGGACCCAGGGCGGCGACACCTCGCTGCAATGGGTTGGCTACGACTATTCCGGCACGCCCTTGTCCAACGAGCTCAACTCGGTATTCTGGGATGGCAACTCGGCCAGCGCCGGCCTGCTGGGCCAGCAAATCGCCACCCACGCCGGCTACAAATACACGCTGGAATTCGACCTGCAGCGCATGGACACGTCGCTCGGCGTGACGCCGGCGGTCAACGACTCCCAGGTGCTGTTCAACGGCGCCGTGGTCTGGCACCAGACCAACACCAGCGGCGACTGGACCCACTACGTCATCAACAACCTGAGCACCGACAAGTCGTCGACCTGGCTGCAGTTCTCCAATCGCAGCCAGTACGACTACATCGAACTCGACAACGTCTCGCTGGTGATGACCGCCGTGCCCGAACCTTCGTCCGCGCTGATGCTGTCGCTGGGCCTGGGCGGGCTGCTGCTGGCCGGCCGCGCCAAGCGCCGCCGACGCGGCTGACATTTCCCCTTGCCTGACCGCCGTCGTCCGACGGCGCATTTTCCATCCGCCGCCCGGCCGCACCGGTGCGGCAATCTCTTGCCATCAGGAGCGACCATGTCTGAACCATTTTTGGGCGAAATCCGCATGTTCAGTTTCAACTACATTCCCAAGGGCTGGGCGCGTTGTGACGGGCAGCTTTTGCCGATTAACCAGAACCAGGCGCTGTTTGCCATCCTGGGCACCACGTACGGCGGCGACGGACGCACCAACTTCGCGCTGCCCGACATGCGCGGGCGCATGCCCATGCATAACCACCAGCCGGGCGCGCGGGGCGGCGAGGCCATGCATACGCTGACGGCGCAGGAACTGCCGCAGCATACGCACGCGATGCAGGCGGTCAACCAGACCGACCGCAATGTGCTGCGCTCCACCAGCCCCAGCGGCAACTACCTGTGCTCGATCCCGGCCGGCGGCGCCAACGTCTTCCACGGCTACGACGGCAGCGCCGCGCTGGCGGCGAGCAGCGTCGGCAACGTAGGCGGCGGCCAGCCGCATGAAAACCGCCAGCCCTACGCCACCAGCATGTTCGGCATCGCGCTGGTCGGCATTTTCCCTTCGTACAATTAAGCGTACCGTTTCAGGAGACCTCCATGTCCATGCCATATATTGGTGAAATTCGTATGTTCGCCGGGAACTTCGCCCCGGCCGGATGGGCGTTCTGCGACGGATCGCTGTTGCCGATCTCGGAATACGACACCTTGTTCAACCTGATCGGCACTACCTACGGCGGCGACGGCCAGGAGAACTTCGCCTTGCCCGACATGACCGGGCGCGTGCCGGTCCATGTCGGCACGCTGGGCGCGGACTCGTACCAGATCGGCGAAAAGGGCGGGGTGGAGCAGGTGACCCTGACCACCGCGCAGATCCCGCCGCACAACCACCGGGTCAGCGCCAGCACCGCCGCGCCGCCGCCGGCCACCAGCGCGATCAACATCACCGACGGCAGCAGCTGGGTGCCGGCCGCGCCGCCGGCCAAGCCCAAGCTGTACGGCACGGCGGGCCCGAATCTGTTGATGGGCGCCGGCACCATCGGCGTCGGCGGCGGCAGCCAGCCGCACGACAATATGGCGCCCTTCCTGGCGGTGCAGTTCATCATTTCGCTGTTCGGCATTTATCCATCCCAATTCTGAGGAGACACCATGGCAGATCCCTTTGTTGCGGAAATTCGCCTCTTCGCCGGCAATTTCGCACCCACCGGCTGGGCCACCTGCGATGGCCAGATTTTGCCGATCGCGCAGAACACCGCGCTGTTCTCGCTGCTGGGCACGCAATACGGCGGCGACGGCAAGAGTACGTTCGCGCTGCCCAATCTGCGCCAGCGCGCGCCCATGCGCGCCGGCCAGGGCGCCGGCCTGACCGAACGCTACCAGGGTGAGACGGGCGGCGCCGCCACCGTCACCGTGAACGGCGCGCAGACGCCGGCGCACGGGCACCAGATGATGGCGTCCGGCTCGCAGGCGACCACCACCAGCCCGAACGGCAACACGCTGGCGGTGGCGATTTCGCCGACGCCGCCGTACATCGGCCCGGCGCCGCTGCATCCGATGGGCGGCGCCGTGATCGCCGCGTCGACCGGCGGCGGGCAGGCGCACAACAATGTGCAGCCCTACCTCGAACTGAATTTCATTATCGCGTTGCAGGGTGTCTTCCCGCCGCGCAGCTAATCATCGTGAAGGAATCATCATGGAACGGCGAACCTTTGTATTAGCCACCGGCGGCCTGCTGGGCGGCAGCGGCCTGTGCGGCGCGGCCGAGCTGGGCAAGGCCAGGTCGGCGGACGTCGCCAGCGTTGGCGCCGCGCCGGTGCTGGCGCTGGCCGGCAGCGCGGCCTACCTGCCGCTGGTGCAGGAGCGCTTCAATGTGTATCCGGGCAACCGGGGCGTGGCGATGACACTGCTCAGCGTCAAGCGCCGTTTCGAGGCGGCGCGCGGCGACCAGTTTTCGCTGACCTTCGCGGTGCCGGCCAGCCAATCGCTGGCCAGCGGCGCGTATGAAGTCGAGCACACCGGCATCGGCAAGCAGACCATGTATCTGCAACTGGCCGGCAGCGGGCCGGAAGGCAATTACTACCGCGCCGACTTCAACCTGCTGAACTAGTCGAACTTCAGGAAGACCGCCGAGGACCAGACCTTGCTGTCGTCGCGCTGCCGTCCGTGGAAGTACACCGGGCGGTGGCCGAAGGCGGCATTGTCCGGCGCGATGTCGATCGATCCGGCCAGGTCGGTCGGCAGCGCCTGTTCCGTCAGCCGCTCCAAGGCCAGGAACAATTCGGTGCCGCCCAGGTCGAGCTTCAGGCCGCCCGCCGCCAGCAGCTCCGCGCCGCTGATCTCCCAGCTGAACCGCGGCTTGTGCACGAACGGATTCGGCTTGAGCGGATCGCCCACCTTGACGTAGCTGCCGATGCTGCCTTCCACCTTGATGGTGCAATGGCGCAGGTTGCTGATGTCGATCTCCACGCTGTCGGCGTCGCCGTAGGTGTCGCTGCGGAAGACGATGTCGGTCGGCCCGTCGCGGCGGCACACTTCCTCGCCATGCTCGAAGCCCTGCGACTGGAAGCGGTTGATGGTGCCGTTGAGGATGGTGATGCGGCCCTGCCAGACCGCCCAGCGGTAGCGGTCCGGGATGCGCGCGCCGCCCCAGCGCAGGCGGATCAGGCGCTCGGAGTAGCCGGCTTCCTCATGCAGGTTGCGCTGCCAGATCAGGCCGTTGTGGTCGTACGCGGCGATCTCTTCCCAACCGGCCTGGCCGAGAAAACGGTAGTCGAGCTTGGCCGGTCCGCGCTGCGGCACCACATCGCCTTGAAGGTAATTTCCGCAGCGGACCAGCAGCGCCGTGTGCTCGCCGGTGGTGGCCCAGGTGTGGCGCGCGCGCAGGGCGCGGCCGATGGTGCGGCGGTCCAGGCGGTCGGCGATCACGCCGGTCAGGCCGCCGTGCACGCCGAACACCTGGGTGCCTGGCGGTCCGCCGCCGGGACGGCCGCGATGCTCGTCGCCGCTGGCCGCCACGCCGAGCTGGTAGCCGCGTGCGATGACGTCCTGGTAGAGCCAGCCGAAGTGTCCCCAGCTCGACGCGATCTCCACCAGCCGCTCCAGCTCGGGATGGTGCCAGTCTGGGATGTAGCGGCGTCCGCCGACGTGGGGCATGATCAGGCGGTGCTCGGCGTCGTCCACGTAGGCGGCCCACAATTCCTCGACCGGCCAGCGGCCCAGCTGCACCGCGCTGCCTTTCATGTCCTCGTTCCAGACCAGCGTGCGGTTGTGTTCGCCCTGGTGGTTGTAGGGGAAGTCCGGCGGCGCGTCGTCCAGGAACACCACGTTGTGGTCGCCGCCCGCGGTCGAACTACCGCACCATTCCTGGACCGGATAGCAGACGAAGCGCCCGGGCTGGTTGAATTCCTCCACGGTGCGCACGCCCAGCTGCCAGTTCTCGTCGGTGATCTGGAAATCGTTGGCGGTGTAGCCCAGCACGTCGATGCCGCCGATGTCGCGCGCGTAGGCGGCGTTGTAGGCCGGGCTGTTGGTGCCGACCGTGTCGCTGGCGTGCACGTGCAGGTCGGCGTAGAAGGCGCGCGGCGCGGGCAGGGCGGGGTCGAGCGTGACCAGTGCTTCGGCTTGCGGCACGCCGGGCAGCTCCGCCACCAGCCGCAGTTGCTGGAAGTCGCTCGGCAGGTCGTCGATGCCGATGCTGGACCAGCCGGCTTCAGGCAGCGCATGCTCGCGTTCGTACACCTGGCGCTCGCCGGCGTAGGCGCGCAGGCGCAGCACGCCGCCGCTGTCCTTGCAGGCATTGCCCCAGCGGTCCAGCACGGAGATGCGGAACGGCAGCGCCTGCCCCGGATGCGCGAAGCGCGGGCCGTTCACCAGCAGCCGCGCCGGCGCGCCAGCGGCGATGTCGATCACCACGTCGCCCGGCACCGCGACAAAGCGCGAGGTGCCCAGCGGATCGACGTAGCAGCGGAAGCGGAAGTTGTCCTCGACGAAGGTCTGCACCCGCGTGCCGGGACCGCCGCCGCGCCGGTCGCCCAGGCGGATCACGATGTGGTCGCCGGCGTTCAGGTAACCGTCGACCACGTCGACGATCAGCGCCTTCTGGAACGGCCGCTCGTGGCCTTTCTGATCGAAGCGGATGCTCAGCGATTGCACCGTGGCCGGGCTCTGGCCGGGCTGCAGCGGGCCGGCGTGATACTCGGCGCTGATGTAGTTGGCGGCGGTCGGATCGCTGCTCTGGAACAGCGCCCAGTCGGAATAGAATTTGAAGGTGGCCTTGAACCAGCCGCCGTCGGCCAGGCCGGCCGCGCCCACTTCGTAGTCCAGCACGATCTCGTTCCAGCTGCCGCTCTCCAGCCGCGTGACGTTGCAATGCACGCGCCCGACGAAGGGCAGATTCTTGTTTCGCACATACAAACCTTCGGGGGCGTGATGCGGGCCCAGCTTCTCGCGCAGCGCGCTGTACTGCTCTGCCGCCGTGTTCTCTTGCTTGCTCATGTCATGTGCTCCGTGAGGAAAATTAAAACGGCCAGGGCGCTGTCGCGTCCCACAGCGGAATGCCGAGGAAGGCATACCACGGCGCCATCACCAGGATGCCGTAGGCGATGGCGATCAGCACCGAGACGATGCCGACCTTGGCGTAGTCGCTGGTGCTGAAGGTGCCGCTGCTGTAGGCGATGACGGCGGCGGTGATCTGCGTCGGCAGCAGGTAGGCGAAGCTGTCGGTGTCCGCCACCAGCATAGTGAAGGCGATCGGATGCAGGCCGAGCTTGGGCGCCAGGGCCAGCAGGATGGGCGCGAGCATGGTGACGGCCGCCACGTTGGACAACATGCCGAGCCGGATCACGTGCGTGCCCACCATGACGATCAGCAGGATGCCCCACCACGGATGTCCCTGCGCGATGGCGTGGATCTGGCCGGCCAGCCATTGCGCCAGCCCGGTGCTGCTGATCGCCGACGAGATCGACAACGCGCCGGCCAGCAGGAACACGGTGCCCCAGATGGTGCGGTCCTGGATGTCCTTCCATTTGATCTGGATGAGGCCGGGCGTGAACACCAGCGCCAGTCCCAGCAGGGCGATGTTCTCGGTCGGGATCTTGTGCCACTGTTCGGTGGCCCACAGCAGCGCCACCAGGCCGAACACCAGCAGGATGGACCAGTCCTGCTTGCCGGCAGGCGGCAGCTTGCGTTGTTCTTCGCGGATCGTTTCCAGCCCGCCCGGAATGGCGGTGCGGCGGGTGCGGAAATAATATTGCACCCACCACTGGGTCAGCACGAACATGCCCAGGTAAGGCCATTGCAGCTTGAACCAGTCGAGGTAGGAAATGCGAATGTGTAGCTCGCTGCTGAACAGGCCGGTGAGAACCAGGTTGGGCAGATGCGCGGTCAGGATGCACATGCCGCTGATCATGGAGCCATACACCAGCGACTGGATCACGATGGCCTTGGCGGCGTTGCGCTCCTGCTCGGTATCGCCGAACAGCTTGGTCAAGCCGTTAATCACCGGCAGCAGCGTGGCCGCGCGCGCATTGGCTGCCGGCACCACGAACGACAGCACCAGGTTGACGCCGAACATGGTCCAGATCACGCCGTTGACGGTCTTGACCTTGATCTTGTCGAGCAGGCCGAGCGCGATCCGGCGGTCCAGTCCGGCGCACTGCATGATGGCGGAAAACAGGAAGGCGACCAGGCACAGGAACACCACCGGGTTGGTGAAGCCGTTGGCCGCCTTGGCCATCGGCGTGACGGCCTTGGTCAGCACCAGCAGCGCCGGGATCAGCAGGCCCGAGACGGCCACCGGCAGCGCCTCGAAGATCCAGATGATGGCGGCCCACGCCATGATCGCCAGCGTGGCCTTGCCGGCGACCGTCAGACCGGCCGGCACGGGCATCAGCAGATGGATCGCCGCCAGCGCCAGCCAGGCCAGGGTGAAGCCGGTCAAGGCCTTGGCCGGCGCGCGGCCGGCGGTGTGCGGGCGCAGCAGGGCGCGCCATTGGAAGGCGGGCGCCCACGGCGCGCGCGCTTGTGTGAGTTCGCCGCTCATGGGCGTCCCCGCGTGGTGAGATTCGTCGTCATTGTTCGCCCAATTGTCGATAGGCTCAGAGCGTAGCAGCGACGGTTCATTGAGGACACGTATATAAAATCATATTGATATGTGGATTCCGGCAAGGTGGCCGGCGACGAGTTATGTGTTTTGTGTATGGAAGATAATCAAACAATAAATTATAAAAATATGCTGCGTCGCAGTATATTTAAAACGCTGCAAACGATTTCACCCCACCATTTTTGACTCGGAGGATTTATGTTCACTAAAATTTCTGCAAGCGCGATGGCGTCGGCTCTGGTGTTGAGCCTGGTATCGGGTGTGGCCTCGGCCGGCGATATCCTGAGCCGGTTCGACAAAGAGACGTGCACCGCGCCGGACTATTCGTCCGCCTGGCGCGATGAGGAGCCACAAGGCGACGTCAAGGTGAAGCTGCTGGTGGCGCCGGACGGCACCGTGACGGACGCGAAGCTGGTCGAGTCCAGCGGTTACTCGACGCTGGACAAGGCATCGCTGCGCGCCAGCGTCAAATGCAAGTTCAAGCCCGTCGCCAAGGACAGCGACATCGCCCAAGGCTGGGTGAATGTGCGATATACCTGGGTTCTCAACTGATGCCTGGGCAGGCTGCCGGATGTGATACAGGGCGAAGCAGCAAGCGCTTCGCCCTGTCTAGTGTTGATGTGAGCCGCATCGCAGAAGCGCAGGCGGCAAAGGGTTGTTTGCTGACTTGAGAGGACATTTGGCATAAGATGTGAGCTAATTCTCCGTCAAAGAAAAATGCCAGAATCCCGTGGATCCTCTCGATCAAATTCGTTTTTCTGTTCATGACAGCATCAACAATGTTGAGGTTGGCCCTAAGCACGTCTCGTTAGCGTTGCTGGGAGAATTCCAACGGGATGTGACTGATTTCTTGGAGGGGACAACTCGCGATGTGGACCCTCTGCAAGTTCAAATTTCAATTGAAACGGGCTCTCTCGTTTTCGTCGCCTCGGGATTGCTTAGCGCAACAACCTTGTGGGCGGACTTGGCCCATATCACTTCGCCGGATGCGTTGACTTTGATTGATTCCAAGCGTGCCAATGTATTGGAACGCTGGCAAGCCGCCGCGCGAGAAAAACCGACCCGAAGCTATACCCTGGCGGACAAGGCCGGGCGGGCGTTGTTCGTGGTAGACGCACGAAGCACCTTGACCAAGGTCGATGACGGTTGGGTGCAGGTTGAAAAATATTTGCACGGAAAAATCATTGATATGGGCGGGAAGACGAAGGCTAATGTTCACCTTGAACTTGAAAATGGCCAGGCTCTGACGGTTAGCTCCAGTCATGATGTATTGGCGCGGGACGAACGAAATCGTCTTTATCGGCCAGCACTGCTGCACGTAGCTGCAGAGGAAAATTTGCATACGGGGGAGTTGCGAAATCTACGCTTGTTGGCATTCGAGACCCATCAGCCCAGCTATGACGACGAAGAATTCAGGCTAATGGTTGAACGAGGAACCAAGGCCTGGGAAGACGTAGTCAGCGCAACGGAATGGACGGACGCGCTGCGAGGCGGTCAGGCATGACGGCCTCCGCGTTACTCGATACGAGTTTCTTGATTTCTTTAGTTGACGGCAATCGGCCCAATCATGCTGTCGCGGCCAGGTACTATCGATTGATGCTTGATCAAAACGTGACGATGTACTTTTCGGCTATCGTGGCAGCGGAAATTTCTATCAAGCAGCCGATTACCGATTTCCCGCTCAAAAATTTTCGGACGGTCCCGTTCAACATCCCTCATGCTGTCGAGGCTGGTCGGATCTGGAATGCACCGGGATCTCGCGATCATGGTGATGCGCGCGGCGCGATTCGTGATGACGTGAAACTGATCGCGAAGCGCAGGGAGCGTGAAGGTCCGGGCCATCAAATTGGTTGATGGATTTGATGCAAGCGCTTTTCGTTTAGATGGTCAGCAAGGCTTCGATTTGGGCGACACGAAGTAAAGTGAACTGAGTATGCGAGATAATTTGTTGGGCGACCCGTTGCCCCGTTGGATCCGGACATCGCACTTTCCATCACCGTAATCATGTCGCAACATTGTCAATGATAAGCAAACCCGCGTAGAATGCTGCCAACGCGGGTGTAGCTCAATGGTAGAGCAGAAGCTTCCCAAGCTTACGACGAGGGTTCGATTCCCTTCACCCGCTCCAATCAAATCAAACGCTTGCGGCTAGCGTATCAGTGCGTGTAGTTCCGCAATTCCACGCTAGCTCCCCAAAACAGCCGACCTGTCCAGGTGGATTGCCGCTGTTATCCCAATTTCACGAGATTAACAGCAGGCAGCGGACCGCCCGGGAACTGCTGCAGATAACCGCCGACCTCTAGGCTACCCAAGTCGATGCTGGCAAAACCCAGCTTGGCTGCCAATTCCGCCACGTCCGCCTTGGCATCTTCATGGTCGCCGGAGATGAACAC
>Ga0308157_10008633_pt1 | contig 11525 bp, 7 predicted proteins | sample PhyBR1_FD_201035 | JGI IMG/M metagenome (GOLD analysis project Ga0308157, IMG submission 201035) | Phyllosphere microbial communities from UC Gill Tract Community Farm, Albany, California, United States - DLSLB.R1 | ecosystem: Host-associated > Plants > Phyllosphere > Unclassified | place: USA...
GTAGCTTTATATTTTGTTGACATTTTTATTTTAAAAATAAATAAAAAAAATTATACTACTTTTTAATTGTTACAATTTTCTTTTTATTGTACTTGCTCAGCTTTGTGGGCACAGGCGAATGCCTGCGCTAATGTTTGTCTACATGCTTGCGCGATCGGGGAGACAATCTTTGCGGGCACGGATTGCAAATCCGCGCTATCGGGGTATATATTGAAGACAATCTTTGCGGGCACGGATTACAAATCCGCGCTATCGGGTCCTCAAACCGTCTTGACAACTGCCAATCTTTGCGGGCACGGATTGCAAATCCGCGCTATCGGGTCTATCGGGTTTTGCAAATCCGCGCTATCGGGGTATCGGGTTTTTAAATTTCGATTAATTTAAAAAAATCTGATAACTTTAAATTTCGTGCTTCGCATATTTTTTGAAGTGTATTTATAGGAATATTATAACTTACTTTATGCGGGTTTAAAACAGTATTTTTAATTTTTCTTACAATACTTTCTTCAATGCCATGATCTAAAGCAAAAGAACGTTGGGACTTATAAGTCTCAACCCAATTTTTATAAATGTATTTACACACTATCTTATTTGCTTCAGTCATATAAACAAAGGAAAGTCAATAGGTAGAAAATAATGCGTACGAAAATGCGCATTATAAATTATTTTATTATATTTGTAATCAATAAATTATATTTGCGATACTTCTTATAAAAACATTTGAAGCATTCGCTTTGAATCTCGTTATCAAAAACTGGTAATTTTAGCACGCGAGATGATAAGTAAGATGCTCACGACCATGGCGTGGGCTCACTTATTCGTGTGCAGGTATACCAGTACCTTGATAGCGGTTAAGCTGAGTTCCATGCCTTTTTTATTGGCTAAAAATCAGCCTGATTCCTAGCCAATTTTCTTCATTTTCATAGTCTCGCAGTCAATTAATAACTAACCTAACCACTAATACTAGCTTGCGTATGATCTAAAAACCAATTCAACTTTCTTAATGCCTGTGCTATTATTATTTTGAATTAGTTACGGCACAGGCTTTAGTACAAACAAAAAGCCCTCTACCTCGTCGCCAAACTAGTATAGAGGACTATAGCTAACAAAACCGAACGTTTCAATTATCCAACCCAATACTATGAAAAAATTTTCATTTTACAAGGGTAGAAGGACTTTTTGTTGCCTGTTTTTAATGGGTGCAGCATTGTCTTTTATCCCTGTACATGCCAAAGTTAAACTGCGGTATAGCGAAATTATTACTCAACAATTTCAAATTCAAGGCACTGTCACCGATGGCACCAATCCGTTACCCGGAGTCACAATCTCGATAAAAAACAAATCGAAAGTAACCACTGTTACTGATTACAATGGGCAGTATTCCCTTTTAGCCTCACCACAAGATACTTTGGTTTTTACCTTTATAGGATTTAAAAAAGCAGTGATTCCGATACAAGGAAAAGCAACAATCAACATCAATTTACAGCTCGATGAAACCACACTGCAAGAGGTAAAAATCAATGCAGGCTATTATGCTGTAAAAGAAAGCGAACGTACAGGTAGTATTGCAAGAATAACTTCCAAAGACATAGAAACACAACCAGTGAGTAATGTGCTGGCAACGATGCAAGGCAGGATGGCAGGGGTAAGCGTCACTCAAACCTCAGGAGTACCAGGTGGTGGTTATGAGATTAAAATTAGAGGGCAAAACAGCATTCGTCCCGAAGGAAATGCACCACTTTATATTATTGATGGTGTGCCTTATTCCTCTGATCCTATAGGTTCTAACCAAACGGCGACTGCTTTCCCCACAATAAGCAGTCCGCTTAATAGCATCAATCCCGATTTTATTGAAAGTATTGAAATTCTGAAAGATGCAGATGCTACCGCTATTTATGGGTCTAGAGGATCCAATGGAGTGGTACTAATCACTACCAAAAAAGGGAAGAGGGGAAAAACTACTTTCAATACAACAGGTGCTGGAAAAGTGACAAAGTTCTTGGATCTTATGAATACGCAACAGTATCTGGCGATGCGTAAGCAGGCATTTATCAATGATGGATTGTCCCAGTATGGTGCTAGGGATTATGATATTAATGGCACTTGGGATCAAAATAGGTATACGGATTGGCAAAAGGAATTGTTAGGAAACACTGCAGCTATTAATGATGTACAAGGGACTATTTCAGGAGGTTCTGAAACCACACAGCTCCTATTAAGCGCAAGTTATCATAGTGAATCAACCGTTTTTAAAGGTGATTTCGGCTATAAAAAGGGGGGAGGTCAAATTAATGTAAACCATCAATCCCCAGACAATAGATTCAAATTAACATTCTCCTCAGGCTATATGATTCAGGATAATGACCAGCCTGCTGCTGATTTTAGTTTTGAGGCTCGTGCTTTACCTCCTAATGCGCCAGCATTGTATGATGCCAATGGTAATTTGAATTGGGAAAATGGCACTTGGGAAAATCCTTTGCGCAATAATAATTCCAAATTCGAATCCAAGACGAATGATTTATTTACTAATGCGGTACTTTCGTATGAACTAGTATCAGGATTGGTCTTAAAAAGTAGTTTTGGATATACTAACTTAGGAACATTGGAAACCCGAATTGTGCCATCGACCATTTATAATCCCGCTTTTAATGTAAGTAGTTCCAGATCGGCAGTATTTACAAATACTACTAATAGGTCATCATGGATCATGGAGCCTCAAATAAGTTGGGAAAAAGATATTTTTGATGGGAAATTAAGCCTTCTCGTAGGAACCACTTTTCAAAATCAAACCACTACTAAATTATACCAATCGGCTTCTGGTTTTAGCTCTAATGCTTTAATTTATAATTTAGCTGCTGCTAAAGTGGTTAGCATTCTTACCAATGAGGAAACCTTATATAAATACCAAGCTTTCTTTGGGCGATTCAATTACAACTGGAAGCAACGCTATATTATCAATGCAACAGCAAGACGTGATGGTTCGAGTCGTTTTGGACCAAGCAATCAATTTGCCAATTTTGGTGCAGTTGGTCTAGCATGGTTATTTTCTAATGAGCCATTTTTAAAAGACAACTCTTGGTTGAGTTTTGGAAAAATACGAACTAGTTATGGAACAACAGGTAACGATCAGATTGGTGATTATCAATTTTTAAATACCTATACCACTTCGGGGGTAAACTATTATGGTACTGTTGGTTTACAACCATCCCGTCTGTACAATGCTGATTTTGGTTGGGAAACCAATAAAAAATTGGAAGTAGCAATTGAACTCGGTTTTTTACAAGATAAAATCTTTACAACGGCTGCCTATTATCAAAATAGGTCTTCGAACCAGTTGGTGGGAATGCCATTGCCAGGCACTACTGGTTTTACATCGTTGCAAGCCAACCTAGAGGCGACTGTAGAAAATTCAGGATTAGAATTTACACTTAGAACGAATAACTATAATAGCAAAAATTTCGATTGGACAACGAATTGCAATCTTACTTTTGCTCGCAATGAATTACTTGAATTCCCAGGATTAGCAAGTTCTACCTATAAGCAAAGGTATCGCATAGGTCAGCCTTTGAATATCAAATTGTTATATAAGTATAAAGGAGTCAATCCAGAAACAGGTCTTTATCAATTGGAAGATTTAAATAATGATGGTAAGATTGCTGCTCCTGATGATCAACAAACCATTGTCAATTTGAATCCAGAATTCTTCGGTGGTATTCAGAACCAACTGCGTTATAAACAATTGACGCTCGATTTCTTATTTCAGTTTGTGAAACAAAAAAATCAAGTGTATCCGATGGGAGCTGCCGGATTGATGTCAAATCAGCAAGCTAGAAAAGAGGATAGCTGGTTGCAATCGGGGGATGATGCCATTTACGAAATCTATACATCAGGACGTAATACAGTTGCACTAAATGCCAATGCATTGTACACTCAAAGTGATGCCACCGTTACCGATGCTTCCTTTATCCGTTTGAAAAACATTGCGGTATCTTATGAGCTTCCTTTGTTATTAAAAGAGACCCAGTGTAAAATTATGCTGCAAAGTCAAAACCTTTTGACTTTCTCTAAATATAAAGATGGTGATCCAGAATTTACGGCCTATGGCTACCTGCCTCCTTTAAAAGTGATCACTGCAGGTGTACAACTAACATTTTAAAAATGATAAAAATGAAAATATTGCAACTAGACTCATCTTGTTGGGCTATCATAATTTTAATGGTATTCCTTACTTCTTGTGATTCCTTCGTAGAAGTGGATCTTCCTAAATCACAACTTATCAATACAACCGTTTTTGAGGATTATGCCACTGCTGATGCTGCTTTAACCGACATTTATGCCAAAATTAGAGATAAAGGCCTATTGGCAGGAACCAGTGCAGGAATATCTAATAAACTGGGCAATTATGCAGACGAATTAGTGGCTTACGGAACTATTTCGAATCCGAATTGGAATTTTTATAACAACAACTTATTACCAACCACCGCAGATATAGCAGCGTATTGGAATAATACTTATAATCAAATATATGCTGCCAATGCCGTTATAGAAGGAGCTACAAATGCAACAAACCTTAGCCCTAACAATAAAAATCAATTGAAAGGAGAAGCTTTGTTTATTCGTGCCTTGTTGCATTTTTACATGACCAATCTCTTTGGTGACATTCCCTATATAACCGATACGGATTACCGTAAAAATTCGGTTGTCAGCAGAATGGCTACTGCAACTGTCTATCAGCATGTAATCAGCGACTTAGAAGTAGCCATACCATTACTACCAACTAAATATAGTAGTTTAGATAGGGTTAGACCTAATCAATACACCGCCAAGGCACTATTAGCACGGGTTTACTTGTATTCGAATCAGTATGCAGAAGCCGCTAATGAAGCCTCTGTGGTATTAAACGAAACGGAGCTTTTTTCATTGCTACAAGATCCTAATCAGGTTTTTCTATTGAATGCTAAGGAAACGATATGGCAATTGCAAACGGCAAATGCAGGTCAGAATACAGACGAAGCAGCTTACTTTATCTTTTTATCGGTTCCTCCACCAGTGGTTAGTTTAAATACGCTTTTAGTAAATTCTTTTGCTAGTAATGACCTTCGCAAAACCAAATGGATAAAAGCAGTTCCTAGTAGTACTACAATTTGGTACCATGCCTATAAGTATAAGGAACGTGATTTTACAGCTACCTCTAAAGAGTATTCTATTGTTTTTCGATTGGCAGAGCAATATTTAATCCGCGCGGAAGCTAGAGCGAAGCAAGGGGATTTGATTGGTGCCAAAGAAGATCTTAATAAAATTAGAAACCGTGCAGGATTAAGCAATACTCTTGCCATTACACAAGCGGAAATAGTGGATGCTATTATGCAGGAAAGACGTTGGGAGCTTTTTACAGAACAGGGTCATCGCTTTTTTGATTTAAAGCGGAACAATCTATTAGATACTATTCTTTCCGTTTCAAAATCAGGATGGAGTACTACTGATCGTTTATTTCCAATTCCTCAAACGGAATTAATAACCAATCCTAATTTATTACCCCAAAATCCAGGATATTAAAATCAATGCGTATGTCAATAAAATTTAAAAACAAGTCTTTCTTCTTGGAGGCTTATGATATAATCTTCAAATCCATTTTTTTATTTTCATTTTTTATTTTGCCATTAGTAACCTGTCTCTTATGGGGGCAGGTAGTGCAAAAGAAAGAACTCACAGCAGCCGATTATCCACTATGGAGTACTGTGAATGCAGATAAAATGGCTCCTAATGAAAAATGGATTTCGTATAGGATCAATTATGAAAATGGAATAGATACCTTATTTGTTCGAAGCACCATCACAAAAAAGACTTATTCTTTTGTTGCCGGAAAAAAATCCATTTTTATTAAAAACAATGGTTTTATTTGTGAAACTGCAAATGGACTCCAAATTCTTAATTTGGAATCGGCCCAGCAACAAACAATGGTAGGAGTGAAGGCCTATCAATATGCAGAGGAATCGGATCAATTAATAATGCTTTATGTCACAGGAGCGGGAAAGGAAAATTTGCAGATAAGGTTTCCTTTTGGTAACATTCAAAAAGAAATCCCCGATGTATCCCAATTTTCTCTAAGTCCAAACAATACGTATTTATTATATACTACTGTCGCAAATGGAAAAAATGCCGTTTTTGTAACTTCCCTACAGCAATTGGAAAACAGTAAAGAAATCGTAAGTGCTGTTGATGGACAATATAATAATTTTACTTGGCACAAACAGGGAGATGCAATTGTTTTTCTAGGAAAAACTGCAAATGCGACCAATAATACACTTTATTATTACAATGTGGAAACGGAAATGGTTTACCATTTTGATCCAAGCAATCGATCCGATTTTCCAGCAAATACGGATATAGTATATAATTCCATCTACAAGCTATTGATCTCAGATGATTTGCAAAAAGTTTTTTTCACGATACAAAAGAAATCGGTACTTTCTGAAAATAAGGAGCAATCTCAAGTAGAGATCTGGAATGCCAATGACAAATGGATTTATCCTGCTGAGCCTCATAATGGGGTGGAATCTCCAAAGGTAGCACTATGGAAACCACTCGAAAACTCATTTGTATCTATAACGACCACTGAATTACCAATGATGATGCTTTCTGGTGATCAGCAAAATGTTATTTTATCCAATCCTAAAGAATACGAACCGCAATTTGAAAGATTTGGTCCAAGAGATTACTATATCCAAAATTTAAACACCATGGAAAAAAAACTGCTGTTGCAGAAGCATTCCGGTAATTTAGATAATAGTATAGCTTCACCTTCTGGTAAATACATTGCTTACTTCAAGGATTGGAATTGGTGGGTTTATGATATTAAATTGAAAAGGCATACTAATATCACTTACAATTTGAAGGAGAAGTTTTTTGGAAAGGTAGGTTTACTTGGTGCTGTTTCTACTTTTGGAAATCCTGGTTGGAGCAAGGATGATACTGAAATTTTGATCTATGACCAATATGATCTATGGGCAATAAAACCCGATGGTAGTTCCTCTAGAAGGCTCACTCATGGACGGGAATCTAAAATAAGCTTTCGTATGGCAGATATTCCAAATAAATATAGCTTAAAAAAGAATTATGATGGGCTTGCCAATGACTGTTTTGATTTGGAAAAGGAACTTTATTTAAGGGCGATTGGTGACGATGGAAAAACAGGCTTTTACAAGTGGAAAAAAACTACTGATGAAAAAGTCATTACTTATGGAGATTATTATGTTGATAGGCTACTTTATGGTTCACAAAAACAGTTGTTTTGTTATCGAACGCAAAAATTTGACCAATCTCCAAGACTAATAACTAGCAATAAAAGTTCTAAAGAGAATCTATTGTTTCAAAGTAATCCACAACAGGAAAAGTACCAGTGGGGAAAGGAATTTTTAATCCATTTTCAAAATGCTAAAAAAGAAGATTTGAAGGGTGTTTTATACTTTCCTGCTAATTATGACCCCAAAAAAAAGTATCCTATGATTGTGCATATTTATGAAGTAGAATCCACAACATTTCACAAATATTACAATCCAACCTTATATACCGAAACGGGTTACAATCCCACTGTTTTTACTTCTCAAGGCTATTTTGTATTGCTTCCAGATATTGTCCATGAAAATAAAAACGTGGGCCCCTCTTCGACAGATTGCGTAATTGCTGCAACGAATAAAGTTATTCAACTTGGATTAGTAGATCCAAACAAAATTGGACTTATGGGGCATTCTTTTGGAGGGTATGAAACTACTTTTATTTGCAACCAAACCAACCTATTTGCTACCGCCATAGCTAGTGGAGCCATAACAGACTTGAATTCTTTATACTTTACAGTAAGTTGGAATTTAAGTTTGCCAGAGATGTGGCGCTTCTCAGCCAATGAAAAATGGCGTATGGGAACTACTCCTTTTGAAGATCCAGAAGGTTACTCCCGCAATTCTCCATTAGCTTCTGTTGAGAAACTAAAAACACCGCTACTTTTATGGACAGGCAAAGAAGATCATCATGCAGATTGGCATCAAACTATAGAATATTATTTAGCCTTGCGAAGATTGGGTAAAAAAAATGTAACATTATTATATCCAAAAGAAGGACATACCATCTTAAACCCTATTAATCAAAAAGATATTTCGGAACGTGTATTACAATGGTTTGGTTATTTTCTCAAATCAGAACCACCAGCGACATGGATTAGGCAAGGGCTACAATAGATAAAAGCAATGCAGTTTTTTAATAGTTACTGCATTGCTTTTTTGATAAATCAAAGGAACCTATTCAGGGCGATACAAAACTTGTGTACAATTGCCTAGAGCATCTTTACCGTAGGCTTGTGCTCCAGAATCAATATCGACTTTACAAACAAATTCTCTATGATTTTCTTCACAACTTACAGGAATATCACAATCACCTTGCGCATTTAAGGTATATCCTGTCACAAGACCTAAGGTCTTGGTAGCACTTTGCATAGAAGTAGTTACAAACGCTCCTGAAATCCCCAATGCAATAACTGCAATTGGCATCATGTTTTTTAAAAATAACGTTTTCATAATAAAGAATATTAAATTAAAAATTGGATCTACTTTTTTCTACAGGTTTTCGATCTTTTTCCTGATACTGGCCAGTATGTTTTTGGTGTCAAAGCTTTTTCATTTCGACACTTTTCATTTCTTTTTTGAGAATAGTTCTTATTTCATTTACGACAAGTGTATTGCCAATAATGGCATAAAGGTGTGTTGGGGTAACCAAAAAAGAATTGAGTTTCTCATTTTTTATTCCATAAAGGGCAAAGCTCATTACATAAGTTTTTTTGTTTAAATCATACACATCTATGATAAAGGCTTGTTCCCACAGTTTTTCATTCTCATATTGCCCTTTTACTTTTGAATGAACAAAAAGGAGGTGCTCACAAATAGAAGCGTGGGCATTTACTATATAAGGAGGGGCTGCCATTTTTCTTTCTGTTCTATTTTTGAGATAGGCAACTTTGATTTTAGCATGAGTATTTGTATCTATAGTATGGGCTCTATACAATAGCGTTGCCTCTTTGTCAGTTATCATAAATTCATTGCGATAAAAATATAGGTACACTGCTTTTTGCATCTTTTCACTGTACATTAGTAGACCATCAGTGTCAAAAATGCCATCCAGCTGTTGTTGTAAAAGGGTATCGTTGTACTTTGTTTTTGGTTGTTGCATTGTAGAAAAAACACCTACTATATTGGCTAGTTTTTTTCCATTATTAGATTTAAAAACAATAGTAGTACTATCAATTGGTTCCGCTTTGGTAAAATATGGGATACCTTTAAGTTCACGGGTAATTTGCCAATTTTGAGTTTTACCTCTAAAAATAGTTGGCACACGACCGTCCATCAAATAGAAATAGGATCCACGCACCATTATGGTAACCATTTTGAAGGGAATATTCTTAGGATCAAACCCAATGGTAATGTCTTGCGAATGATTCAAAGTTGAATCCATTGCTATCAAATGTAGTGGATTAGTAATATTACCAAGGTAGATTTTGCCTTTATCGAAACCAGCAAAGTAATATGAATTATATTTTAAATCGAAACTATGTGTTTGTGCTATAGGATGCTGTGGATACCTTCGTATAAATGGGTTTTCATGGTGCATCATTTGTTCTGACGATAAAAACAAGGCAATCATAGTAGCAATGCTACATGCCATCGATAGCAAGATCCATGTAATAACAGGGGTTTTTAAGTTATTTTGTTGTGTTTTAGTTTTTAATTGCTCTTCCAATATTAGTCCTATGATAGGTAATAGAATAAAAAAGATATTAAAAATAAGATGGGTATTCCAACTCATTTTTTCTAAAATGCCACCACAGGAACAGGGTACAAAGGAGCTATAATTAAGTATAATAAAAATATAAGCGGTAAATAGTGTCATCAATAGAGTTGAGGCTAAAAGACCAATAGTTCTAAGTTTTGGAAAAATCAGCAATACAACTATTCCAAGTTCCAGAATCAGTACCAACCAAGATACCCAAGAGGCAAATGCGCTCAATAATGGAGACTGCCCCAATTGTGCTTGAAAGTTTTGAAAATCAATTATTTTACTAACTGCCGCATATACAAAAAGGAGTATAAACAAATAGCTAATAGTGATTTGGTAATTTTTTATAAAAGCGGGCTTTAATTTCATTTTAGATTTTTTTAATATGATAAAATTCTGTTTATTAAATGAATAACTGATTGCAAATTGGGAATATCAGTATGCAAAAGTGAGATTGCTCATCCCAGCTCTCTCTAAAGGTTATGGGTTATGGGTTATCGGTTATGAGTTATGGGTTGTGCCTCTCGACTGCGTTCTAGGTGACAAGAGTTGTGGGTTATGGGCATTTCTCCAACGCAGTTGGGGATGAATATATGGGAGATAATCTTTGTGGTCACGGATTGCAAATCCGCGCTATCGGGTTCTCAGTTTTGGAAAAATCAGTAATACAACTATTCCAAGTTCCAGAATGAGTACCAACCAAGACACCCAAGAGGCAAAAGCACTTAACAAAGGTGACTGCCCTAATTGCGCTTGAAAGTTTTGAAAATCAATTATTTTACTAACTGCCGCATATACAAAAAGTAGTATAAACAAGTAACTGATAATGATTTGGTAATTTTTCACAAGAGCGGGCTTTAATTTCATTTTAGTATTTTTTAATATGATAAAATTCTGTTTATTAAATGAATAGCTGTTTGCAAATTGGGAATATTAGTATGCAAAAGTGAAATTGCTCACCACAGCTCTCTTTAAAGGTTATGGGTTAGCGGTTGTGAGTTATGAGTTATGGGTTGTGCCTCTCGACTGCGTTCTAGGTGACAAGAGTTGTGGGTTATGGGCATTTCTCGAACGCAGTTGGGGATGAATATATTGGTGATAATCTTTGTGGTCACGGATTGCAAATCCGCTCTATCGGGTTTAATTTCATTTTAGTATTTCTTAATATGATAAAATTCTGTTTATTAAATGAATAGCTATTTGCAAATTGGGAATATTAGTATGCAAAAGTGAAATTGCTCATCTCTGCTCTCTCTGAAGGAGTTGTGGGTTGTGGGTTATGGGTTGTGCTTCTCGACTGCGTTCTAGGTGACAAGAGTTGTGGGTTATGGGCATTTCTCGAACGCAGTTGGGGATGAATATATTGGAGATAATCTTTGTGGGCACGGATTGCAAATCCGCGCTATCGGGTAATTTTTTATAAAAGCGGGCTTTAATTTCATTTTAGAATTTTTTAATATGATAAAATTCTGTTTATTAAATGAATAACTGATTGCAAATTGGGAATATCAGTATGCAAAAGTGAGATTGCTCATCCCAGCTCTCTCTAAAGGTTATGGGTTATGGGTTATCGGTTATGAGTTATGGGTTGTGCCTCTCGACTGCGTTCTAGGTGACAAGAGTTGTGGGTTATGGGCATTTCTCCAACGCAGTTGGGGATGAATATATGGGAGATAATCTTTGTGGTCACGGATTGCAAATCCGCG
>Ga0308157_10008634_pt1 | contig 11525 bp, 11 predicted proteins | sample PhyBR1_FD_201035 | JGI IMG/M metagenome (GOLD analysis project Ga0308157, IMG submission 201035) | Phyllosphere microbial communities from UC Gill Tract Community Farm, Albany, California, United States - DLSLB.R1 | ecosystem: Host-associated > Plants > Phyllosphere > Unclassified | place: USA...
AATCTTGGGGTCAAGTCTGACATTCGGACACGGGCTCAGCCGTAGCGGGCCCGCTACGGCTGAGCCCGTGTCCGAATGTCAGACTTGACCCCAAGATTATTCGGTGCGGCGGCGGAATATCCAGGTTTTGTCAGTCGAGTCTTGCTTGTCGTAGGCGTAGCCGTCGATGTTGAATTTCTTGAGCTTCTGCGGGTCGGTGATGTCTTTGACGGCGGCGTAGCGCGCCATCAGGCCGCGCGCACGCTTGGCGTAGAACGAGATGATCTTGTATTTGCCGTTCTTCCAGTCTTCGAATTGCGGCGTGATCACCGGCACGTCCAACAGCTTGGGCTTGACCGACTTGAAGTATTCCTCGGACGCCAGGTTGACCAGCGTTTCGGCGCCCTGCTCGGCCGCCGTCTTGTTCAGCGCCCGGGTGATGGTCTCGCCCCAGAAGGCGTACAGGTCCTTGCCGCGCGGGTTGCTCAGGCGGGTGCCCATTTCCAGGCGGTGCGGGTGGATCAGGTCCAAGGGCCGCAACATGCCGTACAGGCCGGACAGAATCCGCACCCGCGATTGCACATAGTCCAGCTGCGCCGGCTTGAGCGTGCGCGCGTCCAGGCCGCCGTAGACGTCGCCGTTGAAGGCCATCACGGCCTGGCGCCCGTCGGCGGTGTCGTGGCTCCAGCTGGCGTAGCGGGCGACGTTCAGCGCCGACAGGTTGTCGGACAGATCCATCAGCTCGCCGATCTGCACCGGCGAAAATTCGCGCAGGCGGTTGATCAGCTGCGCCGAGTGGTCGAGAAAATCAGGTTGGGAATGCAACTTGGTGGTCGGAGGGGTCTCAAGATCGAGACTTTTTGCGGGCGAAAGCACTATCAGCATAAGATTCCAGATGAACATTTTTACGAACTAAGCACATGATACCTGTTCCAGAGAAACTCACACCGACCCGCATCGTTATCGATACCAACGTCTGCCTCGACCTGTTCGTGTTCAAGGACCCGCGCTGGGCCACCCTGCTGGCCGCGCTGGAAAACGGCACGGTCGAGGCGATCACCCGCTCGGACTGCCGCGACGAGTACAACATCGTGCTGCACTACAAGCACCTGCCGCTGGACGACGACTCGCGCCCGCTGGCCGCCGCCCGCTTCGATGAGCTCATCACTGTGGTCGCGCCGCCCGAGTCCGGCGTGCGACTGCCGGTCTGCACCGACAAGGACGACCAGAAGTTCCTCGAAGTGGCGCGCGACGCCAACGCGGCCATCCTCATCACCAAGGACAAGGCGCTGCTGAAACTGGCCCGCCGCCTGGCCAAGGCCGGCATGTTCAAGGTGATGGTGCCCGAGGCGTGGAGCCCGGAAAGCTAAGGTTTTTTCGCCACACCAAACCCGGCGCGCTGAGCTAGAATAGGCTATCCGTCCACTACGCAGCCGCCATGAATAGCCGCAACAACCTGCCGAGCAGCACGCCCTCCACACCCGTCCTGACCAGCCGCCTGCCGGCGGTCGGCACCACCGTGTTCACCCGCATGTCCACGCTGGCCGCGCAGGCCAACGCGGTCAACCTGGGCCAGGGCTTCCCCGATTTCGCCTGCGAGCGCAGCCTGCTGCAGGCCGTCAACGACGCCATGCAGGCCGATTTCAACCAGTATCCGATGATGACCGGTGCGCCGGTGCTGCGCCAGGCCATCGTCGCCAAGATCGCGGCCATCTACGGCCACCAGTACGACGTCAACACCGACATCACCGTGACCGCCGGCGCCACCCAGGCGCTGACCACCGCCATCCTGTGCTGCGTGCATCCGGGCGACGAGGTGATCGTCATCGAGCCCAGCTACGACAGCTACGTGCCGGCGATCACGCTGGCCGGCGGCGTGCCGGTACTGGTGCGGATGGAAGCCGGCGCGCAAGGCTACACGGTGCCGTGGTCCGCGGTGGCGGCCGCGGTCAACGGCAAGACGCGGCTGATCGTCATCAACACCCCGCACAACCCGACCGGCAGCGTGCTGCGCGCCGCCGACCTGCAGGCGTTGGCCGACATCGTGCGCGGCACGGACGTGCTGATCCTGTCGGACGAGGTCTACGAACACATGGTCTACGACGGCCAGCGGCACGAGTCCGTCTGCCGCCACCCCGAGCTGGCGGCGCGTGCCTTTGTCGTCTCCAGCTTCGGCAAGACTTACCACGTCACCGGCTGGAAGATCGGCTACGTCGCCGCGCCGGCCGCGTTGTCGGCGGAATTCCGCAAGGTCCACCAGTACAACGTCTTCAGCGTCAACACGCCCATGCAGCACGGCATCGCCAGCTACATGGCCGATCCCAAGCCCTACCTGGAACTGCCGGCCTTCTACCAGCGCAAGCGCGACCTGTTCCGCGATGGCCTGAAACACTCGCGGTTCGAACTGCTGCCGGCCGACGGCACGTATTTCCAGTGCGTGCGCTACGACAAAATTTCAACGCAAACGGAAGCACAGTTTGCGGAGTGGCTGACCACCGAGATCAAGGTGGCGGCGATACCGGTATCGGCGTTTTACCAGCAGGGCAAGGAATCGGGCATCGTGCGGTTCTGCTTTGCCAAGAAGGATGACACCCTGGCGCTCGCATTGGAGCGGCTGGGCAAAGTTTAAAATCGGGGACAAGAATCATGGCCGATACCAACCAGGCGGACACGCCGCTCGTGGCGGGCGAGTTCGCGGAACAGGAGCCGCCGCCATCGGTGCTGCATCTGCTCAACGAGTCGAACCGCAGGCTGGAACGCCTGCTGCAGAACCTGCGCAACGAGCACAATGCCGAGAGCGAATTGCGCGACATCGCGCGCGACGTGATCCATGCGGTGGACCTCAATCCCGACATCGCGCTGGCCTGCATCTTCCTGTGCCAGATCGCCGGCAGTTACGCGGTGCGCCATTGCATCGAGACGGCCGTGGTGGTGGTGGTGATCGCGCACAGCCTGGGCAAGACCCCGGCCGATACGCTGACCGTGACGGCGGCCGCGCTGACGATGAACGTCGGCATGCTGCGCCACAATAACGCCTTCCAGGACAAGCACACGCCGTTGACCAACGAGGAAATGGCCATCGTGCGCCGCCACCCGGAGCAAAGCGCGGACATGCTCAAGGACGCCGGCATCCATGATGACGAGTGGATTTCCTGCGTGCTGCTGCACCACGAAAACGACGAGGGCAGCGGCTATCCGGCCGGCGTCGCCAGTCCCGAGGTGACGCAGAACGCCAAGCTGCTCAGCCTGGCGGACCGTTATTGCGCGCAGGTGTCGGCCCGCAATTACCGCCGCTCCATCCTGCCCGACCAGGCCTTGCGCAACCTCATCGAGGACAAGGTGGCGCCGGTCGATCCCACGCTGGTGCAGTACTTCCAGCGCGAGCTGGGCGATTTCCCGCCGGGGACGCTGGTGCGTTTGCAGAATGGGGAAATCGGTGTGGTGTGCCGCCGTCCGGGCGGCGCAGGCGGCCTGCAGATCCACTGCCTGCGCGATCCGGCGGGCGCGCTGCTGTCGCCGCCTCCACTGCGCAGCAGCGCCGACCAGGACGGCGCGATCGCCTCCGCCTTGAGCGAGGACGAGGCGTCGACCCGCTTCAGCATGAAACAGATCTGGGGCCAGCAGGCCAGCCTGTAACGCGTCATTCCCGCGCAGGCGGGAATCCAGGCATTGCCTGAATTCCCTCCATATGCCGCATGCTGTTACTACTTCGGATGCGTTCTATGGATTCCCGCCTGCGCGGGAATGACGGGGTTAGTGCGGCAGCGATTCGATCTTGCGGTCGATGAAGGCTTGCAGCTCCGGCGACAGGCCGCTCGATAGGCGCGCGCGCCGGTAGGCTTCGCGTGCTTCCGGCAGGTGCATGTCGGCCTGTAGCGAGATGCCCAGTCCCATCCACCACACGCCGTTCTGCGGCACCAGCGTCAACGCCACCCGGTAGTATTGCGCCGCTTCGGTGTGGCGCTGCTGGCGTTGCAGCACGCCGGCCAGGAAGGCTTGGTACTCGGCGTTGTTGCCGGCGTATGGCAAGGTCGTCATCAGCGTTTCCAGCGCCGGGCCGCCCTTCTCCAGTTGCAGGCGCGCCAGCACCATCGCCAGGCCAGGCTGGCGCGGATCGATGCCCAGCGCCAGGCGCAGCTGACGGATCGCGTCGTCGTTGCGCTTGTTTTCAAGCAGCAGGCTGATGTTGGTTTGACGCGCGGCTTCGTTGCGCGGATCGATTTCCAGGGCGCGGTCCAGGTCGGCCAGTGCGGCGCTGACGCGGCCTTCCTGCAGGGCCACCAGCGCGCGGCGATAAGTGTTCTCAGCCATCTGCTGCGGGCTGATGTCGTGCGTGATGGTGCCCACGCCGGCTGGGTTGTCTCCGGCGGCTTGGCGGGATGCCTTGCGTTCGGCGCGCACGGCCACGGCGGACTTGCGCGGCGTCGCTTCGACAGCGCTGGCTTCCGGCGTTGCCGCGACGTCAGACGCCGCCACCCGGCCAGCAGATGCACCATGCTCGGCGCCAGACGCCGCCAGCGCGGCAGCCGGGGACTGCGCCCGTGACCGGGTCGGCGCGGACTCGCGCGCTGCCGGTGGCGCATCGGCCGGAATCGGCGTCGCCGCTGCGGCCATCGCCGTCGCAGGTGCTGCGGCCGTCACCGGTGCGGTCGCCGGCGCTGCGGCAACTGCCGGCTCAGGCGTCGATGCTGTCGCCGCTGCCGGCGCAGGCACCGATGCAGCCGCAGCCTGCGGGGCCTTGATCGGCGCCGCAGCCAGCGCTGGCGCTTGCTGCTCCGGCGCGCGATGGCTTTGCAAATACTGCCAACCCATCCATCCGCCGCCCACCACCACCGCCGTCAACACCAACGCACCGCCGATCACCAGCGGCCGCCTGTCGCGCGCCTGTCCGCCCACGCCATGCAATTGCCGCTGGCGCAAGCCGTCATCGCCGGCTCCGCCGCGCGCATCGAGGTCCTGCAACATTTTATTGATCAGACTCATTTCGTCAACGCCCAAGTCAGGCCGCACGCGGCGATCAGCAAACTGACGCCGGCCATCAGCCATTGCCATCGCAAGCCCGCCTTCGACTGCACGGTATCGACCGCCGCCATGTCCACATGACGGCGCGTCACTTGCTGCTTGCCTTCGCCGAAGCATAGCATCAACGACTTGTTTGCCATAATGTTCACCAGCCGCGGGATGCCGCCGCTGGCCTTGAACAGGCGCCCAATCGCGCCCCGGCTGAACAGGCGGCTGCCGCCATAGCCCGCCACGCGCAGGCGATGGGCCAGGTAATATTCCATGTCGTCGCGGCTAAGCGGCCCCAGGTGGTAGTGGAAGGTGATGCGCTGCGCCAGCTGGCGAATCGAATTCGTCTGCAGATGCTGGTTCAACTCCGGCTGGCCGAACAGAACGATCTGCAGCAGCTTGCGCTTCTCGGTTTCCAGGTTGGTCAGCAGGCGCAAGGCCTCCAGGCTCTCCAGCGGAATCGCCTGCGCCTCGTCCAGGCACATCACCACCTGCTTGCCCTCGCGCGCCAGGTCCATCAGTCGCTGCGTGAGCGACTTCAGCAACTGGTGCTGGTCCACGTCGCGCTGCAAGGGCAGCTCCAGCTCATCGGCCAGGGCCAGCATCAGCGTGCGCGGCTCCAGGTAGGGATTGGGAATGTAGGCCGTGACAAAGCCCTCGCCCAGCGTCGCCATGAACTTGCGGCACAACAGCGTCTTGCCGGTGCCGACCTCGCCGGTGATCTTGATGAAGCCCTCCCCGCTGCGCGCCGCCACCAGCAGCGTGTTGAGCGCCTGCTGCGAATGCGGGCTGGTGAAGAAGAAGCTGGTGTCAGGCGTGATCCCGAAAGGCATCTCGCCCAAGCCGAAGTGGGCCTGGTACATTTATTTGCGTCCTCCGGCAGGCGGCGCCAGTTGCTGGACCCGGCGGCTGGCATCGTCCAGGTCCTGCGCATAGCTGGACGCGCCATCGACGATGGTGGGCTTGATCAGCACCACCAACTCGCGCTTCTGCGTGCTGCGCTCGGTGTTGCGGAACAAGGCGCCGACCACCGGCAGGCTGCCGATGCCGGGCGCCTGGCTGTTGTCGTCGGTGCTGGACTGGCGCATCAGGCCGCCGATGGCGACGATGCGGCCATCCTGCCCGCGCACCATGCTGTCCATCTCCGACGTGCTCGACGCCGCCAGCGGCAGCTGCAGCGAACCTGCGCTGCCCAGGTTGACGATCTTGTTCACGGTCGACACCTGGCTCACCGACGGATGCACGTGCAGCATGATGTTGCCCTCGTCGTCGATCTGCGGCGTCACGTCCAGCACCACGCCGGAGAAGAACGGCTGCAAGGTCACATTGGGGCTGGTGGTGTTGCCGCTGACATTGGAGTTGGTCGTGGTGCTGACGCCGGTCACATAGAATTCGTCGGTGCCGATCTTGAGCACGGCCTTCTGGTTGTTCATGGTGGCGATGCGCGGGCTGGACAGCACGTGCACCGAGCCCTGCGATTCCAGGAAGGAAATCATGGCGGCGAAATTACTGGTCTGGAAGGCCAGTCCGAACAGCGAGCCAGCGTTGTTGGCCGCGCTGGCCAGCGAGAAGCCGGTGCTGGCGGAAATCCCCACCGTGCCGCCGCTGGTGATGACCGCCGGCTGGCCGCCGTTGGCCGGCAACGGCGCCAGTCCGGTGCCGGGCGCGATGAAGCCGCCGGACAGGCGGTTGCTGCCGCCGCCACCGAACGAGGCGAAGCTGGCCCAGTTGATGCCGCTCTGGAAACCGCTGTTCAACTGGACTTCGAGGATCTTGGCCTCCAGGATCACCTGGCGTTCAACGGCCAGGCGGGTCGCCTTCAGATACTGGTCCACATTGCGCAATTGTTCAGGCAAGGCGCGCACCACGATCACGCCCGATTGCGGACTGATCACCACGCTGCGGCCATCGCCGGCGCCGCCCACCAGGGCCACCAGGGCTTCCTTCAGCTCGGTCCAGAAGTCGGTGGCCGACGAGGTCTTGACGTTGCTGGAATCTTCCATCGCATACTGCTGGTTGGACTGCCCCGGCTGCTGCGGCTGGTTGCTCTGGCCGTTGCTGCCGCTGCCGGTGTTGCCGCTCTGGCCGGACACCACCGTGCCCACCGTGTTCACCGACGTCGACGACACCCGCACATTGGACGTGCCCTTGCGCGTGGAGTTCAGGTAGTTGACCTGGAAGATGCGGGTCTGCATCGTCAGCGGACGGATGTAGATGCGCGTGCCTTCCACCTTGTAGTCGTAGCCGTACATTTCGCGCACCGCATCCAATGCCTCGAACAGCGTCACGTCCTTCAGGTTGGCGGTGACGGTGCCGCTGACGTCTGGATGGATCAGCATGTTGTAGCGCGTGCCGGCCACGATGGAATTGTAGAACTGCTGCACCGGCACCTGGTTGAACGACACGTTGAAGCGCTCCTCCATCACCGCGCGCGCCTTGGGCAGCTCGGCCGCCATGGCCGCCGCCGGCGGCGGCAGCAGCGCGGCCTCCACCGCGGCCGGACTGGCGGGCTGCGCATGGGCCAGGGCGGCGGCGTCGCGCACCTGCTGGTCGATGGTGTTGTAGGTGTCGCGCGGCGCCTGGGTCTGGCATGCCGACAGCGCGGCGGCCGCGCCCAGCGCGCAGGTCCAGCGCAGCATGTGGTGTGGTGTCTGTTTCGTCATTTGGTTTTCCCTGTCGGGTCTGCGGCCTTGGCCGGTTTGGGAAACAGGGTCAGGGTTTCCAGATTCTTGCCCCGGCGGAGTACCACCGAATTGTCGTTGATGCGTTCAAGTATCGCGTCGCCCACCTTGGCGCCGGCGCGCACGGTGGCGCCGTCGATCACGGCCAGCTTGCGGCCGCCGGGCGCGCGGCTGATCAGGATCGATTGCAGGCGCGGCCCGGATGGCACGCTGTCAGCCGCGGCGGCGTCGCTCTCGGGGGCGGCCAGCGTGGCGGGCGGACGGGTCGGGTCGGCCATCTTCTGCGCTTGCGCGGGCAGCGCCAGCAGCAGCGGCAGCAACAGGCTCAAGCGGCGGTTCACAGTGCGATCCATTTCTGATCCAGGCTCAGGGTGTACAAGGTCAGCGTCAGCCGCGCTTGCGGGTATTGGTCGGCGTCGAGCACGGCGGCGCCCCAGAACAACTGGGTCGGCATGGCTTCGAGCGCTTCAAGGTAGCCGATCATCTCCAGGTAGCTGCCTTGCAGCACCAGCTGCACGCCGTGGCGGAACAGCAGCGGCGCCGGCGCGGCGGCCGGGCCGGCGGGCGGCTTGCCGGCGCCAGCGTTGGCGTTGCCAGGACCGTTCACGCTGGCGTTGGGTGTACCGTTCGCGCTGGGCGCCGTGACGGAGGCCGGCGGCGCGGCCGGACGCGCGGGCTGCTCGGCCAGGTCCAGCGCGGCGAAGCTGCCATCGACCGTGCCCTGCGGCGGCAAGGTCTTCAGCGACACCAGCCGCAGCTTGCCATGCCCCTGCACCATCTGCTGCAGCAAGGCGCCCATGCGCTCCGGCGCCACCAGTCCCTTTTGCGCGCTGCGCAGCTTGGCGCGCAGGTCGGCGCTATCCTGCTGCAGCACGCGCAGGCGCTCGCGCACTTCGCGGTCGGGGTCGCGGCGCGACGCCATGTCGAGCTGTATCAGTTCGGAGTCGATGCCCGAGATCAGCATGCGCTGTTCCACCATGGCGGCGCGCAACGTGCGCTCGCGGCTGTAGGCCGGATCGAGCACCAGCATGTACGTCAGGTACACCAGCATGGCCGCCGTGGCGCCCACCACGATCATGCGTTCGCGCTGGCTCAGGGCCATCAGCCAGGTGTCGAATTTGATCCAGTATGTTTTCATGGCCGCTCCGCCTTGCCATGTTCGCCGGCCGATGCCGACTGCAGGCTGAATTCCACATAACGCGGCGCCGCCGGCGCGGCAGCGGCCGCATCGGCCTTGGCTTCAGCCTTGGGCTCGCGCATTTCCAGCTGGCCGAAGGTCTTGCCGCGCAAGACAGCCTCGCTGGCCAGGCCGTTCAGGTAACCTGGCAGCAGGCTGGCCTTGAGCGCCCGTCCCTGCAGGCCGATCGCATCGCCGCTGCCCTGGATGGTGACGCCGGTCAGCCACAAGCCATCGACGCCACGCCGCGCGAAGGCGCGGAAGTATGCCGAATAGCCGCGCGTCGCGCCCGGCTCGCCTTGTTCGAGTATGCCGGCGACCCGCTGCAGGTTGTGGAACTCCACGCTCGCCTGGTCCAGCTCCAGCTGCAGCGCCTCGCTCTTGCGCGGCGCGACGAAGGCGGCGGTGGCGGTGCTCTTGCGCTTCTCGTAACTGTCCAGGTTGGACTTGACTATGGCGGCCTCCGCCTCCAACGCCGCCAGCTGGGACTTGGTCCAGGCCGACAACCCGATCAGCACCAGCGCCAGCACGCCGATGCCGGCCGCCAGCGCCGGCGCGGTGGCGTAGTTTTTCTTGCGCTGGAACCCAGCGTTGAACAGGTTGATCTGCTGGCTCATGCACTCGCCCTTTCGCGCAGGGCCGCGCCCAGCGTGCGCAGGAAGCCGGCCTGCTGCGCAGGTTCCTGCAACTCGGGCGCCGCGCTCAGGTCCAGCACCTTGGTCAGGTCCAGCTGCTCCACCGGCAGGTACAGATTGCTGGTCAAATATGTGTACAGGTCGCCATCGCCCACCGGCGACAGCACCAGCTTGGCCACGGTGACAAACGAGAACTGCCGCTCGAAGTGGTCCAGCGACCGTTGCAGCTCCAGCGTGATGCGGTCGTACAGCTGATGCAGGCGATCCGGGTCCGGATCCAGCAGCTGGTTCAGCGTGATGTCGATGCGGCGCGCCAGGTAGAGCTCGGATTGATAGCTGACCGTCAGCAGGCCGCCGTCGGCGTCGAAGGCCAGCAGCGCCAGGCCGCGTCCCTCCGGCTCCAGCAGCGCCGAGATATTCCGCTGCGCCATCTCGCCGATATCGATGGCGGTCAGCGCGATTTTGCTGTCGGCGAACAGCTGCTGGTGCGGCATCAGCACGCTGTTGCGGGCCGCCACCGCGAACGCCTGCCGCGCCTGGCTGGAACCATTGGCCGCCGGCAGCAGCGCCATGTCGATGGTGGCCTGCTCGAGCGGGAAGTCGATCATGTCCTTGACGCGCCAGCCAAGCGCGGTCTTCATCTCCGCCTCGGGCACATTGGGCGCCTCCACCATCAGCAGCTGATAGCCGCCCGCGCCCAGCAGCGTGGTGCATTCATAGCGGTTGGGGTGCAAGTCCTTGCCCAGCCGCGCCAGCGTGGCGCCGGCCTCGTCGGCCTTGCCGGGATAGGATGCGGCCAGCAGCACCTTCGGCAAGCCGCCGGTCCGGCGCTCGATCGCCGCCGCCTGGACGCCGTCCGCCGTCAGGCCTATGGCCAGCCAGCCGTTCTTTTTTTCAGCTTTTCCGAATAAACGCATCCGACTGTCTCAAATGATTAAGCACGGGATTCAATAGTCGCCGCACATCGTTGATTATATTCAAGTTTTATTGGACCATTTCCCCTATTTCGGGCCATGTCTCCAGTTTGCCTTCTTAATGCTCAGATACAAAATAAAATGAGGCGGATTCAATACACTTCCCTCAAGAAAATGACCGGACTGCGGTACAAGCCGAAAGTCACACGCCCCTGGCCGGTCGGCAGCCACACCGGTTGGTTGATGACGGAGACGTTGGCGCCGCTCTTGCCGGTGCTGCTGCCCGCCTTCAGGCGCACGCCCGCCACGCCCGCGCTCATCGTGTAGCTCGGCTGCGCGCCGCTGGCCGGCGACGGGCAGGCCAGCAGGCAGTTGGTGTATTGCAAGTCCGTCGCCGGCGCGATCGTGGTGGTGCTGTCGCTGAGGTTGTTGCGCCAGGCGCGCACGGTGGCGCCGCCGACCGTGGCCTGGCCGTAGTACTGGGCGGCCAGCTGCAGCGTCACCGGCAGGTTGGACGCGCCGTAGGCGTTCGGCACGAACAGCCGCCCGGACACCACCGCCACGCCGCCCTCCACCGCGCCGGTGCGCAGCGACGTGACGCCGTCGTTGGGCGTGCCGGTTTCGCTGGCGCGCACGTACACCATGGTCGGCGGCACCCAGTTGTTGGCGAACGGCGCGGTCGATACGTAGGGGTACGGCAAGGTGTAGACCGGATTGGCGGTGGCTTCGCCGCCGGGCGGGCGCACCGGATTGCCTGGGTCGGTCACGACGCCGAAATCGGTGGCGGCCAGCGTGTTGGCGCTCAGCGCCGCGCCGGCCGGCGAGGCTGGCGGATTGGCGGTGGTCGCCGTGCCGGGCGCCGACCAGGCCGACAACTGCACCGCGTACGCCAGGGCGCCCCGGTAGTTGACGGTGGTAGCGCCCTGCAGGTTGGCCGCCCTCACCTTCACCTCGAACGGCTGGCGCGAGTACACCATGCCGGCCACCGAGGCCGGACAGCTCATGCCGCCCGGGTCGCAGGCCATCTTCGGCGTGACCACCGTATCGAAATGGTCCGGCACGAAGCGGCCGACGTTGAGCGGTGCCGGATCCAGGCTGCCGGTACCGAGATAGCTGCCACTGGTCGTGG
>Ga0308157_10008635_pt1 | contig 11524 bp, 8 predicted proteins | sample PhyBR1_FD_201035 | JGI IMG/M metagenome (GOLD analysis project Ga0308157, IMG submission 201035) | Phyllosphere microbial communities from UC Gill Tract Community Farm, Albany, California, United States - DLSLB.R1 | ecosystem: Host-associated > Plants > Phyllosphere > Unclassified | place: USA...
GCAAAAGCAAAACCAGTCTAAACAGCAAATGGAAAACATGTTAAAAGCGTTAGACAATCATGAACAAGGCGTTCGCGAACGTATTCAGGGTCGTGAGCAAAAAGGCAAACCGGTATCGTCACCAACACAAAAAGATTGGTAAAAACTATGAACGCAAAACATTTCATATATACGTTTTTAGCTTTATTTACAAGCATAGCTACTTGGGCACAGTTTCAGTTTAAAGCAGAAGTGCTTAATAACTCTATTGGAATTGATCAAACAACGGAAGTGCGATTTGTGACGAACGATACTAAAGTCGAAAATTTTAAACAACCTTTATTTGAAAATTTTTATGTTGTTAACAAAATAAGTTCAAATAATGCTCAATATAAAAATGGTATCGAACAACAATTCGAACAGAATCATACATTTGTTCTTAGTCCTTTAAGGACAGGCGATTTAATGATTGAGTCTGCAAGTGTTATGTACCAAGGTAAAGTTTATAAAACTGAACCGATATTTATACAAGTAGGCAATGAAGATGTAGAGAATAAAAGATACTCTTGGGAAGATTTGGGAACATTTAAAAATTCTATCAGAGATAAAAAATACTTTGAGACGATTTCAATATACAAAGAAGAAGAAAAAAATGTTGATTTTCGTGCGGTTGTTAATTTGCGAAAAGGTAATATCTATGTCAATGAATTTTTTGCTGTGGAATACGGCTTGCTTGTAAAAGGAGAAAGTCGTAGTGCACCTACTAATTTTACTTACAAAAAATTACCTGTTTATAATGATAGTTTATTAGTAGGTGTGATAGGGGAAAAAAAGATTTTGTTTCAGCCCGAAATGATTAAAATTAAGTCTGCTTCCAAAGAATTGAAAGAAAAATATTACTATGCACCTCTTGTAACTTATTATTTAAAACCTCAACAGCTGGGAACAGTAGAAATAGCACCTGTAGAATTTGAGATAGAAACAACGGATACAATTACCAAAACAGTAAATACAAAGTTGTATTTTTCAGAAAGTAAAAAAATTAACATAGTTCCAGTTCCTGTTGAAAATCAACCAAAAAATTTCTCAAATGTTTTTGGCGATTATGATATTACATTGTATTTGTATACTGATGGTGAAATTGATAATACTCATTTTATAAAAAACGACCAAAGAGTTAAGGATATTAAAGTTAATGAACGCATTGAAATACAAATTGTAATTACAGGCGCAGGAGGTCTACCAAAAGGATCAAATGTTCCCAAACCCAAAATTATAAGTGATTTAGAGTATTCTTTAGATTTAAAAGAGGATTATACCAAAGGTATTTTTATAAGAAATAAAGAGGTAGCATCAAAAACCTACATCTTTACCCCAAAACAAAAAGGTAAATACACTATTAGCACAATTGATTTTCCTTATTTTAACACTACAACCAATAAATACACAACAATTAGCACCGAAGAAATTATAATTGAAGCCAATTAACTATGTACGCAAAACATTTCATATATACGTTTTTAGCTTTATTTACAAGCATAGCTACTTGGGCACAGTTTCAGCTGAAAACCCAAGTTCGCAGTCAGTCTATTGGAATTAATCAGGTAATCGAAGTTCGTTTTGCCATGAATGATGACGGAGATGATTTTAAACAACCAAGTTTTGAAAATTTTGAAATACTACAAGGTCCAATGCAATCAATAGGACATCGTATGATAAACGGAAGTTATAGTATGGAGAAAAGCTTTTCCTACTTGGTTCAACCAAAAAAGAAGGGAAATCTTGTTATTGGGTCGGCTTCTGTTGTGTTTGATGGTAAACTGTATAAATCGCAACAAGTAACTATAAAAGTGGGCGATGCCGTGCAGGAACAACCTCGACAACAAAATAGAAATGATCCGTATGCTATGATTCGCCAAATGGAAGAAGAATTTTTTGGTCATCGTCGTCAGCAAGAGCAAAGAAAAATACCCCAAAATTTAGGAACAGGTATCCACATAATTGCAAAAATTTCTAAAAATAATATTTTTGTTAATGAACCTGTTACTGTGGAATATGGCTTGTATTTAGGTGCAGATAGGGCAATTACTTCTATGGGGGTTAAAAATATGCCGAAATATGAAAACTTTTGGAATCATACTATTGAACAGCAAGGTATGCAAGTAATCGAGACCACTTTAGACGGAAAGCTTTATAGATATCTTCCGTTGCAAAAAGTTGTTTTATTACCTCAAAAAGACGGAACTCTGAAAATCAATCCATTAGAGTTAGAAATAGAAGAACAATACCTTACAGGAAATGTAGATTATTACACTGGAAATCGGGAAATCGGTATCCGTAAAAAAGTATATTCATCAGGTACAAAAACCATTCAGGTAAAACAATTGCCGATCAATAGTCAGCCCATGGGTTATACAGGTGCTGTTGGATCGTATCAGTTTAATGTTCAGGCAAACAAAACATCGGTAAAAGCAAACGAACCTTTAGAGTTGACTTTAACTGTTCAAGGAAAAGGAAATTTAGATTTACTTACGCTACCAAAACCTGTTGCGCCAACGGCGTTAGAGCTGTATGATCCTGAAAAAATCAACCGTGTAAATAAAAGTATATCGGCAGGAATGGAAGGATCAAAAGCCGAAAAATATGTAATTGTTCCGCAATATAAAGGCACATATACTATTGAACCGATTACTTTTTCGTATTTCGATACCGCTTCCAAAACCTATAAAACCATCACATCACAACCTATCACTATCGAAGTTACCGACGGACCAGAACTGCCAACAAACGCTTCTATGAACAATAAAGCCGAAGTGGTTAGCGATAAAATGCAAATGCAGCCGCTGAATAAGAATATTGAATGGTTCAACGGAAATTTCATCACTCAGAATAATTCCTTTTATGCTTGGTGGTTAGCTCCTTTATTGCTGTTGCCAATTGTGTTTTTAGCTAAAAATGCATCCGACAAAAAAGCGGGTGATGTTAGTGGAAACAAACTGAAAGCAAGCAACAAACTGGCTAAAAAATATTTGTCGGCAGCTAAAACTCAAATCGGAAATAAAGAGGCTTTTTACGAAGCTTTGGAACGATGTCTGCACAACTATTTAAAGGCGAAGTTAAAAATTGAAACCACCGAAATGAGTAACGATACCATTACCGAACTGTTGCAGAACAACCAGATTAACGATCAGGATATTTCGACCTTTATATCGATTAAAACAACGTGTGAAATGGCTCGATACGCACAAATGGATATCCAAACCATGCAGAACGATTATGATTTGGCGGTGCAGTTGATTAATTCAATCGATAAACAAATAAAAAAGTAATATGAAACAGTTATTGATACTTTTTTTAAGTTTTTGCTTTTCGTTGGGTTTAAAAGCTCAGGAAAATAACGATGCACTTTTTACTAAAGGAATAAGCGCTTTTAACCAGAAAGATTATGAAGCATCGGCACAAGTTTTTGAAAAATTAGTGAAGACAGATTCTTTAAACGCTACATTACATTACAATTTAGGCACCGCTTATTTACGTTTGCAGAATACGGCTTTAAGTATTTATCATTTGGAAAAATCGTTGAAACTGCAACCAGATTACGAGCCTGCACGCATCAACCTGAATTTTGCCGAAAAGCTTAAAACCAAAGTTACAAAAGGCAACTTACCCATTCCACAACAACAAATGTTGTACAGTGTTTTTAATTTTTTAAAGCCAAATGCGTGGGCTTATCTGGCAATTGCAAGTATGTTTTTAACGGTTATTGCTCTTGTAATTTATCGTTTAAACAGCAATGCAACCGCTAAAAAAGTACTTTTTACGTTGAGTATTTTTACATTGGCAATTAGTATCGGAAGTTATTTTATATCTAAAAATCAGTCTGATTATTTATTGATGAACAATTACGTTATTGTAAAAGATAAAGATGTTTTGCTGATGAACGAACCAAGATCTGTTGCCAAGATAACCGCTACGCTAAACGAAGGCGAAAAAGGATTTATAAAGGAAGAAACCAATCAATGGATAAAAATTCAGCTGCAAAATGACACCATTGGCTGGGTTGATAAAAAGAATGTATTACAGTATTAAAATTTGGTAAGTTTCGGCTTACCATTTTTATTTAATAACTTTATAAAAACAAATTTCTATGGCACAAGACAGCACCTCCGTAATAATAGAAACCATGCAGTCGAGTTTTTTAAAATGGCGCGATTTTTCTTTGAATGATCGTATTTCTGTTTTAAAAAATATCCGAGAAAAGTTGCTTCAAAACAAACGCGAATACGCACATGCCATCACAACCGATATGAACAAGCCAATAAAACTGGCAATTGCAGAGGTTGAAAAATGTGCTTACTTGTGCGATTTTTACATAGAAAATGCAGTTCAGTTTTTAGAAGATCAAGAAGTTAAAACCGGTTTTAGTAAAAGTTACATCACATTTCGCCCGTTAGGAGTGTTACTCGGTGTAATGCCTTGGAATTTCCCTTTTTGGCAGGTATTTCGATTTGTAATTCCAAGTTTACTTACCGGAAGCGTATTTGTAGTAAAACATGCGAGCAACGTACCATTAAGTGCCAAAGCTTTAGAAGATGTTTTTAATGGTGATACCATTGATTTCCCGATTTATAAAGATCTTTCTATAAAAAGCAGTGAGGTTGCCAGTGTAATTGCCAATCCAATTATTAAAGCAGTTTCTTTGACAGGAAGCGAAAATGCAGGAAGATCGGTTGCAGAAACGGCAGGAAAACACCTTAAAAAGTGTGTATTGGAGTTAGGCGGAAGCAATGCTTTTATCGTTTTGAATGATGCCGATTTAGAATATGCTGCCGAAAGAGCTGTTAGCGCACGCATGCAAAATGCCGGACAAAGCTGTATTGCATCTAAACGATTTTTAATTCACGAAGATGTTTATAATGAGTTTGTAGATTTGTTCAAACAGAAATTAAATACTTTGATTCTGGGCGATAAATACGATGAATCCGTCACTTTCGACGCAATGGCTCGAGAAGATTTAGCGATTGAATTAGAAAATCAACTGGAAAAAAGTGTAGAAAAAGGTGCGACTATTATTGCTGGTGGCAAACGTAACGGAGCCTTTTTTGAACCTACTCTGGTTACAAATGTTTCTATTGATATGCCAGTTTTTGCCGAAGAAACTTTTGGTCCGTTAGCTGCAATAATGCCTTTTAAAACCATTGACGAAGCTATTGAATTAAGCAACAAATCGAACTATGGATTGGGCGCAAGTATTTTTACTGATAATCCACAGCAGTTAGATAATTACCTGCATTTGTTTGATGAAGGCGCTTTATTTATTAACGAAATGATTGTGTCTGATCCACATTTACCTTTTGGCGGAATTAAAAACTCTGGTTACGGTCGCGAATTATCACACTTTGCCCTATATGAATTTGCAAATATTCAAACGGTTGTTGTGAAGTAAATAATTTATTAAGGAAATATTTAGTTGAAGTTTGTCATGCTGTAAGCATTCTTTAGATTCCTACGGAATGACAAGATTATAAATAGAAGCTGGTTTGTCACTTCGAGCGAAGTCGAGAAGTGGTGCTTAAAAAAGTTCCGATAAAATCTCTATTGATTTAACCTGTTTAAATCCTACAATATGGGTTTGATAATAGAGCATCAATAATTTTAAAAGCGATCTGCGTTGCGTGTTTGTCAGTATAACTTTTTTATCGTTTACAGAAAGATCGAACAATTTGCGGAACAAAGCTGTTTCGTCTTCATTAAAACAATTGGGCGTATAATGCATGGTAAAACTGCCCTCGTGCGGATTGAAGTAAATCGAATCTGTGTCAGAATCATCAGGATAAAAACCTAAATATTTGGTAAGGTTTATTAAAATCCACAAATGAAAATCGGGCGAAAAAGAATGCTCATCAAACCAAACCAAAGCGGTTTTTAAAAACAAGAACAAATCATTGTTGGGCTGTTCTTCTTTTATGCTGTGACTTAAAACTTCGGCAATAAAAATACTGACGCTGTTTTTATAAAATTCCAACGAAATGGTCTGATACGGATATGCCAACTTCAATTCAGAAATATACTCTAAAGCTCCTTTGTTTTTATGAACAGCATCAATATACAACTGATTCAACGGTTGAAAATATGCGCTGTTTAACCCTTTGTTTTTAGCCGAAAATGCATTGCGAACAAAATAGGTTTTTAAGCCGAAATGTTGGGTAAAACATTTTACAATCAGGCTTTTTTCCTGATAACGCAAGGCACTTAAAACAATAGCTTCGGTTTTAATCTGCATTAACGAATAATCATCACTTTTTTAACCGCGTCTAATTCGCCATCTTGCGAAGTAATAAAGATCATGTACACGCCAGAAGGCACTTTCGATCCTGAAAAAGAAAGCGTGTTCCAAGTAACTGTTCCTCCTAAAGATTTGGTTTCGTGAACTAGATTTCCAGCAATATCGGTAATCTTTACAGTGGCATCGCTAACCAATCCGCTTATTTTTACATCGCCAGCAAAACCAGGCTTCACAGGGTTTGGATACACCTTAATATCGTCTAAATCTGCTGTAGGTGTTGTTGCAAAGTTTTTAAAAGACACCATACCTTCGCGTGTTACGAAATACACTTCTCCGGTAGATCCGTCAATGGTTACAGCAGTAACGTCGTTGCTTGGTAATGGCGAATTTGATGTGGTAAAATTATAAAGTGTTTCATCTCTGTCTGAAATTAAAAAAATTCCAGATTCTGCTATCGAAACCCATTTATTGTTGGATCCGTCAACGGTAATATTTAAAATATCTTGTTCATAAAATAACTCTTGTGGTTTACCTTCATCTTCAATAACGATATTAGTTGCCGTTAACTGTGAATTAGTTATAAACTGATCTATATTTCTAATAACTCGTAAACCTTTTGTAGTTCCAATCCATAATGCATTTTTATAATCTATAGCAATAGAACGAACGCCCCCACTAGGCAAACCATTATTTGTACTAATTTTCATTGCCTTGTTGTTACGCGTTTCGTTAAAAGCAAACACACCGCTTAAACGGCTGGCAAACCATTTGGTGTTGTTCTTATCGATCACCGGCAATAAATACGCATCACTTCCAGGGTTATTACTTTCAAGAATATTTGATGTGTACTTGTTAAACTGATTGTTTGCATTTATAGAAATCAACGCCGGATGAGTTCCTGCAGTATTTGTCATCCAACCTGTTCCGCTCCTATCAAATGCTACACCATAAATACGTAAATCGGTTGGAATAATAGGAGTGAAAACATCGGTATTGGTATCGTCATAAACAGTCAGTTGCTTAACGTTTGTATCGTACACACCTAATCCGTCATTAAAGGTGCTAAGATATGCGAAATTTGGTTTTTGCGGATTAAAACTAATATTTACCGTTGACTGCAATCCGTTTAATTCTTGATTTGAAATATGTTGCCAAGACTGCATATTTTTGTATGTACTGATACCGTATTTCGTTAATCCGTTAGGTTGGTATGGATCCATACCAATACCATAACCACCAAATGTTAACCAAAGATCTTTTTTGTTTACAACTGCCGATGAGATATTGTTGCTTAACGGACCGTTGGGAGAAATAACTTCAATATTTTCTTTATTTTCTAACGGCACTTTTAACCCACCGTTTTTATTAGCTGCTAAATAATAGTTTCCGTTTGAAAAAGTTGCATCGCTTATTCCTCCTCTTTCATCAAACGAATAGATGAAATCGTTGTAAACTGATAAATCTGTAGCACGCAAACGAGCTGCTTCTCTTGTAATTTCAATTAAAACATCGCCCGAAATACTAAACTTTAAAAATCCACCCCAAACATCATCTACTTTGTCAATCTGGTTGGTTGCAGAAATGGTGTTTAACGATAAATCATCTTTAACTCCGATTAATTTATTCGAAAAAGTTGCTAGTTCAATCCAATTACCAAAACCAACAACCTGCCAATTGTTATAATCGATCAAATTACTGTTGATAGATGCTTTTTTAATTCCTTCGTTTTCAACCGCAGCATATACCTGATTATTAAAAACAGTCATCGTTTTTACATTCGCCATTTCGCCACCAACTGCTATGTAAAAGGTATCGCCAAAATGATTGTCGTTCAACCGAACCGCCGTAATACCGTAACCTGTAGCCAAGTATGCAAAGCCGGCATGAATAACTATTTTATTAATTTTCTTTTGATTATCCGGAATGTTGGTTTTAGAAAAAATATCGTTTAAATGATAAATTTTATCAGCAGCTAAGTCAATAATTGCTACTTTCCCATTGTTGCTTCCTACCACTAATTTTTTATAATCTTTGGCATAACCTAATGTCGTAATTCCATTGATCTTTAATCCGCTTACGGTATTAAAAATCTCGGTTTCTTTACTGTATTCATTGTAGGCAAAAATGCTATTGTCTGTGGCAACATATATGTTTTGATCGTCTTTTTCTACGGCTTTAGTTTCCTGATACGAATAGTAACCTTTCCACAATTGGCTTGTTTGTGCTACTGAAACAAACGATACTAAAAAGAAAAATAATTGATAATAGAATTTCATACGGACTTGATTTCAAAGATTGAAACGTTTTTTTTATAAAAATAGTATAAATTGAGATATGTAACGCTATGAAATTAAAAAAGTCATTTCAAAAAGAAATGACTTTTTATTATGATTGATTTATTTCAACGCCTGTTCAATATCTGCAATTAAATCTTCTATATCTTCCACGCCAACGCTTAAACGCACCATATCATCGGTAACACCGATTTCTGCACGTTTTTCCGCCGGAATTGATGCATGTGTCATTAACGCGGGGTGATTCGCTAATGATTCTACTCCACCTAATGATTCTGCCAGAGTAAATACTTTCAATTTCTCTAAAAACGAAATGGCATCTGCTTTTGCACCCGATTTAAACGTAAACGAAACCATTCCGCCAAAACCTTTAGGCATTTGCTTTTTAGCCAAATCGTGTTGTGGATGTGATGCCAAACCAGGATACAGAACTTTATCAATTGACGAATGTTGCTCTAAAAACTCAGCCACTTTTTGTCCGTTAAAACAATGACGCTCTACACGTAAATGCAAGGTTTTAATTCCGCGCAAAACCAAGAAACATTCTTGCGGACCCAAAGTTGCACCAGTTGCAAACTGAGTAAAATGCAGTTGTTTTCCTAATTCTTCGTCTTTAATAATCAAAGCTCCAGCAATAACGTCTGAATGTCCGCCTAAATATTTTGTAGCAGAATGCATTACAATATCGGCACCCAAATCTAACGGTTTTTGCAAATACGGAGTTGCAAACGTATTATCAACTGCAAATAATAAATTGTGCTTTTTGGTGATCGTTGCAATAGCTTCGATATCTGCCAATTTCATTAACGGATTCGTAGGAGTTTCAATCCAAACTAATTTAGTTTTATCGTTAATTTTCGACTGAAACAACTCTAAATCGTTCATATCGATAAAATGAAACTTAATACCTAAATCCTGATAAAAACGTGTAAATAATCTATACGTTCCACCATATAAATCGTCCATTGCAATTACTTCATCATTCGGTTTCAACAAACGCATAACGCAATCAATTGCTGCCAAACCAGACGAAAATGCCAAACCACGCGCGCCGTTTTCAATACTTTCTAACGCATGTTCTAAAGCGGTACGTGTTGGGTTATCGGCACGGCTGTATTCGTAGCCTGTATGAACGCCGGGACTTGTTTGTGCAAAGGTTGATGTATGATAAACTGGCGGCATTACCGCACCGGTTGACGGGTCGTGATGCTGCCCGCCGTGTATAACTTTGGTGTTGAATTTCATAATTTTTATTCTTTAAAAAATATGAACAAAGATACCACTTAAAACCGACTAAAATTTATAGATTTGCTTAAAATTAGAGGCACTGTTTTTAATGATAAAATATTTACTATTTATTTGTTTATCAATAGGTTTTGTAGGTTGCAAGAAAGAAATTCCGCTGCAAATTACTACTAAAACCTACGATCTAAAATCAGAATTGGACTGTACGGTGGGCAATTGCACGTATGTTCATTTTGAAATTCCGTCGGTATCGGGCAACGAAGCGGTTTCAAAAGCTATGAATGATCGTTTTTATAAGTTTGTTCAAAGCATTGTGGCTTTTCAGAACGATAAAAAAACCAGTTCGTACGATACGCTGGCATTAAATTTCATATATAATTATAACGAAGTTTATAGAACATATCCTGACCATGCTGTTGCGTGGGAAGCCAATTTTAAGGTAAATCACAAAGTGGTATCGCCTAAAGTTTATCAGGTGGCTTGGGATTATTATATTTTTACGGGTGGCGCACACGGATTGCAGGCTTCAAAGGTTTTTTTGTTTGATTTATCAACTGGATACATCATTCCGACAAAAGATTTGTTCATTAATTTTGAAGGATTTAAGCATTATGCCGAAACCGAATTTAAAAAACAATTGAATATTTCAGGTAATTTGAACGATGCCGGTTTTACTTTTAAGGATAACAAGTTCGTACTTCCCGAGAATTTTTACGAAACCACAAACGAATGGATTTTACATTACAATCCGTACGAAATTGCACCGTATGTACAAGGATCAACCACTATAAAACTACCTAAACAACAAGTAGAACGTTTTTTAAACCCACTTTACTTTAAAAATTAATTATTTTGAGCGTTTACAAAAATCTGTTTAAAACCACTTTAATCTACGGAATAGCAACTGTTGTTCCTAAAATGATTGGTTTTTTTATGACACCTTACCATACAGATTGGTTACCTGTTGGTGCTTATAAAGATTATACTTTGATTTTTTCGTGGATGATGTTTTTTAACGTGGTGCTTTCGTTTGGTATGGAAACCGCTTTTTTTCGCTTTTACAACAAGCAAGAAAATAAAAAAGAGGTTATTAATAACACTTTATGGTTTTTAATTGCCGTTTGCGTTGTTTTTTTAGGTGGAATTTATTTGTTTAAAGATATTGTAGATGCTTATTTTGGAATCCCTCCAATTGTTGTGACCTTCCTTATTTGGATTTTGGTTTTAGATACTTTGGTAGTAATTCCGTTTGCTATTTTGCGTGCACAAGAACGACCAATAAAATACAGTTTCTTAAAAATTTTAAATGTTTTAGTAAACGCTGGTCTTTCTGTAATTTTGTTATATATCATTCCAACTTATTTACAAGAAAATCCAACGAGTGGTTTGGTAAATTATTTTATTCCCAATTTCGAAGTAGGTTATCTTTTTATATCAAACTTAATTGCAAGTGCTTTAGTGTTATTACTTCTTTCTGATTATTATAGAAATTTAAAAACAAAATTCAATAAAGTTTTGTGGAAAGAAATGATTATCTATAGTTTTCCGGTAATGATTGCGGGTTTGGCTTTTGTGGTAAATGAAACATTCGATAAAGTTTTTTTAGATATTTTATTACCAGAAAATTTTAAAGAACTTGGCTTGGCAAGTTATGGTGCTATATACAAAATCGGCGTTTTCATGGTTTTATTCCGAACAGCCTATTCTATGGGAATTGAAC
>Ga0308157_10008639_pt1 | contig 11521 bp, 13 predicted proteins | sample PhyBR1_FD_201035 | JGI IMG/M metagenome (GOLD analysis project Ga0308157, IMG submission 201035) | Phyllosphere microbial communities from UC Gill Tract Community Farm, Albany, California, United States - DLSLB.R1 | ecosystem: Host-associated > Plants > Phyllosphere > Unclassified | place: USA...
AAGTGCGCCACATCGAAAAGCAGATCCTCGACGTGGCCGTGAACCGCTGCGGCATGCCGCGCGCCCACTTCATCAAGGTCTTCCCGGGCAATGAAACCAATCTGGAATGGGTGGATGGCGAAGTCAATGCCGGCCACGCCTACAGCGCGATCCTGGGCCGCAACATCCCGACGATCAAGGAACTGCAGCAACGCCTGATCGACCTGCAAGCGCGCGTCGTGCTGCCGCTGCCGGACCTGCGCAACATCAACCGCCAGATGGCGGCCGGTGAAATGAAGGCGCGCAAGGCCAAGCGCGAAATGACCGAGGCCAACCTGCGCCTGGTGATTTCGATCGCCAAGAAGTACACGAACCGCGGCCTGCAATTCCTCGACCTGATCCAGGAAGGCAATATCGGCCTGATGAAGGCCGTGGACAAGTTCGAGTACCGCCGCGGCTACAAGTTCTCGACGTACGCAACGTGGTGGATTCGCCAGGCGATCACCCGTTCGATCGCCGACCAGGCGCGCACGATCCGTATTCCGGTGCACATGATCGAAACGATCAACAAGATGAACCGGATCTCGCGCCAGATCCTGCAAGAGACCGGCGCCGAGCCCGACCCGGCCACGCTCGCGATCAAGATGGAAATGCCGGAAGATAAAATCCGCAAGATCATGAAAATCGCGAAAGAGCCGATTTCCATGGAAACGCCGATCGGTGACGACGACGATTCGCATCTGGGCGATTTTATCGAAGACAACAACACGCTGGCGCCATCGGACGCCGCGCTGCACGCCTCGATGCGCGGCGTGGTCAAGGATGTGCTCGACTCGCTGACGCCACGCGAAGCCAAGGTGCTGCGCATGCGCTTCGGCATCGAGATGTCGACCGACCACACGCTGGAAGAGGTCGGCAAGCAGTTCGACGTCACCCGCGAGCGGATTCGCCAGATCGAGGCGAAGGCGCTGCGCAAACTGCGTCACCCGTCGCGCTCGGACAAGCTCAAGAGCTTCCTCGAGAACAACAGCTGATTGTTTATACGGGCTTGACGAATCTGTACTAAAGGCAATATGCTCTCGCCACTTCGCTCATCACGTTCGTGTTGATGCGCAGGTGGCGAGTTGCTTGCCACTGTCCCAGTTTCTGGGCTTCTAGCTCACAATATAAGATTAAGGCTTTTAAAATCAAGCAGTTGCATAGGTTTTTGTTGGGATAGAATTTTTCGCTTTCTGCTTACTTTCCCCTAGCATAATTTTGCTGTCCACCTTGCCTGTTGGAAAACATTGTAAAAGCACGATTTTGGGCCTGTAGCTCAGTTGGTCAGAGCAGTCGACTCATAATCGATTGGTCGCCGGTTCAAGCCCGGCCGGGCCTACCAAAATGCAAAAGGAGGGCAGCATGGGCTGTTCCTCCTTTTTGCTTTCTACTTCTGACTAGCCTTGCACAGCCTACGCCGGCCAGTTCGACGTCAGAAAGTCGCGGAGCTCATCCGAGAACTTGTTCGTCGCGCCGGGGCCCAGAGGAAGACGCATAAATTCTGCTCGAGCATCAAGTATCTTTTGTTCCGCTTCAGCCTTTAAATCCGCGTCGAAATCGAGGTCGTCGCTGGCTCGTAGTTGCTTTGAATCGTTTCCAGCATGCTTCAGTGAGTTGTACACGTAATTGTCCTGAGCCATGAATCGAGCAATCTGTGCTTGCCGCTTCTTTTTTCCGAACGGTGCACCTTGGCGGATTTCCATGATTCGAGTAGCCAGCTCAGCGGTCTCGGCAGCTTTGGTTTTGCCACCGAACTCTTTGACAAGCGGGTAGGTTACGTTAATTACCGCGCCAGCGAGTAGGATGCACTTCACGTAGTCGATTTCGCTCTTCGCGTTCTTATAGTCCTGTGCGGCTGTTAAAAGCATTTCGCTAGCGAGTTGTATCTTGTCATGCGTCTTCATCTACCCTCCTATTATGATGCTCGATTGTTAAGCCCACTATTATAGAGGCGCTACACAGGCAGCCCTCTCGAAGCCGTGCGACCCCGCACTCGCGGCCGGGCTACGCTAGCGGCATGAGCTCCGAAAACACTTACGACGTCGTTTGCAGCCTTCGCTGCCCGGGTTGCCGCCGGCTCGCGGTTGGCATTACAGAAGCGTCAGCACAATGCACGGTCGACGCCTACCTCGCGCGCCTGGCCAACCTCGATTTTGAAGAGTGGACCGTCCAAGCCCGAAAGCGCAGCCCTACGCTATTCCCTTCTAAATACGGTGATAATTGCAAAACTCCCAGCGCTTACTTTGAGCCGGCCGCTATAAAGACCCGTCGCGCCTGGCGCGGGCTCAGCGTGTAGTAGCGCCAGCGATTACCTGGCACCGCTAAAGCCGAGACCGTTTTTCACCTCAAAATTCCCTTTATCTGCGCTCGAGGCGTTCCGTGTGCACGATTTCAACGTTGAAACTGCGGAGCTCCCGCGGCTGTTCACTTGACGAATAGCCGCTTGACTGCGAGCCTAGCTTGACGCCAGCGAATAAATTCTATGCCTACACAGGTTTTAATCACCTGTGGAGCGCAACTTGAATCGTCTCGACCTCGCACTGTACGCAAACATCATTGGTGCTAGCCTGCACCTCATCGCACTGTCCCGCATGGGCTATCAAGCACGCCGACAACCGAAGGTTGTCGTCAGCGTCGACACGTCAAAGCCCCTCATTACTAACCAGTCGCTCGAGGCGCTTGAACACCTCCTACGAAGGGAAGAAGTGTTGCATGCCTTGCGGTTGGGAGGTGCTTTGTGATGGAAATTAAAACTTTAGAGCTGCCCACTCTGGTCGAGCACATGCGTTCCGGCGCCCGTCTGTACTACAACGAGTTCTGGTGGTCCATCCCTGGGCAGATGCAGTGGGGGGGCTACTTCAAGGAATATCACCCACACCTGCAGGCGGTCAACTTAGGAGACTTGGAAGAAGCACTGGCTCAGTTGGCTGCTGAGGGGGCGCTGCCGATGCCACCGGAGATGACCATATGATGGAGCTTCCAACAACCCTCATCGGCATCCTGCACATCTGGGGACTTCGCCTTGGCTCGGCAGCTGGCAACCGCATTGCTCGCAAAGCCGCTCGTAGGGCCCACAAAGCCGCAGGTAAGGCCGAGGCCGATGCGCGTGCGAAGGAACGGGCCGAGAGCTGGCGGAAGCTAACGAACTGCAAGAGATGGTATCCGCAGCCTTCTAAGGGGAAATGCGGCAGTATCATACCGGCGGCTATCCAGCAAATCGCGTCTGGCTGCCCGACGTTGAAATCAAAAGGGGTAACCGTATGTTGTAACTTCGCTATTATGTAAACGACTGCGCTGAGCTGTTGGAGTTAGTCCTGCTGAGAGCCTCGACACTGCCGTGCCGAGAATAGACGAGCATTAGGTAGCTCAGCGTATGGTCGTCCCATAATCAACCACGAGTCGCTTCCATGACCCAGCCCGAATTTACTGCGGCAGCAAGCTTCGTTTATTCATTCTCTCTAGAGGATGACGACCCTGCATTGAGTACGCTTACCTTGTGAGCAAAGGACTAGCTGAAAGCCGGCCATACACTGCATTGCATAGTAAAGGCCGGCAAACCTACGCGCGCGAATATCGCATCACGCCAGATGGTAAAAGCGCTTATGAGGTTCATGAAGAAGCGATGGCGAAGTTTCAACGTTGAAACCCATCTTCGCTGAGGAGCGATTTCAACGTTGAAAGTCTGCAGTCGACGTCCGGTTTCAATGTTGAAACTGATGTTGGTCAGATGAGCACCTCTCACGATGCAGTGTCGGCTCCCGTTTTTCACCCCACCGATTTTTTGAGCAGGCCGGCCCCCGTTCTCGCTCCGCACCAGCCGGCCGGAGCAACTGCGCATCTTGGCCAACTGCCTTAATGCTTGGCAGCTCCAACACAGATGGCAGCAGAAGGCACATGCTGCCAAAAGGTATTTGCCCAGCTAACAGTAGAGCACGTACACTGAGCAGTAGCGAGGTTACATATGACTACGATAAACGATAACGATTTTTACTTAAAAGTTGCTTACGCCCTTTCGGGGTGCCAGCTTGTTGAGCAGCAGCTAAAAAGCTACATTAGTGACGCACTTGACTTCATCCGGAAGCGCCTAGGCGGCAAGCTGCCATTCAAGATGAATGGTGACGACTACGAAGACGTTCCACTCGGTCGGCTTATCGATGTTTTCAGGAAGCTAAGCGACAACGATGCTCTGGTGAAAGACTTGAACAAGTTCAAACTTGAGCGAAATTTCCTCAGTCACAAGGGTATCTCACACTGCATAGACCCTGAAGGGGAGCTTTTTCAGACGACCGTTCAGGATTTCGAGAAGCGACTTTCGGCTATTGAAAAGGAAGCGCAACGGCTCCTCGTTGCGATTAACGACGAAGGAAACATGTTCCGCGCCCATCTCTGGTTTGACGAAATACCCAACACCTAATCTGAGCACCGAATACCAATGTTTTTCAACAAAAAACCGGAGCAGGCCGCCTCGGCTGCCCCTAAGACACTCGAATGGGAGCAGGGCTCCCGGCGCTCGCAGTCAACACGCGTCATCATCAGCTCCTGGTTCATTAAAACGACGCCGATGCTGAAGTACCCGGCAGGCTGCAAAGTCGAGATAACCTTTGAGGGCAGAGCACGCCTCGGAACTACGCCAGGCGTGCCGGTTTACGGCGAGATTGAGATACCGATTGACGTTGAGCCGCCGGCGATGCTGTCTGACTACTGGAAACACGTGCCAGAGTGCGTCAACGGATATACGTACATGTCGACAGATGCGGGGCCACAGATGTTCCTGTCGCTGTATTGCACAGCCGCCGCGATGGAATGGGTACACCGCGTGTGCACCGCCGGCTTTTCAAACGTGGGATGCAAAGTCGCACTTGATATCAACCTCGGCTATCCCGACGACATGGGCCAAGATTTCTGGACGGAGCGCTGGCTGCGGGAAAAGCTGCTGGTACATACTTGGGATGTGCGTGCCAGCGGAGACCGAAACCCTGAGTAGCTGCTGACTGAACAAAAGCCGCACCCTTGAGGTGCGGTTTCCAATTAGTTTACCGTCGCTACTGCGGATTCTGCTGCAATCAGCGCGTTGTCGTACCCATCCACCCATCTCCCCGAGTACGTGCCAAACCTCGCCGGCGCATGCCTGGGATGTCCTGCGCAGAAAGCCGCTACGCCTTCCGCTGCTGCTCTCTCACCTATCAGCCTCTCGTACTCTGCTGCCAGCTCATTAAACATTTACATTCCAAATAGTTAACCTGGAACATATAGCGGCGGAGCTTAGCTCAGTTCGATGCGTTATGCAGCTTGTCCTATAATGCCGGGGCAAAGGGCTCTTTCACCACTTTTAATCTTGTGAATAAAGACGACTTTGCTGGGGCGGCCGCAAATATGGCATTGATGATCAAGGTCCAAGTGGTCGTGGACGGCAAGAAGAAATACGTCATTGCACCGGGCCTCATAAAGCGGCGAGCTGAGGAAGGTGCGCCTTTTCTTGTCAAGGATACTTCAACTGCCACCAGTAAATGAGGAGAATGGAAATGTCTTTTCTTGCATATATGGCTTTGATTAAGCGCTGCAATATATTGCTGCTTATTGTAGTCATTGCTATGAGCATATCGCCATCCGCTCACGCCTCGGACCCGATTGAGCGCAGAGTCACCGGTGAATGGCGATTTACTGCTGCGCTTGACGGTGCGGAGATTGCCTCCCTCGACGAGAAGGAAGCACAACAACTGCTTGGCCAAGTTTTTACAATAAAAAAAGAGCAAGTAAGATTTGGAGAAATGGACTGCGGGAAAACGGAGTTTGACGCGCACAAGGTCGAGCCGCGGCTTCATTTGCGCAAAGAATTTCATGCCAGTTCAAAGGAACTTGGTATGCCCACGCCAGTTACAGTTGTCGACCTAAGCTGTACTTCAGTCTTTATCACCAAGCCAAACCACTTGGTAATTTTTTGGCAAGGTTGGTTTTTTGACGCTGTGCGAGTCAAGAAATAATGAACGATTAGTGGCCTATGCAAGTGCGTCAAAGCCCTGCACAGGCCAAGATCTAACAATGAAAAAGGGTTAGCTGACAAGCTATCCCTTTTTTTCAACTCAATGCGCCTGTTCAGCAGGCGGAATCCCATCCAGCGCCAGATGCCGAGGCAAATTCATCGTAAAAGCACACCCCACACCCGGGAAATCCTCCACCGACAGCTGACCGCCATTGCGCGAGATGCTCTGACGCGCAATTGACAGTCCCAGGCCAAGCCCCGAGCGATCATCACCACGTTGCGTGAACGGTGAAAACATTTTCTCCGCATTCCCCGCTGGCAAGCCACCGCAGTGGTCCTGCACAACGATCAGAACACGTTGCCCTTGCGCATACGCTGTCAGTGAGACGGCGGTATGTGGGCAGGTAAATTTCAGCGCGTTATTGAGCAGATTGGCCAGCGCGGCAAGTAACAGATCCCGATCGCCCTGGATGGCCAGCAGCTTGTCGACCTTAGCGACAACGAGCGCCGAGCCTCGCTTGTCGGCTTCAAGTTGCGCTGAATCACGTGCTTCGTGAATGAAATCGGCGAGCGAGAAAACGCCTTTCGGCCCCGCCGCGGCACCCTCGGCTCGCACATCTTCCAGTGACAGGTTGATCAGGCGCTGCATCGCCGCGTGCCCACGCTTGAGCAAGGCGCCGGTGGCGCCTGAAATGGACAGATGGCCAACTTCCATCGCGGCGACCGCCATGGTGGCTACGCTCAACGAATTACGTAGCTCGTGCATCAGGAAACCAAGGCGTTCATTGGTTTCGGAGGCGTAGCGATCAGAGATGGCGCAGTCACGCTGGAAGGAAAATTCAGTGACCGCACTGGCGATGGCATTGTCGAGGCAGCGGTTGAGGGTACGGAATTCATCCGCTGGGAACGGTGCATCGCGCTCGACGGCCAAGTCCGTGATCGCCTGGCACAGGTCGCCATAATCGTGCACCACCTGGTCCACCGTGTAATCCAGCGCAAGCAACGCGGCGCCATGCGCGGCAGCTGTCGCACCCATTTCCGATGCGTCCTTTCTCTCGCCCCCGGAGGCGCCGGAAATGGCGATTGCAGCAGCCGTGTCAATGTTCTCTTCTGCGTACAGCGTTTTCGTTAGCTGCTCCAAAAACATCGGTATACCAGTGCGTAGTTGCTCTCTGGATGCGTTCCGTTGAGGGCGCTTGTTCACCTTGTCGATACACCGCTGGATCAGATCGTCCGCATTGTTGGACAGAAATTCATACATCATGGTCAGCCTCCCAGGCAAGACGCCTGCAGCCTCCATCGGTGTGAGTACTGTTTGTCAGAACGTTATTCGTTCCATTGTAGGGCGAAATCACCGGAGCACAGCGTTCTGCGAAACATTCATATGGCATAGTTGCTTGCAGGAAGGCGCAGGCCGCGCCACTGGGAATCCGGTCGAGCGCCATTCATCGGGCGTGCAAAGCCATGCATAATGACGGATTGGGCCCACGGCCAGATTCCTCTGACAAGATTCGCATGGTCATTCATACCGCCGCAGATATACAGCGTACGCACAATGATATCGACGTCGGCGTGCGCCTGGTCGACGCTTTGCGGCACCACGCAGGCGCTGCCCAGGGCATGCCTGTCAACTACAAGGACTTGCTCAGGCAAGCCCGTCTTCTGTATCCCAAAGACCTGATCCTCGACCGCGCAGTGCAGGTTGGTATCGGTGCAAAACTCCGGTTCGTCGAGGCATTCTGCGCGGCCCATGGCTTGCCCAACCTCGCAGCCCTTGCCGTCGGCCCAACAACGATGCGGCCGCCAGCGCAGTACGAGGGCGACTGGGATGCTGACCTGCGCGCCGTCGCCGCGTTCGACTGGTCTGCCATCGACGCGCAGCTTGCCGACTATGCCAAGACCGCACGCGCCGCCGTGTCGGCACGCCTGAAGCCGCGCAAGGAGCGGCCCGCCGACGTGTCGTGGTACGCCTATTTCTGCTCGCACCGCAAGGAGTGCGCGTGGATCGGGCAGGAGGACAAGCAGGAAATCGTCAACCTGATCATGGCGGGCATCGATCCGGATACCGCCATGAAACGGGTGCAGGCCGCCAGAACCGAATTTGGCGAAACAGCGTAATACGGTGTCAGTTCAGCGCGGTTGCACGTCGGACGTTGACGGCGCTACGCTGACGCCGGTGGGCGCTTGCTCCGCGCGCGCCAGGGCGCCGCTGCGGTTCAGCACATAATGATCCAGGTCGCGCGCCAGGATCAGATTGCCGTTGTACTGTGCGCGTGCCTCATCCTCCAGCAGCGACATCGGCAGCGCGCCACGGTCCTGATAGCGCGGACTGAAATGCGTCAGCACCAGATTGCGCACGCGCGCTTCTTCGGCAAAGCGCGCCACCCGCATTGCTGAAGTGTGCTGCGGCCCTGGCCCGATCTTTTGCAGCACGTCTTCGGTATAGGTCGCCTCGTGCACCAGCACGTCCGCGCCATGCGCTGCGGTGGCCAGCAGCTCTGGCCGATCGTTGTCGCCGGCGACGACGATACGTCGCGCGCGGCGTGGCGGCATCAGGTAGTCCGTCGCCTTGATGACGCGCCCGTCGGCCAGCGTCACATCGCGCCCTTTCTGGAGATCGCCCCATAACGGCGACGCCGGCACGGCATCCGCACGTAATTTCTCCGTGTCCAGGTGGCGCGCCATTGCCGCCTCCGTGAATCCATAGGCCCAGCAGGGAAGGCCGTGTGACAACGCGGTTGCATCCACCGTCAGCTCGGGCATGAGCGGCGCATCAGCCAGGTCACCAGCCAGGTCGCTAGGGGTTAGCCAGACGAGCGGGTATGGCAGACTCAGCTGGCTCGCCACCATGATGGCCTCGATCATGCCGCGCAGCGGCGGCGGGCCGACGACCGTCAAGGCGTCGCTGCGGCCCGACATCGCAGCACTGGCGAGCAGCCCCGGCAGGCCGTAGCAATGGTCGCCGTGCAGGTGCGTGATGAACACGGCGCGCAGGCTCATGACGGACAGGGGCGTGCGCAGGATGCGGTGCTGCGTGCCTTCGGCGCAATCGACGAGCACCCATTGTTTTGCGCCGCGCAGGCGCAGCGCCAGGCCGGACATATTGCGTTGCCGGGTCGGCGTGCCGGCCGACGTCCCCAGAACAATGATTTCCATAAGCGGTTCCCGTGAAGTGACGTGGCCATTATCCGTCACGCCAACGCCAACGGTCAGAAGCTCATTCGCGTGCGCCCACGGGCGCCGACGATGCCGCGGCAGGGATCATCGGCGCCGCAAACGGCGTCACGCCAAACAGCAGCGAGCGATGCGCGCCGACACCCGCCATGGCGCCATCGGCCACCGAGAGCGCCACCGTGCTGGCGGCGCGCATGGCGTCGCCAGCGGCGAACACGGCGGGCACCGTGGTCTGCCGGCTGTCGTCCGTGCGAATGAATGGCCCCAGCGGCCCCTGTTCGAATGCGCAACCGAGTTGCTCCGCGATCGGGCTGGCCATGTGCAGGTGCCCGTAGGTGAAGAGGCCCGTCATGATTTCCTGGCGCCCGTCTTCCAGCACGACCGTGGCGACATTCACCAAGCGGCGCACGGGCGTCTCATCGACCTCTACGCCGCGGGCCTGAAGGTCGGCCCGTTGCGCGTCGTCGAGCGGGCACACGCCGTTGGTGAACAACGTCACCTGGCCCCAGTGCGGCAGCATCTGCGCCTGGTGCACCGAGAGCGGGCCGCTGGCCAGCACGCCGATGCGGCCTTCGTTCAGTTCGTAGCCGTGGCAGTACGGGCAGTGGAACACGCTCTTGCCCCAGCGCTCGGCCAGGCCGTCGATGGGTGGCAGGTCGTCGCGCACGCCGGTGGCCAGCACGAGGCGCGCAGCGCGCACGGTGCCAGCGCCGTCGAGTTCGACGACGAACCCATCGCCATCCTGGCGGGCCGAGGTCGCCGTGCCGTCGTGCCAGGCCACGTTGGGATAGGCGGCGACGTTGGCGCGGCCTTCGGCGGCGATGTCGGCGGCGGGCTGGCCGTCGCGCGTCAAAAAGCCGTGCGAATTGGCGGCGTAGCGGTTGCGGCGCTGGCCCGCGTCGACCACCAGGATGCGGCGCCGTGCGCGCGCCAGTTGCAGCGCGGCCGACAGGCCGGCGTAGCTGCCACCGATGATGATGGCGTCGTAGGGCAATGGTGATGCCGGTGTCGGTTCAGTCATGCTCATGCTTGGGCCTCGTATGAAGGTGATTGTCGTAACGTCCGTTGAAGTCGCGCGACAGGTCGGCCAGGCTCACCTGGCCGAGGCGCTCGACCAGCAATGCCTCGGCATCGGCAAAGGCGCTTTCGAGCGAGGCATTCACGACGCGCTCGACCAGGCACTCGCTGTGCTCGTTGCGGTTGCCCATTGCGAACACGGTGGGCGCGCCAACGGCATCGTAGACATCGCGCAGCGTGACCCGGGCCAGGTCGCACGTCACGGTCCAGCCGCCGCCATGGCCGCGCTCGGAGCTGATGTAGCCGCGTTCGCGCAGGCCGGCCAGCACGCGCCGCACTAGTACCGGGTTGGTGCCGAGCATGCCGGCCATCTGCTCCGACGTCATCGGGCGGTCGCTGTGGGCCAGGTGCAGCAGCACGTGGAGGACGGAAGAGAGTTTGCTGTCGCGTTTCATGTAACTAATGATAGTACAAAAACGGGCAGCAGATCGCGACGCGCTGGAAAAACAGCGATTTACGGCAGCTCGGTGGGGGAAACGATGGGCTTGGTGGGAGTAGAAGGCAGCTTCAGGGTCGGCAGATACCACCACATATACGTGCTCACGCAGGCGCCGATCACGCCCATCATGATCAGGATCGCGATGCTGTCGAAGTGCCGCGACGACCATGCCATCGAGCCCCACAGCATCACCGTCGCCACGATCTTGCCCTTGAGCGGGATGCCGTGGCCGGCCTCGAAATTGGCGATGTACTTGCCGAATACCCGGTGCCCGATCAGCCAGCGGTGCAGGCGCACCGAGCCACGCGCGAAGCAGGCCGAGGCCAGCAGCAGGAAGGGCGTCGTCGGCAGCAGCGGCAGGAAGATGCCGAGGATGCCCAGCAGTACAGCCAGCACGCCGAGGACGTTATAGAAAACTTTCATGGCGTTACTCTAGCACCGTCGGATCAAACTTGTCGAAATGACTATTCAGCATGCATTGTTTGCAACCTGTATCCATGAAACGTGGTTGAACCGGATATTATTACGCAACTTTAAATTCTGAAAGGCAACTTTATACATACATATCAGTATAATGGCGAGTCCAACGACGGGCGCGTTCATTGGGCTGCATCCGGAATTGTTGTGACGCCCGGCTATCCATTCCAGTTGCTGTCCGCTGTTGCCTGGCTCGATCCGGCCACCTTCCATGCCTTACCCCACTTCGTCCAATCCTTTGGTTGCCATGTTTGGCGGCTACGTCAAGCGCCGCGTACTGCGTCACCTGGTGGTGTACCTTGCGCTGATGCTGCTGGTCGTCTGGGGCCTGGTTGCGGTCGAGCAGGCGCGCTTTG
>Ga0308157_10008640_pt1 | contig 11520 bp, 11 predicted proteins | sample PhyBR1_FD_201035 | JGI IMG/M metagenome (GOLD analysis project Ga0308157, IMG submission 201035) | Phyllosphere microbial communities from UC Gill Tract Community Farm, Albany, California, United States - DLSLB.R1 | ecosystem: Host-associated > Plants > Phyllosphere > Unclassified | place: USA...
ATCTCGGCACGCCCTGAAGTTCGCGCTATAGTCTCGGTGCAGCAAGCCTTTCAACAATAAAGGAGGAGCGCGCATGGCATCGGGAAAAATTCTGGTCGCACAGGGAGGCGGTCCTACCGCCGTCATCAACCAGTCGCTGGCGGGCGTGGTGCTGGAGGCGCGCCGCTTCCGCAACTGCACGCGCGTGTATGGCGCGCTGCATGGTGTGCGCGGCATCATCAACGAGGACCTGGTCGACCTGACGCGCGAAACCAGCCAGAACCTGGAACTGGTGGCGGCCACGCCCTCCTCCGCGCTCGGCTCCACCCGCGACAAGCCGGACCAGGCCTACTGCGCCGAGATCTTCAAGGTGCTACGCGCACACGACATCGAACAGTTCTACTACATCGGCGGCAACGATTCGTCCGACACGGTACGCATCGTCAGCGAGCAGGCGCAAGCCGCCAACTATGCGCTGCGCTGCATCCACATCCCCAAGACCATCGACAACGACCTGGTCGGCAGCGACCACACGCCGGGCTTTCCCTCGGCCGCGCGCTTTGTCGCCCAGGCCTTTGCCGGCGCCAATCTGGACAACGCCGCGCTGCCGGGCGTGTATGTGGGCGTGGTGATGGGCCGCCATGCCGGCTTCCTGACCGCCGCCTCGGCGCTCGGCAAGAAGTTTCCTGACGACGGCCCGCACCTGATCTACCTGCCCGAACGCGTGTTCTCGCTGGAGCAGTTCCTGGCCGACGTCAAAGCCACCTATGCACGCTATGGCCGCTGCGTGGTCGCGGTGTCGGAAGGCATCCACGACGCCAGCGGCAAGCCGATCGCCGCGCTGCTGGCCAAAGAAGTCGAACGCGACGCGCATGGCAATGTGCAACTTTCCGGCACCGGCGCGCTGGCCGATCTGCTATGCGATGAAATCAAGGCCAGGCTGGGCATCAAGCGCGTGCGCGGCGACACCTTCGGCTACCTGCAGCGCTCGTTCATCGGCTGCGTATCGGATGTCGACCAGCGCGAGGCGCGCGAAGTCGGCGAGAAGGCAGTGCAGTTTGCCATGTGGGGCGAGCGCGACGGCTCGGTAGCCATCAAGCGCACCGGCTTCTATTCGGTGGATTACGAGTTGCTGCCGCTGGCCGCCGTCGCCGGCAAGACGCGCGTCATGGAGGACGAGTTCATCAGCGCCAGCGGCACCGACGTCACTGACGCCTTCCGCCTGTATCTGCGACCGCTGCTAGGCTCAGGCATGCCCGACGCCTTCCGCCTGCGTCCGGCGCCGGTGGAGAAAATCCTCCAGCGGCCTGCCTAGCACTTGACCACGGAGAAATGCGCGCAGAATTCCTGCTTTTGTTTGGTGGTAGCGCAGGCGGCGCACGCCAATTTACCGGGCTTTACGCTGCCTTGACCGCAGCTAACAAGCACCCGCAGCACAATGACGGCTCACGCATTGTTATCGGGAGTTGTCATGAAATTGATCAAGCATTGGATGCTGTGGCCGGCGCTGGCCGGCTGCATGTTGAGCGCGTCCGCGCAGAATAATACGCCGCCGGATGGTCCGCCGCCGGGCCCGCCGCCGGAAGCGGTGGCAGCCTGCAAGGGCAAGGCCGAAGGCACGAAAGTCGAGTTCGCCGGTCATCACGGCGATACCGTCAGCGGCATCTGCCGCAAGCAGGGCGACGTCATCGCCGCCATGCCGGAAGGTGGGCCACCGCCGCGACGCTGAACACTGGACGCTGCCAGCGCTATTCGACCAGCGCCGGCAGCAGTGGCGTGATGTCGCCGTCAGACGGCAGCGGCGCCACGTCCAGCAAACGCATCAGCAGCGGGTACACATCCACATTATCAAACGCCGGCAGCACCACGCCCGGCTTGAAGGCGGGACCGGCCGCGATGAAGGTCGCGGCCATGTCCGGCGCCGCATTGTCGTAGCCGTGCTTGCCGCCCTTGACCTTGGCCGCGCTCTTTTCGCTGAACACGATGCTCCAGCCTGGCTCAGCCAGGCAAAGGAAAGCCGGCACGCGCGCGTTGCGGCCGTATGCCAGCCGCGCCGGAATCTCTTGCTTGCGCCAGCACTGCATATGCGCCAACGGCATGGCCAGCGCTGCCGCCAGTGCTTCTTCCTTATCAGGCGACGATGGATTGATGGCCGCATACGGGCCGCTGGTCACTTCCTCATAGCTGTCCGGCGGCAGCGCGCGGTACAGCGGCAGTACCCGCTCGCTGCTGACGTCTACCATGCCGTGGTCGGAAACGATCACCAGGTTGGCGTCGATATGGCGGCTGGCCAGGCCCTCCAGCAAGCGGCCGATGGCCTGATCGACCAGCGCCACCGCCTCGGTGGTCTGCGGCGCCGCCGGGCCGAACGTGTGGCCGGCATGGTCCACATCATCAAAGTACAAGGTCATGAAACCGAAACGCTGGCCGGCCGGACGGTCCAGCCACGACAGCAGCATATCGACCCGCGCATCGGCCGGCAGCTTGCCGTCGAACCTGGGCGCCACGGTTGGCCGCACGCCGTGTATCGCGGCCTCCGAGCCAGGCCAGAACATGGTGCCGGTACGGATGCCATGGCGCTCGGCCGTCACCCACACCGGCTCCGCCTGATCCCACCAGCGCCGGTCAACCACCGCCTCGGCATTGCTCAAGGTGAAGCGCCGGTCGGAGACCGCCTTGTCGATCATCGTGTTATCGACGATGCCGTGATGATCCGGCCGCATGCCGGTGACCAGCGTGTAATGGTTAGGGAAGGTAATCGACGGAAACGATGGCCGCATCGCCACCGCCCGCGCGCCGGCTGCCGCCAGCCGGTTCAGATTGGGCGTGACGCCACGCGCAAGATAGTCGGGACGGAAGCCGTCCATCGACACCAGGATCACAGGATGGGCCGGCTGCGCGGCCACGGTACCGGCAACCAGCGCCAGCAGCAGGGTCAGTAATGTTTTCATGGCGCGCAGTATGCCCGCCATGCGTGACGCTGACATGAAAAAAGCGGGCACGCAGCCCGCTTTTTTGTATCGAAAAGTATCGCTTAGATGACGATGGTCTGGTGCTCGTCGCCGACACGCGAGCGGATCTTGCCGATGGTGTAGACGGTTTCGCCAGCCGCTTCCAGCTGGGCGATCGCTGCTGCCGCGTTCTCTTGCGAGACGATCACGGTCATGCCGATGCCGCAGTTGAACACGCGGTGCATTTCCGCATCGGCCACGCCGCCGTGCTGTTGCAGCCACTGGAACAGCGGTGGCAGCGTCCAGCCTTTCGAGTCCAGCTCGGCCACCAGGCCAGGCTGCAGCACGCGCGGGATGTTTTCAACCAGGCCGCCGCCGGTGATGTGCACCATGCCTTTGACTTCCAGCGTTTCCATCAGCGCCAGCAGCGGCTTGACGTAGATGCGGGTTGGCGCCATCAGTACGTCGGCCAGTGGACGGCCGTGGAAGTCGCCGGCCAGGTCTGGCTTCGACACTTCAATGATCTTGCGCACCAGCGAGTAGCCGTTCGAGTGCACGCCCGACGAGGCCAGGCCCAGCACCACGTCGCCCGGCGCGATCTTGGTGCCGTCGATGATTTTCGATTTTTCCACCGCACCGACGGCGAAGCCGGCCAGGTCGTATTCGCCGTCCGGATACATCGACGGCATCTCGGCGGTTTCGCCGCCGATCAGCGCGCAGCCGGCCTGTTCGCAACCCAGCGCCACGCCCTTGATGACGTTGGAGGCGGTCGCCACGTCCAGCTTGCCGCAGGCGAAGTAGTCGAGGAAGAACAGCGGCTCGGCACCCTGCACCAGGATGTCGTTGACGCTCATCGCCACCAGGTCGATGCCGACGGTGTCGTGACGGTTCAGTTCAAACGCCAGTTTCAGCTTGGTGCCCACGCCGTCGGTGCCGGAGACCAGTACCGGCTCTTTGTACTTTTTGCTGATCTCGAACATCGCGCCGAAACCGCCCAAGCCGGCCAGCACGCCTTCGCGCATGGTGCGCTTGGCGTATGGCTTGATTGCTTCGACTAAGGCATCACCCGCGTCGATATCGACGCCGGCGTCACGGTAGGACAGGGAAACATTAGAAGTTTGGCTCATGGTGTATTTCGCAGCGGAGGCGGTAAAATAGAAGGCGGAGACCTATTTTCATGCCAAAATCGCACGAAAACGCGCAAAAAACGGCGCGACAACCCGGTCAATCCGCTATTTTATCAAAATTGCCCCGTCCAACCGCCTTTTTAACCATCGAATTCAGCTCCATGCCATTTCCCCTCTCTGCTGAGCAAAAGCAAACAGCATTCTGGCTGGCGGTATGGGCGGCATTCCTGTTCCTGCTGATTACCCTCGGCCCGGTGCTGACGCCCTTCCTGGCGGCCGCCATCTTCGCCTATGCGCTGCATCCCGGCGTCGACCGCCTCGACCGCGTGCGCTTCGGCGGCCGCATCACGATGCCGCGTGCGCTGTCGGTGACCATCGTCGTCACGCTGTTCTTCGCTGCGCTGACCGCCATGGTGCTGATCGTGGTGCCTGTGCTGCAAAAAGAGATCCCGCTGCTGCAGGCGCAGATCCCGGCCTTCCTGGCCAAGACCAACGACCTGCTGGCGCCCAAACTGCGTGAGCTGGGCCTGAACGTGCGCCTCGACAGCGCCGGCGTCAAGCAATTGGCGACCGAACAGCTGGCCGCCAGCGGCGACGCCATCTGGGCTGCCGTGCTGAATTCCGCCCGCGTCGGCGGCACCGCCGTGCTGGGCTGGCTGGCGACGCTGACGCTGATCCCGGTGGTGCTGTTCTACCTGCTGCTGGACTGGCCGGCGATGCTGGCGCGGGTGGCGCGCTGCGTGCCGCGCCGCTACATCGAACCGACCATGGGCATGGCGCGCGAGGTCGATACGCTGCTGGCGCAATACCTGCGCGGCCAGCTGCTGGTGATGCTGGTGCTGGCCGTGTATTACTCGGCGGCGCTGGGCATCGCCGGCTTCGATGTCGCCCTGCCGGTCGGCATCATCACCGGCCTGCTGGTGTTCATCCCCTATCTCGGCTTCGGCCTCGGGCTGGTGCTGGCGCTGATCTCGGCGGTGCTGCAATTCTCCGACTGGAGCGGCGTGATCGCGGTGGCCATCATCTACGGCATCGGCCAGGTGATCGAGGGTTTTGTGCTGACGCCACGGCTGGTCGGCGAGCGCATCGGCCTGCATCCGCTGGCGGTGATTTTCGCGCTGCTGGCCTTCGGCCAGCTGTTTGGTTTTGTCGGCGTGCTGCTGGCTTTACCCGCTTCCGCCGTGCTGATGGTCGCTTTCCGTCACTTGCAACGCCACTATCTGCGCAGCAGCTTTTATAATGCATGATGTGAAACAGATAAACGTTATGCAAAAGACCACTAGGTGTACGCCATGAAGCAACTGGTGCTCGATTTAGGCGCGGAAGCAGCGCACAGCCTCGCATCGTTCGAGGTGGGACAGAATGCCGAAGCGGCAGCGCTGATGCAGCAGTTCGCCGATCGCAGCTCGCGCGAGCACTTCGCCTACCTGTGGGGCGCGGTCGGCGTCGGCAAGTCGCACCTGCTGAAAGCGCTGGCCACCAGCGGCAGCGAGGCCGAGCAGGCGCGCGCGCGCTATATTTCGCCGTTTTCGATCGAGTCGGAATTCGTCTACTCGCCGGAGGTGGACCTGTACCTGCTGGACGACTGCGAAAAGCTGTCGCCGGTGGCGCAGATCGACGCCTTCGCGCTGTTCAATGAAATCCGCGCCAACAACGCCTTCATGGTCTGCAGCGGCAACGTCGCGCCGGCCGTGCTGCCGGTGCGCGAAGACCTGCGCACGCGCATGGGCTGGGGCCTGATCTACCAGATCCATGCCCTCACCGACGATGAAAAAGGCGCAGCCCTGGCCTCGGCGGCGGCAGCGCGCGGCTTGACGCTGTCGGCTGGCGTGATACCCTACTTGCTGTCTCACTTCCAGCGCGACATGCGGTCGCTGTCGACCATCCTCGACTCGCTGGACCAGTATTCCCTTGAAACCCAACGCCCTATCACTCTGCCGCTGCTGCGCGAGTGGCTGCAGGCGGAAGCGAAAGAATAATGAACCTCGCCCTCTTTGACCTCGACCACACCCTGCTGCCGATCGACTCCGACTTCGAGTGGGGCCAGTTCCTGGTGCGCACCGGCGCCGTCGACGCGGTGGAATACGACCGCCGCAACCGCGAATTCTTCGCCCAATACCAGGCCGGCACGCTCGATCCGGTAGAATACCTGGAGTTCACGCTGGGCACCCTGGCCGGTTTCCCGCGCGCCAGGCTGGACGAGATGCACGCGCAGTACATGGCGGAAGTGGTCACCCCGGCGTTGCACCCGGCGGCGCGCGCGCTGCTGCAAAAGCACATCGACCAGGGCGACCTGGTGGCGATCGTCACCGCCACCAACCACTTCGTTACCGCGCCGATCGCCAAGGCGCTGGGCGTGGAGCATCTGATCGCCGCCATGCCGGAAGTGGATGCCGACGGCAACCTGACCGGCAAGCTGCTTGGCACGCCAACCCAAGGGCCGGGCAAGATCGTCCACACCAAGGCGTGGCTGGAAAAAATGGGGAAAACGCTGGAAGACTTTGGCACCGTCCACTTCTACAGCGATTCGCACAACGACCTGCCGCTGATGTCGATCGTCAGCCATCCGGTGGCGACCAACCCGAATGAAAAACTGAAAACGCACGCCGCCGCCAACGGCTGGCTATTAATTGAGCTGTTCAATGATTAAGAAACTGATCCGCAAAATCCTCGGCACCAAGAGTAAAGCGGCCCGCGATCCGAATACGCCGGTAGTGCTGGGGCCCGACGCCCACGGCATCGACCCGCGCCTGCTGTCCAACAACGCCGTCCGCGTCACCAGCACGCTGCAGGAAGCCGGCTACGAAGCCTTTGTGGTCGGCGGCGCCGTGCGCGACCTGCTGCTGGGCGTGAAGCCGAAAGACTTCGACATCGCCACCAACGCCACGCCGGAGCAGGTCAAGCGCCTGTTCCGCCGCGCCTTCATCATCGGCAAGCGCTTCCAGATCGTGCACGTGATGTTCGGCCAGGACCTGCTGGAAGTGACCACCTTCCGTGGCACCACCTCGGCCAACGCGCCGAAAGATGAACATGGCCGCGTTTTGCGCGACAACACCTTCGGCTCGCAGGCGGAAGATGCGGAACGCCGCGACTTCACCATCAACGCCATGTATTACAACCCGGCCAACCAGCAGGTGCTGGACTACCACGGCGGCATTGAAGACATCCGCGCCAAAACGCTGCGCATCATCGGCGTGCCGGAAGCACGCTACCGCGAAGACCCGGTGCGCATGCTGCGCGTGGTGCGCTTTGCCGCCAAGCTGAAATTCGCTATCGAGCCGGAAACCGGCGCGCCGATCAAGGTCATGGCGCCGCTGATCAACAACGTGCCGGCCGCGCGCGTGTTCGACGAAATGCTCAAGCTGCTGATGAGTGGCCACGCGCTGGCCTGTTTGCAGCAACTGCGCAAAGAGGGCCTGCATCACGGCCTGCTGCCGCTGCTGGATGTGGTGCTGGAACAGCCGCTGGGCGTCAAGTTCGTCACGCTGGCGCTGGATTCGACCGACTCGCGCATCCACGCCGGCAAGACCGTGTCGCCGGGCTTCCTGTTTGCCTCGCTGCTGTGGCATCAGGTGCTGGAGAAGTGGACCGCCTACCGCGCATCCGGCGAGCAAACCATCCCGGCGCTGCACCTGGCCGCCGACGACGTGCTGGATTCGCAGACCGAGAAGCTGGCCTTGCAGCGCAAGATCGGCACCGACATGCGCGACATCTGGTCGATGCAGCCGCGCTTCGAACGCCGCACCGGCAAGGCGCCGCACAAGCTGCTGGAACACCTGCGCTTCCGCGCCGGCTATGACTTCCTGCTGCTGCGCTGCGCCTCCGGCGAAATCGACGCCGAAATCGGCGACTGGTGGACCGCCTTTTATGAAGGCGACGAAGTCACCCGCGAAGAGCTGATCGCTTCCGCCAGCGCGCCGCGTGAAGGCGGCGGTGGCAGCGGCGGCGGTGGCGCAGGCACCGGCGGTGCGGCCAAGCGCAAGCGCGGCCCGCGTCGTGGTGGCCGCAACCGCAGCGGCCGTGGCGAAGGCGGCAACGCCGATGCGCCAGCGCCAGCGCCAGCCCACGACGGCGGCGCCGAGTAATCTCCGCAGCACCATGAACACCGCCATTTCCGCAGGTCTGGCGCCATTGTCTTCGCAAGACGACAAGGCGCCATTCGCCTTCACCCTCGCCTACATCGGCATCGGCGCCAATCTCGGCGACGCCCGCGCCAACGTGCTGGACGCGCTGGATCGGCTGCAACGCCAGCCCGGCTGCACGCTGCTGGCTTCATCAAGCCTGTATCGCACCGCGCCGATCGATTCCAGCGGCGACGATTACATCAACGCCGTCGCCCGCATCGCCACCACGCTGGACGCCGAAGCGCTGCTGCAAGCGCTGCACGGCATCGAGCAGGCGCACGGCCGCGAACGGCCCTACCGCAACGCCCCGCGCACGCTCGACCTGGATCTGCTACTGTACGGCGAAGCCATCATCAACAGTCCGACGCTGAGCGTGCCGCATCCGCGCATGACCGAGCGCGCGTTTGTGCTGGTGCCGCTGCTGGAACTGGCGCCAGCGATACATATTCCAGGCCACGGCGCGGCGTCGCAATATGCCGCCGGCGTGGCCGACCAGGGCATCAGCCCGATTTAATCAGTAAAAATCAGTAAAGGATTTACCATGTCTGGATACCTGCAAGGCAACGAACTGGCCGCGAGCCAAAAGCCCGCTGACGCCACCGCACCTGCACCGGCCCCCACCAAGGCGGTCAACAAAGCCGTCACCGTGAACACCCTGACCACGCTGCGCGGCGCCGGCGAAAAGATCACCATGCTGACCTGCTATGACGCCAGCTTCGCCTCGCTGATGGACCGCTGCGGCGTTGAGATCCTGCTGATCGGCGACTCGCTGGGCATGGTCTGCGCCGGCCACACCTCGACGCTGCCGGTCACCGTCAACGACATCGCCTACCACACCGCCTCAGTGGCGCGCGGCACCAAGAATGCCATGATCGTCGCCGACCTGCCGTTCGGCGCCTACGGCACGCCGGAAACCGCCTACGCCAACGCCGTGCAGGTGATGCAGGCTGGCGCTCACATGATCAAGATCGAAGGCGGCGCCTGGCTGGCCGATACCGTCAAATTCCTGACCGACCGCGCGATCCCGGTCTGCGCCCACCTCGGCCTGACGCCGCAATCGGTGCACCAGCTGGGCGGCTACAAGGTGCAGGGCAAGACCACCGAAAGCGCCGACCTGCTGCGCGCCGACGCGCTGCGCATGCAAGCCGCCGGCGCCTCGCTGGTGGTGCTGGAAGCGATCCCCTCGCAGCTGGGCAAAGAAGTCACCGAACTGCTGTCGATCCCAACGATCGGCATCGGCGCCGGCCCGGACTGCTCCGGCCAGGTGCTGGTGATGCACGACCTGCTGGGTGTCTTCCCAGGCCGCAAAGCGCGCTTCGTCAAAAACTTCATGGACGGCCAGACCAGCATCGACGCCGCCATCAGCGCCTACGTCGTCGCCGTCAAAGACGGCAGCTTCCCCGCCCTGGAACACTGCTTCTAAAACATCGGGGTCAGTGCCGACATTCGGACATTTCGCGCGCGAAATGTCCGAATGTCGGCACTGACCCCGATGTTAAATCTGGATCCAGGTGGTTTTCAGTTCGGTGTATTTGTCGAGGGCGTGCAGGGATTTGTCGCGCCCATTGCCGGACTGCTTGTAGCCGCCGAAGGGCACGGTGATGTCGTCGCTGTCGTATTGATTGACGTGCACCGTGCCGGCGCGCAGCGCGCGTGAGGTTTTGATGGCTTTGCTCAGGTCCGCTGTCCACACGGCGGCATGCAGGCCGTAAGGTGTGGCGTTGGCTTGCCGGACCGCCTCCTCCACATCGGTGAAACTCAACACCGACAGCACCGGTCCGAAAATCTCTTCGCGGGCGATGCGCATGCCGCTGTCCACCTGATCGAATAGCGTAGGCTCGACATAGTAGCCGCCGGTTTCGGTGCGTACCTGCTTGCCACCAGCCAGCAGCCGTGCGCCGGCCGCGCGGCCTGCTTCGATGTATCCCATCACTGTCTTCAGCTGCGTTGCGTCGACGATTGCGCCCATGACGGTGTTCTCGTCCAGCGGATCGCCCGGCTGATAGGCCGGCACCTTGGCCAGCGCCTTTTCGATGAAGCGGTCCTTGATCGACGCTTCGACGAACAGGCGCGATGGCGCGTTGCAGCTTTCGCCCTGGTTGAAGAAGATCGAGCCGATGGCCGCCTCCACCGCCGCGTCCAGGTCCGGACAGTCGGCGCAGACAATGTTGGCGGACTTGCCGCCCAATTCGGTCCACGCCCGCTTCAGGTTCGATTGGCCCGCCATCTGCATGATCTGCTTGCCCACGCGCGTGGAGCCGGTGAAGCCTATGCAGTCCACGTCCATGTGCAAGGCCAGCGCTGCGCCAGCCTCCGCGCCATAACCTGGCAGCACATTGAAGACGTCAGCCGGTACGCCGGCCTCCAACGCCAATTCCGCCAGCCGCAGCGCAGTCAGCGGCGATTTCTCCGATGGCTTGAGCAGCACGCTGTTACCTGCCGCTAGCGCAGGGCCAATCTTCCACGCCGCCATCAGCATCGGATAATTCCACGGCACGATGGCTGCCACCACGCCCACCGGCTCACGCGTAATCAGCGCCAGGCTGTCCGCTGGCGTCGGTGCGATTTCATCGTAGACCTTGTCAATCGCTTCGCCGTACCAGCGGATGCAATTGGCGGCGCCGCCGACATCGACGGTCTGGCTGTATTTGATCGGCTTGCCCATGTCCAGCGTTTCCAGCAGCGCCAGCTCCGCAACGTGCTGCTGCATCAGGTCCGCAAACCGGATCAGCACGCGCTTGCGCTGCGCCGGCGACCTGCCTGCCCAGCGCCGGTCCTCGAACACCTCACGTGCCGCCGCCACCGCGTTATCCACGTCCGCACCATCGCAGCGCGCCACCATGCCCAGCGAACGCCCATCAATGGGCGACAGGTTCTCGAACTGCTGCCCGGATTTCGCCCACACCCGCTCGCCGCCAATAAACGCGCGGCCGTCCGTTTGCAACGCGGCCGCCTTGTCGTGCCAGATACCCATGCTTGTCTCCTTTAGAGCCAGCCGCGCTGCTGCACATCGGCATACGTCAGGTCGAGACAGTGACGTATCAACGCCAGCATCTCGTCGATCTGCGCCGTGGTCAGGATCAGCGGCGGCGCGATAATCATGCGGTCACCGACGGCGCGCATGATCATCCCGTTATTGAACATATACCCACGGCACACCATGCCGACCGCCAGCGATTCATCGAATGTCACGTTATCGTGCACGGTAGCGTCCTTGCTGCGCACCAGATTCAGGCCGGCCACGAAACCACAGCTGTCCGCATAGCCCACCAGCGGATGTTCCGCCAGTTCTGCAAAGCGCCGCTTCAGATACGGCCCGGTGTCATCGGCCACGCGCCC